>ULUT01022774.1_pt1 | contig 12828 bp, 10 predicted proteins | sample 1958691 | NCBI WGS metagenome assembly ULUT01 (sample SAMEA4835766, study PRJEB28245) | human gut metagenome | biome: gut microbiome; material: fecal sample | place: Denmark | collected 2008 | reverse complement strand
CAACAAAGTTATATGCATCACTAATATGTGTAAATTCATGAAACAATACCGCTTTAACATACTGTTCTGGACAAAGCATAAATTTAGGGCTTACATATAATGTAACATCCAATCCATTTTTTATACAATCCATTAACTCTTCATTACTTGTATACGCAAGCATTGTATCATCGTCACATTTATATGGTATAATTCCGATTAAACTTTTCTTATTATATTCTTTTTTATATTCGTCATAGTAATTCAATACTCGATTATAAATTTCTTTTGAAAGCATTTTTCTTCTCCTTCCAATATACATTTATGGTATTTTTATTTTATCACATTTGTATTTCAAAAATTAAAAAATGTAAAAAATAGGGCATATCAGGTAATCTAGTATCCAATATGTACATACCATATCTATTATTGTTAAATTTTTAACGATATTACTTTTTCACTACAAATCAAATGAAAAATCTTAATCTAAAGCTATTTTTCAAAAAAGTTCCATTCCTCATTTTTTAACTCAAAATATTAACAAACTCCTTATTTTAAGCCATTTCCCACGATAACCATTTACTTAGTAAAATTCACCCAAAATCTCATACCAAGTTGTTCTTCAATAAATAGTCAAATTCGATTATTCCTTATAAAAAGGGCATATTTATAACACATCAATTCCTTATCAGTCCACTGCCGATATCATATACGATAACAACTACCGGGAGGGGATATTTAAAGTCCTTTCAAATTAAGTGCCTTTTTACACACCATTTCCAATGCCTAAAAAGCAAAAAAATAGGGCAAACCAAGTATTTTTACCTGATCTGCCCTATCACTAATCTGTTATTTCAATTTTCCAATTCATCATTGCCTGATACACTTTATCAGCTATTTTAGTTCTGTACTGTTCCGCAACCTTTTTAATAAAATCTTCCTTATAGCTCTTATATTTATTAAATGCATCTTCTACCGTATCAAATGTTCCCAGTTTAATATTCCTTCCACCAAATGACATATTTGCAACATATTTTTTCTTATCTTTGTCATAATATACACCTAATGGATAATCTCCTCTATTCTTTTTGCCATTTGTAAATAGTGAATTGACCACTTTAGGCGCAAAACAAACAGTCTCAGGACTATAAACTTTGTTCCCCTTAATCAAAATATCTTTATCCACTTCAAAGGAAGCATCAAATGATTTTATCTCTGCTCTATGCTCATCATACCATATCTTATAATTGCTATAATTCCACCATTCTTTACATACAGAACAGCCTTCATATTCTGGTTGTAATTTGTGTATAGCATCACTATAACAACGATTCATCATCCAATGCCATCTGTTATAGGATTCTTCATTACTACTGGTATATAACAAGCCATAATATCCCACTCCATACATAACAGGTTTTTCCAATTTTACACTCCAGTCATCCGGCTTATAACGAATATCATTCATTACCTTTAAAATAAATTCTTCTGAGTCATCACCTGTTTTAACAAAGTGATTTTTTACAATACGAAACTGCTCCTGATTTAGTGGATATAGATTTCTATAATAGCAATCCTCTTTGTCATTTCCAGCGTGCCAAATATATTTATTATTGGCTTTATCCATATTCACAATAAAGGTTTCCACAACCATTTTGGGTGCATAAACATAATCATGTTTATAAATCCATTTGCCATCACAAAACACATTTTTTCTAAGACTATATCTTAATTCTCTATTGATATACGATCCTTGTAGCAGACTGTATTTTCCCCATGCTTTTGCAATACAGCGACCATAATTAGATAGCCATGTATCTTTATAATCCATCAATTTTACAAATATTTCATCCGTACCAATAGGAATAATTCCCAATGGAGATATATCCAGTATTCTTGCTGGATTTATCTCTTTGTATTCTCTGGAAATAAGCATCTTCATATTATCCGAAAACGTAAATTCTTTTTCCATCTTCTTCATGCTATATTCTTTGTCATATAAAGCATCACATTCTAAACAACTTCCCCGGTAATATTTTATTCCATTGGCACTCGCCAATCTGAATCTCTCTAGTGGAAGTTCCCTCCCACATTTCTTACATATTTTTGTTTCTTTATCTTCACTATTCATTTTCCTCCTTTTTATCAAATCAGAGGGCAAGAAAATATAACTATTAGACTAATATGATCCCTATAAATAATTGCCTATTTTAAGCCATTCTCCAAGAAATCATCACACAAAACACCGCGCAAAATCATTACATTCGGTCACACTGTTAAATGATTCATAATTATCTGCATGAGGCAGCAGGTCTATAATTTTATATTTTGGGAAAATGTGCTGAATTGCACAAAAGATATTCTTGAACTCTAATACAGACTTTCTTTTACTTCCTGCCTGTTGGGAAATATCAATACATTTGTTTTCAATCGGTGTATGTCTGCCGATTTTATTCCTTATCATTCAATTTTCTTTTCAATGGTTCGCTTGCCTTGAATCTCACTTTGATCCTCTCCGGCATTAAAACTGGTTCACCTGTACATGGGTTCCTTCTCATAGCTTCTTTTGCATGAACAGTATCGAATATTCCAAATCCTGCCATGCTGACTTTCTCACCATCTAATAACGCTTCAGCTAAAATTTCTTTAAATGCTTCCAGGCATTCTTCAGCTTTATACTTTTTGATGCCACATCTTTTACTAAGCTGCTGAATCAAATCCTTTTTGTTCATTTTTAAATCATCTCCTTTCTCCAAATGAAATCAATGTTTCTTATTATTCTTTTTTGTACACTATATAAGCTTGTTATGTGCCCCAAATTCGGCTTCTAATACTCTTCTTGATATTTTTTACCGTCCGCACTTTCAAAGCACATAAATAAGCCCTCTATCAATTAAATATTACTTAACTAATAAAGGACTTATTCATGTGTTTCGATATTCTATTTTTGTACCAAACTTACTTACACAGTTACTACACAATCACTACACAATTTCGCCATTAAGATACATAAATTTGCATAGAGATATATGTTACTTTCAAATTGCTCAAACACTGATAATATAAGGCTTTATAGGCTTTTATGGAGATATGGGAAGATACATGAAACTGGTACTGAAATTACGATTCCTAATTTCATTTCTTAATATACCTGTCCAAAAATGCCTTATTTTCAAGCATTCTCGCCTTTCTATGTTATTTTACTACACAATTTGTCACATGGACATATAAATTCATGATAATTCCTACATTAGAATGCCCTAATATTACTTGCAAAGTTTTAGGACGTATATTGCCCTCTATCGTTCTCAGCTGCATCTGAAAACATACAATACAAAGCAATTGTTGTGTTCAAACCTTTCTGCTGTGTAAGCATAACGAATTTGATACAGCATAATATTATATCATAACTTTCACATATTTAAAACCACAAAATTTTTATAGTTCAATGCTGTGAAAAAACCTTGCCACCAGAGATCGGCAGCTCCTCACAACGAATGTGAGGAGCTGCTTTGTCAAAGAAGTTCTTTTGTCTTCCGGGCCAGGTACAATGGAAGATTGGTAATGGTTCCATCCTTCCGGTACCCCCGCTTGGAGTAGCGCAGGGCATACTCCGGCTGACGGTCGGCGATATACTTCTTAAAGGAAGGTGCAGATTTGTCCTCGCCGCCCTTGGCCTCCACTGGGATGATTTTGGTGCCGTACTGGATAATGAAATCAATTTCACGATTTTTATCAGAGTAATAGCGGGGTTCCACATCGAACTGGCCGCGAAACTGCTGCAGGACATAGTTTTCCGTCAGCGGACCTTTGAACTGATAATCCGTCTTCAGTAGAATGGCACTGTTATCAATGCCTGCCATGTGTTTGAGCAGGCCGGTGTCGAACACGAAGAGTTTGAACTGATCCAGTTTGTCAAAGGCTGCCAGGGGATGCTCCATCTTGGAGACATTGTAGACACGATTCAGCATCCCGGCGGAGACCAGCCACTCGATGGCTTCCTCAAAATCTCGAGCCCGGCCACCCTCGCGGACAGCTCCGTACATAAATTTCTCGTTTGGCTTTGCCAGCTGTGCCACAATGCTGCGGAACACCATCAGAATGCGTCCACTGTTGACTTTACCGTTGTGTTTAGAAAAGTCGTTTTCGTAGACCTCAATCAGCTCCTTCTGGATCTGCGAGATCTTTGCCGGATCCTTATGGGCAATCCACGAGGAGACACACTCCGGCATTCCACCTATGATCAGGTAATAGTTGTATGCCTCCAGCAGCCGGTTGTGGAAAATTCCCTCAATCGGCTGCTCTTTTTGGATACTGGAATAGTAGGCGTACAGGCTCTCATCCGTGGCCTCCAGAAACTCGTCAAAAGCCAGCGGATAGATGTCCAGCAGATTGACCATGCCCACGGGATAGGACTTGGGCTGCGCCAGGAGGGTTCCCAGCAGACTGCCGGCGGCGATCACATGATATTCATTGGCCTTTTCTTTAAAATATTTCAACGTGTTTAGCGCTTCCGGGCACTCCTGTATCTCGTCAAAAATAATCAGTGTTTTTTCCGGCAGAATTCTCTCCCCGGCGATCAAAGACAGTAGTTCGATGATCCGCTGGGGATTTTTATTGATCTCAAAGATGGATTTCAGCTCATCTTCCTCATCAAAGTTGAAGTAGACATAGCTGTCGTAGTAGTTCTGCCCTAACTCCTTCATCAGCCAGGTTTTTCCCACCTGCCGGGCACCTTTCAGCACCATCGGCTTGCGGTCTTCACTGGACTTCCATGCTACAAGTTTCTGAATTGCATTGCGTTTCATGCGACTCACCAGCCTTTCCTTAGTACGCCAATAGTATATCACATTTTTCTCGGATTATCAAACTATATATTGCACGTTTTTCTGAGTTTTTATGACCGTGCAACTCCGTTTTTTCTGTTACAGCTTTATCAGATAGTGCATAACTACACCTTATGCATTGTTTTTAAGCCTACATATTTGTCGATGCGATGACATACCGCCAGTATGCATACGTGGAAGCATTCCTGGACATGAAGCAGAACCCATAGATCAATGCACATGTCCATATGTACGAATATTTTGGCGGTGTCGCCGGAATTCTCGTACCGGATAACTGCAAAACTGCAGTTGTTGGGATGCGCCATTTGCATACAGCGCCTTATCAAAGCCGAACAAAACGCCCGCCAACGCCAGGATTACCAAAGCCCTTTTCAGTTCCCTGGTTATTTCCGCCTTCTTTTGGTTCATTTTACTGCCCCCAATAAATTTTGATAAACAAAATACACCACACTACATTATTTATATCGTAGCATGGTGTATTTTGTAAGAATCCTCAAAAACCATTTTATAAAAGGCAGAATTATAAGTATTGACTAAATTCTATCCTTTCTCCGTTCGGTCCTTCAATCGTAAAATATCTTACCCCGCTTTTCCAAAAGGGAAGCTGGTGTATTGTATCTTTCGTATTGTTTAAACCTTTTTCACAAACATAACGGTATACAGCATCCAAATCGTTTACATCCAGCGCAATATGGTTTATTGCTCCAGCCACTAAAGCCGTTTCCTCCTGTTGATAAAGTTCAAGCATTACGTCTTTTTGCTTTAGAAAAATCACCTTTTGACTATTTTGTGGATTCACAGTATCCAGCACAACCCTAAAGCCAATCATCTGATAAAACGCAACCGTATCATCTATATCCCTTACCGGAATTCCTATATGCCCAAGCCCGGTAATCTGTTCCCGCATATCCATAGTGCCTCCTTATAACTGTTCCAGAAAAGGAATCAGCATCCTGTCCTTCTCCTCCGGCTCATATCCATGCCATGCAACTGCAAGTTCCTTTTCACGGCTATACATCACCATCTGTCCATTCATGCCAGTCTTCCCTTTGAAGCTTGTCTCCCCAAATTCCTTTTGATCCATAAAGCCTTCCAGCTCTGCCGTTTTAATCCATTTCTCTGAAATAATCTGCCGCCCTAGATAATGCCCGCCATTCAGATAAATCCACCCCAACTTCACGAGATCCTCCGTACGCATATAGGAACCAGTTCCGCCAATCGTATAATTCAAATAGCATCTGCAAAAAGCTGCCTGCCGGAACCTTAATGGCTCCAAAATTTCTTCTCTTATCAAATCATCCGCAGGCTTTCCTGTTACAGCAGTAATCACTCTCGATAACAGATAATGTGGTACATCTGTATAGCAATAATACGTCCCTGGCTCATATTTAGGCGCATAGCGCAATGCAAACTCCAGAAGGTCTTTCGTTCCATAAGCAGTGATGTCATCTCTGTCTATGTCCAATACGCCTGCATCAATGCCCATTTTATGCTGCAGCGCATGGCGCAGCGTTACTTTATTCCAAACAGAATCATAGGGCTTCCTTATCTGATCGCATAAAATATCCACCAGTTTTTCATCCAGAGCCAGCTGTTTCCTGTCTGTCAGAATTCCTATCGCTGTGGTTATAAAAAATTTTGTAATGGAATAATTCTCATTACAGGAATTAGAGGGACAAAAGGTCAATTTTTCAACAAAGTTCTCTGACATTATTGATAAATCAAAAATTCTTAAGTTTTGTTCTTCCACAAATTTCTTTATTTTCTCTTTCATATCTGCTCTTCCTTCGCTTCTGCGTGCTCCCACCAGAATTTTTTTCTGCGAAGCTGCCCCCGATTCCACCCTGTTCCGAAAGTTCTGATAAAATCGGAATGATAACGCCAATTATAACAACTACAATTCCAGCAATCTGCAGCTTCTCCAGCTGGTCTCCAAAAAAAATAGTTCCAAATAAAGTTGCTGCAATCGGTTCTGCCGTTGCTACAATACTTGCAACACCGCCATCCAGCTCGCCATCTAAAGCAGTAAGATATACTGTATATGGAATCATACTGCAGCAGCCTGCGATTCCAACAAACAACACCCACTGCTGTGGTGTAGGCGCAGGTATCCTCCAGGGAGGAGAAATCACCCAGAAAGGAAGCGTTCCCAAAATCAGAATCAGCCAGCCATTCATTCGCCCGCAATATTTTTCTTTTGCTTTTCTTGACATAACTGTCGTAATGGAATAACAGATTCCTGAAAGCAGTCCAATCAGAATTCCAACTGCATTTACTTTCAGACTTGCAAGGTCATATATTCTGACGACCAGCGCACAGCCTGCCACTGTCAGTACAAGCGCAGTCCATTTTACCGGTGTAATAGGTATCTTATACAAAATCCTGTTAAAAATATTTACAAATGCCGGACCGGTATACAACAGGACTGCCGCCATTGCCGTTGAAAGCAGCCGCATTGATAAAGCATAGAACAGGAACGCTCCTGCAATGGCAAATGTTCCATAGAGCATATAAAAAGGAACATCTTTTAATCTGCATTTCCGAATATCCCCACTGAAAAGCATTGCAAGGAGAGCCATGCCTGCCCCCAGATATGCTCTGACGGATGATACCTCTAACGGTGTCGAGCCTGCTGCATAAAGCAATCTGGTAAATACAGGCAGCATTCCCCATAAAATGGCGCTGAGAAAGACATAAATATAGCCTTGTTTCACACCTTTGTTCATAAAACCATTAACTCCTTATTTAACTTTCATACAAAAAACAACCTACCATTCTTCCATCTACCATGTGCATCTGTGGTTCTTCCTGCTTACAGCGTTCCGTACAGAATTCACATCTTGGATGAAACCTGCATCCCTTCGGCGGATTGATTGCACTCGGAACTTCCCCTTTCACAATCGCCAGTTCATCAATACTTGTTGTATGAATATCCGGTATTGCATTAAATAACGCTTTGGTATAAGGATGCTTTGGTTCTGCAAAGATTTTCTCCGCTGCCCCCTGCTCTACAATCTTTCCCAAATACATAACGATGATATTATCTGACATGTAATTTACAACACTCAAGTCATGTGAAATAATCACATAAGACAGCTCCATGCTTTCCTTTAATTCATCCAGCAGCTTTAAAATCTGTGCCTGTGACATTACATCAATTGCGGAGGTAGGCTCGTCCAGTATAATGAGTCTTGGTCTTACCGAGAGTGCTCTTGCAATGGCAATTCTCTGTCTTTGTCCACCGGAAAACTCATGTGGATATTTAAAAATATCATCCTTTTTCAGTCCTACCAGCTCTGCCATTTCCTGAACTGTACTGACGTATTCATCCATAGAAAGCTTCTCATGCACCTTAATTGGTTCCCCGATAATATCTTTTACTAACCATCTCGGATCCATAGACCAGAAAGGATCCTGAAATACAATCTGTACCTGCTTGCGCAGCTCACGGAGCTCCCTTCCACCGATATGGTTGATGTCCTTTCCAAACATGGTAACCTCTCCCGCAGTGGGCTTATGCAGAAGCATAATGGTATTTACCAATGTGGATTTGCCGCAGCCTGACTCTCCAACGATTCCTATCGTCTCTTTCTTGGCAATCGAAAATGATACATTGTCCACCGCTTTCACAGAAAGTCCTTTTTTACTGAAGAAATCATTTTTAACCGGAAAATATTTCTTTAAATTCTTTACATCTAAAATAATTTCTGATGGATTGTAATTATGATGTGTTTCCCCTGTATCTGGCGTAATCGCATCAATTAACTGCCTTGTGTAAGGCTCCCTGGTGTCCTCAAGCAGCCTTTTGGCCGGTACCTGCTCCAGTATTTCACCATCCTTTAAAATTGCCGCCTGATCACATACCGCAGATACAAGGCCAAGATTATTTGCGATAAAAAGCACTGTAACACGAAATTCCTTTTGCAGTTCACTAATGAGTTTCAAAATACCTGCCTGAATGGTTACATCTAGATTTCTAGTCGGTTCATCCGCAATCAGAAATTCTGCACCGCAAAGCAATGCCATTGCAATAATAATACGCTGTCTTTGTCCACCCGAAAGCTCGTGTGGATATTTTTCTATTGTCCGCTCCGGATCCGGCAGCTTTACTTTACGAACCATATCGTTAATCATTTTGTCAGCTTCTGCCTTTGGTATATTTCTATGTGCACGTACCACATTCAGCATCTGCTGATGCACTGTAAAGACTGGATTCAAGCAGGATAACGGATCCTGAAAAATCATTGCCATCTTCTCACCGCGCAGCTGCTCCATTTCCTTTTTTGTCTTTCTGAGTAAATCCTCCCCTTCCAGAAGGATTTCTCCAGATTCAATCACTCCCGGCGGTGTTGCTAAAAGTCCCATAATTGTCTGGGCAAGCACCGTCTTACCGGAGCCACTTTCTCCTACCAATCCAAAAGTAGTACCCTTTTGGATGTTAAGCTGTTCAATGGCTAGAACTGTCTTTTCCCCATCAAGTGTTTTATATTTCACATGCAAATTTTTGATTTCCAAAAAATTTTCCATTATGCAGCCCCCTATATCTTTCTTGTCTTTGGGTCCAATACCTCACGCAGACCATCCCCAATGACATTGAAAACCAGAACCGTAATAAAAATTGCCGCTCCAGGATATACCGTATACCACCACGCATTCATAAAGTAGCTTTTGCTTGTGCTAACCATGAGTCCCCATTCCGGTGTTGGCGGCTGTGCTCCTAATCCCAAAAAGCCCAGACTTGCAACTGTCAATACCACAGCTCCCATATCCTGAGATGCCTGAATAATAATGGGAGAAAGTCCATTTGGAATAATATGCTTAAAAATTGAAATCAGCTTTGGCGTTCCAATCGTGTCCGCTGCTTTGATATATTGTCTTTCTTTAATAGAAATTGCCTCGCCCCGCATAATACGCGTGTACCAGGGCCACCAGGAAATTACCATAGCCATCTGCGCATGCTCCAGGGACGGTCCAAGAAAAGCAGCTATTACGATTGCTAACAGCAGAGAGGGAAAGCTCAGAAATACATCTGTTATGCGCATAATAATTTCATCTAAAATACCACCTACAGAACCGGCAATTGCGCCAAGGAGCGTTCCAACTACCATTGCAAAAAATACAGTAATCAGTGCTGAACTCAACGAAATCCGGATACCATATATCGTTTTACTCAATATATCTCTTCCAAGCTCATCCGTTCCAAAAATATGGGCAGCGCTTGGAGCCTGCAGTGCAATTTCCGGATGTGTCGCATTGATTGCATCCTCTGGATATGGCGAAAGCATCGGCGCAAATATTGCACTTAAAATTAAAAGGAGCAGTACAATCATGGAAATTCTGGTTAATAGATTTCTGTTTAGCAGATAAGCAGAAAGCTTAAACTCCTTCCATTTGGAGCGTAATATTTCTTTATTCAGCATGTTTTTTCTCCTCCACTACACACGGACGCGAGGGTCCAGCGCTACAATAATATCTGCAATCAGGTTCAAAATCAGATATGCCACTGTTGAAAACAGGGTTGCCCCCATAATTGCAGGATAGTCCAGCGAAGTAACAGAATCTGACATGAATTTTCCAATCCCTGGCCAGCCGAAGATAGATTCTACCAAAAAGGTGCCTACCAGCGTATATCCTATTGACAATGCCGCTACCGTTGCCGTTGTTCCAATTGTATTTTTCAATGCACTTTTCCAAAGCACCTTACTCTCTGAAATTCCATAGGACCTTGCTGCCATAATGTAGTCCTCATTTAATATCTCTACCAGACTGGAACGTGTCATTCTCGCTACAGTTCCTGCCGGGTATACAGCAATGGGTATTGCCGGCAAAATCAAATGTAGCAGCGCATCCTGAAACAATGCAAAATTACCTACCAGCAGACTGTCAATCGTCAGCCAGCCTGTAATATTTGGCACATTATATAAAATAGTTGCAGTTGTGCTGAGTCTTCCCCCTAAAGGCAGCCAGCCAAGTTTTTGAAAAAAGATTAACTGCAGTACCATCGCAAATACAAATGATGGAATAGAAGCTGAACCAATTGCAAAAATCCGCACCAGATGATCCAGAATACCATTTTTATACTTTGCAGCAAATACCCCCATGATAACGCCAAGAATAATGCCAAAAAAGATAGCATAAAATACCAGTTCCAATGTAGCCGGAACAGCTTCTGCCATCTCGGCTGTTATCGGGCGTCTGGAGGTATAGGAAACACCCAGGTCTCCATGAAGCAAATCTGAAATATAATTTGCAAATTGAACATGAATTGGCTTGTCAAGTCCCAGCTCTATCCGGGCCGCCGCCACCTGCTCTTCCGTTGCTTTTGCACCTGCCCAGCTTCTCGCCGGATCTGACGGTAGCAGATGTGTAATACTGAAGGTAATTACGGTTACGCCAAATAAAACCAGAATTCCAAGCAAAAGTCTTTTGACAATGTATCGAATCATTCCGCTGTCTCCTTTTAGAGAAAGGCGGCACAAACTGACGCGCCGCCTTTTTGTTTTTGCTATGTTTTATTCGTTTCCTTTATAGCAGTTATAAAAAAGTACTGCACTTTGATATGCCGGGTTTAATGTAAAGCCATGAAAATCTTTGCTAACTGCGGTAATCTGTGAAAAATCATACAGGTTCATCTGGAAGCAGTCCTCTGCAATCTTTGCACCTACTTCGTGGAAACCATCAATAAACTGTTGTTGGTCAAAAGCACCTGCCTGGTAAGCAGCTTCAATCTTCTCGTCATATTCTGCATTTTTAATTCCAGAGAAGTTCCAGCCAGCTCCGGATTCTACACAGGTACTGTACGGTCCATACGCTGTATTGGTATCCGCAAAGGTTTTGCAGATAAACAAATCATCTCTCTCTTCCGGATTGGCACTCTTCGCCTTATTGTATACAACCTCCCATGAGTTTGCTTCTATATTTAAGGTAACGTTTAACTTAGACAATTCTGATTTCCAAAGCTCCAATACCTTCTTTGTATCCTCATCAATATTGTGATAAGAAGCAGTCAATTCAAAGCCATCCGCCTTGCCGGCTTCCTCCAGCAATGCCTTTGCCTTGTCCAAATCGTATGTATACGGTATCTCTGTCGTAGAGCCAATCAAGGTTGCCGGTGCAATCACATCCTTTGGAAGTGTTGCGTACTTTCCATACTGTACATAATCAATTACATCTTGATACGGGAAAGAATATGCGATTGCCTGTCTTACTTTCTGATCCTGTAACGGTCCAGCTTCTACATTCAGGAAGCACTGAAGATTCTTTTCTGTGTCTGTTACCTCAATCGTCAGATTCTGATCCGAAGCCATGGCTTCTGCATCGCTGGCCGTAATGTCAAATGCGATGTCTGCCTCTCCGCCTTCTATCATCTGACGTCTGGTCGTAGATTCTTCCGCAGACTTAAAAATAATCTGTTCAATATGGTTACCATCCCAGCCCTGCCAGTAATCTGCAAATTTCTTCAGAATCAGGTGGCTTCCATTAGAATACTCCTGCAGCATATAAGGCCCCGTGCCGCACATATTATATTCATAAAACCATTTGGAAGACGCATCCAGATCATCACCTGCTGATGGAGCATAGATGAATGCTGCATACTGACAGGAAACAATCTCCCGCAGGTCAACCGGATAGTTCAGTGTGAACTCTACCGTTTTATCATCAATAACTTTGATTTCCTTTACCGGTCCCCAGATATAAGAGCCGCCATTCTGAAGAGCAATTGTTCTGTCAATCGAATACTTCACTGCTTCTGCATTAAAGTCCGTCCCATCCTGAAACTTTACGCCATCCCGCAGCGTAAATGTCCATGTCAGACTATCCTCACTCCTTGTATAATCTGTTGCCAGTACATTATTGTAGGTTCCGTCCGGATTACTGGTCATCAATGTTTCATATACATTGCAGAATACACGGGGATCTACACCATAGGAAATCGCAGGATCCCAATCCTGTACCAGATAATCCCCCATTGCTACAATAGCAATCTTATTAGGATCGATTG
>ULUT01048668.1_pt1 | contig 12862 bp, 9 predicted proteins | sample 1958691 | NCBI WGS metagenome assembly ULUT01 (sample SAMEA4835766, study PRJEB28245) | human gut metagenome | biome: gut microbiome; material: fecal sample | place: Denmark | collected 2008 | reverse complement strand
TTTTGAGAAGATGTGTCACCTATCATTGACAACTGAACAATCACTCCTCACTTAAACTCCCCTCCCCCCTTGATTTTTCCCGTAATATGTAGTATAATAAATGAAATAGTGCATAATAACAGAAAAATTCTTACAGAGAGGATCTTTATAAAATGGAAATAATCAATAAGTCCGATGAAAAACTCCTTGCAGAATATGAACAGTTCGCAAGCACCAGCAAATACGGCAATTTCATGCAATCCCTCAAATGGCCAAAGGTAAAGGACAACTGGGGCTGGGACGCTGTTATCTCCCGTGACGCTGACGGCAGTATCCGTGGAACTTGCCTTATCATAATCAAAAAAGTGCCTATTTTCGGTGTTACTTTTATGTATGCCCCTCATGGCCCTGTTTGCGACTGGTCTGATAAAGAGGTCATGACCGACCTTTTCGAGGGCGTAAAGGTGCTTGCAAAGAAATACAAATGCTACCAGTTCATGTGGGACCCTTGTTTCGAGGAGGGCGACGACAAGTGTACAAAGCTTATCGAGGACATGGGCTTCAAGCACATACACAAAGCGGCTGAGCTGACCACTATTCAGGCTCGTAATAACTATATGCTCAGAAATATCGAGGGCAAGACCCCTGACGAGGTCATGGCTACTTTCAAGCCTGACTGGAGAAACCGTATCAGAAAAGCCCCTAGAAAGGGCGTTTACTGCAAGGCTTGCGGCACTGAGGCTCTTGACGATTTCTACCCTCTCATGCAGGCAACAGGTATCAGAGATGGCTTCTCTATCCGTTCAAAGGAGTATTTTGTAAAAATGCTCAATGGACTTGGTCCTGAACACTGCCGACTTTTCATGTGCTATGTTGACGAGGACGGCAAGCAGATACCGTTGTCTGGTGCAGTAACAACTCAGTATGCAGGCAAGACCTGCTATGTTTACGGTGCTTCCGCAAACCACCACAGAAACCTCTACCCTAACTATCTCATGCAGTGGACGATGATAAACTGGGCTTTGGAGGGCAAAAACTATATCTATGATTTTCAGGGCATACCATTCTACAACGATGAAACAAACCCTAACTACGGCGTATACAAGTTCAAAAAGGGCTTTAACGGCGAGGTCGTTACCTATGAGGGCGAATTTTTCTACATTTTCAAGCCTTTCATGAAGAAAGTCGTAGACTTCTGCGAAAAGATAGTTATGGATAGACACGAACGCAAAAGACAGAAGCTTCTCAAAAACAGAAATAAGGATATGCAGTAGACGGCAATAGATTAAATTTAAAAATTTTTGAACAGTTTATACATTTTTACCCATTCTTTACACAGACAACATTTGATTTTTACTTATATGTGATATGATTTACAAAGAGGTGAGCAAGGTGCATAAAGGCGTTATAAGGACCTTGTGGCTCATTGCCGCATTGAGCCTGGTGCTGAGTTATGCTGTGATGTGCATTGCATGGCTTTCAAAGGGCTGTCGCTATGGAGCGCAGTTTTGCATAAACGTTTTTATGAGAGCGCTTCCTCTTTGTCTTATATTCCTGTGCATCGTTGAGCTTGCAGGGCTTTTCATATGGGTCTTCAAAATAAAAAAGCTCGAAAGGCTCTACGCTAAAAAGGACGGCTGTGACGAATATTTTGAGCTTCTTGAAAAATATCTTCTCAGGCAGAACAAAGATAAGGGTCACGGGCTTTTGAAGCTTGCCGCTGTTTACATTTCAGAAAAACGCTTTGAAAACTGTTTTCTCACACTTGACCGTATAGCTTTTGATAAGCTTACCCCCTCAGATCAGAACAAGTATTTTGAACTGCTTCTTTACGGCAGGCTCATGTCAGGTGATATTTCTCAGGCAAACGAGATATTTGTTTCGGCAGAGCATTACTTCAAGCGAGGTCTTCTCGATAAACGCAATGGGCAAATGCTTTTCACACTTGGTTTGCTGGAATATTTCAACAAACGCTTTGAAGCGGCGGTGAAGTTTTTTGACAGCGCAGAGAAAAGCCGTGACGCTGACAAGACGCTTCGGTGCAACTGTGAGCTTTACAAGGGCGAGTGTTTTCTCGCTCAGGGTGATGTGAGATCGGCAAAGGCTTCGGCTGAAAAAAGTGCGGCGCTCGTTAGTGACGATAAGCAGGAAGCACAGCTTGGAAAGCTGATGACACAGGTAGAAAAAGTTTACATCAGAACAAAAGAAAAGTCTGCTGATACGAAAGCAGACAACACCACGGAAGGAGGATATGCCTTTTAAGGCATAGAAACAAGTATGATAATAAACGCACTCAGAGGCTTTTGCATGGCTCTTGCGGACAGCGTTCCGGGAGTTTCGGGAGGAACTATAGCATTCCTGCTGGGCTTTTATGACAGCTTCATAAATTCTCTTAACGACATTATGGGACGTGACAATGCAAAGCGTAAAAAAGCATTTTTCTTTCTTATAAAGCTTGGCGTGGGCTGGGTGATCGGTATGCTTCTTGCAGTAAGCGTTCTTGCAAACGTGTTTGAAAGCGGTATTTACAAGGTAAGCTCGCTGTTTCTGGGCTTTATCATTCTGGCGATACCGGTCATGATAATGGAAGAAAAAGAGAGCATTAAGGGCAAATATTACAACATCATATGGGCTGTTATCGGCATTGCAATAGTTGTGGGCATTTCCCTTATAAATCCCTCCGGCAGCGGAGCTGACGTTTCTCACATGAATATAGGCACAGTGATATTCGTTGTTCTTGCAGGAATGTGCGCAATATCTGCAATGGTGCTTCCCGGCATTTCAGGCTCCACCATACTTCTCACATTCGGTCTTTATATGCCTGTTATCACGGGAATAAAAGAGTTCCTTCATCTGAATTTCGAGTATTTCGGACTGCTCTGCTCTTTGGGTATCGGCATTATCCTTGGGGTGTTCATTACCCTCAGGCTTATCAAAAAGGCTCTTGAAAAGTTCAGAAGCCAGACTATCTACTGCGTTATCGGCATGATGATAGGCTCACTGTACGCCATAGTTATAGGTCCTACAACGCTTAAAGAGCCTAAAGACCCTATGTCCTTCGGCACATTCAGCATCGTATTTTTTATCATCGGTGCGGCGATCGTGTTCGGTATTCAGGTAGCAAAGAGCGTGTATGACAAGAAACAGCTTGCAAAGGCTGAAGAAAAGATAGAAGAAGAATAGATATTATATCAAAACGAACGAATATATAAAAAGGCTCAATTTCTATGATGCAGAAATTGAGCCTTTTGCTACAAATAACGCAAGTACACTTTTTCTGAACACATATCGTATGGCCTATATGCCCATCTAGCAAATTCATATTCTTGTGATTATATAAAAACTACCGCCCCTACTGCCCCCTTTTGCTGTTCATTCTTCCAAAATCAGCATTTTATACAATTGAACGCCTTGACAATTATGCAATTATACCATATAATAAAATTAGACAAATGCAATATCCTGTATTATATTCCAAACATAATATGACAGCTATTGCAGAAATAGCATATCAGCGTCTATGATTTCTACAAATCATACGCCTGCCCTATGTAAAAAGTGTTTAAATTTTAGGGGCGTTTGGCATTTTTTCTTGCAAAAATTGTCGGCTTGTGGTATAATTATCAGGAGCAGGGGCGTGCTATTCCCCAAAACGTGTGAAAACTATCCTTATTTCTCAAACGTTTTCGCCAATACAGTAATAAAGGTGCAGAGCGCAAAGCTCGACTTGAAAGTATACAGGAGGTAAAGATTTATGGCAAATAGTGCTGTAGAAAAAACAATTTCCACACAGGAACTTAAAGAAAAGCTTCTTGACGTTCTTCACAACGATTTCCAGACAACACCTGAGGACGCTTCCGATCAGCAGGTATACGAGGCTCTTTCTAAGATCGTTGTAGGCATTCTTAAAGCTAAGAGAAGAAAGTTCACCGTTAAAACTCAGTCTGAGGGTAAGAAGAAAGTCTACTATCTTTCAATGGAATTTCTTATGGGAAGAAGCCTTAAGACTTCTCTTTATAACCTTGAAATGCAGAAGCAGGCTACAAAGGTCCTTAAGGACATGGGCATTTCTATAAACGGCATTTACGAGTGTGAGCCTGACGCAGGTCTTGGCAACGGTGGTCTTGGAAGACTTGCTGCCTGCTATCTTGACGCTCTTGCTGCCGACGGCTATCATGCTACAGGCTATTCTATCTGCTATGAATACGGTATCTTCAAGCAGAAGCTGGAGGACGGCTGGCAGACCGAGCTTCCTGACAACTGGCTCCCAGGCGGCTCTGTATGGCTCGTTCCTGTTCCGTCAAAGGCTGTCGAGGTTCGTTTTGACGGCGAGCTTAAGGAATACTGGGACAATCAGTATCACTGCGTAACTCACGAGAACTACACATCAGTTATGGCTGTTCCATACGATCTGTTCGTATCAGGCTACAACAGCGAGGCAGTTTCAAAGCTCAGACTTTGGAAAGCTGAAATGGCTGATTTTGATATGTCAATGTTCAATCAGGGCGACTATCAGAAGGCTCTTAGCAAGAACATTATTTCACAGGCTATCACAAAGGTGCTTTATCCTAACGACAACCATGCAGAGGGCAAGTCACTCAGACTTAGACAGCAGTATTTCCTTTGCGCTGCTTCTATCGGCGATATCGTAAACCAGCACATGAGCGTTTACGGCACACTTGACAACCTCCATGAAAAGGTGGCTATCCACATCAACGATACTCACCCAACACTTGCTATCCCAGAGCTTATGAGAGTTCTTCTTGATGATTGCGGCTATTCATGGGACAAGGCTTGGCACATCGTTACGAACACATTTGCATACACAAACCACACTGTAATGCCTGAGGCTTTGGAGAAGTGGGACTGCAACCTCCTCAAGAGCGTTTGCCCTAGAATCTTCTCTATCATTATCGAGATAAACGAGCGTTACTGCAAGGATCTTTGGGAGAGATACAAGGATCAGGCTAAGGTTTCACATATGTCTATCGTTGAGGACAACAAGGTGAAAATGGCTACACTTTGCGTACACGCTTGCCACAGTGTAAACGGCGTTGCAAAGATACACTCTGAGATCATCAAGAAAGAAACATTCAAGGACGAGTATCTTGACACACCAACAAAGTTCAAGAACGTTACAAACGGTATCGCATACAGAAGATGGCTTTATCAGTCTAACGAGGGTCTGACAGATCTTCTTTGCGAGAAGATAGGCGACGGCTTCCTCAAGAATGCCGCTGAGCTTTCTAAGCTTGCTGTATTCAAGGACGACAAGGACGTTCTTGACAGACTTGCAAAGATCAAGCTTGACAACAAGAAGAGTTTTGCAAAGTATGTAAAGAATCAGTACGGCGTTGTTCTCAACACTGATTCTATCTTCGACGTTCAGGTAAAGAGACTGCACGAATACAAGAGACAGCAGCTCAACGCTTTGAACATCATAGCACAGTACAACTACCTCAAGGCTAATCCAAACGCTGATTTTGTACCAAAGACATATATCTTTGCTGCAAAGGCTGCTCCTGGCTACTACATGGCAAAGCAGATCATCAAGCTTATCTGGAACATTTCTCAGGAGCTGAAAAAGGACAAGAAGCTCAACGAGAAGCTCAACGTTATCTTCCTTGAGGACTACAACGTATCACTTTCTGAGATACTCATGCCAGCGGCAAACATCTCTGAGCAGATCTCACTTGCTGGTACAGAGGCTTCAGGTACAGGTAACATGAAGCTTATGATAAACGGTGCTATCACACTTGGTACTCTTGACGGAGCAAACGTTGAGATACACGAGCAGGTAGGCGACGACAACATCATCATCTTCGGTATGAACGTTGACGAGGTAAACGCTTGCAAGTCAGGCTACAAGCCTATGGACATCTACAACTCCAACGCAGTTGTTAAGCAGGCTATCGACACACTTCAGTACGGCATCAACGGTCAGCAGTTCAACGAGATCGCTGACAGCCTGAAGAACTCTGACCCATACATGGCTCTCAAGGACTTCGATTCTTACCAGAAGGCACAGGCTTACGCTTCTGAGTGCTACAAGGATCAGACAAAGTGGCAGAAGATGAGCCTTGCAAACATTGCAGGTGCAGGCATTTTCTCCGCAGACCGTTCTGTTGAGGACTACGCTAGAGATATTTGGGGTCTTTCAAAGTAATTTATTAATACAAAAAATTATCGGACAGTTGCTTGGTGCGACTGTCCGATTTTTTTGTACATATACGCAATTCATGAAACGATAAATTTGTAAGACCACAAGATGAGCGAAAGGAACGGGACGCCGAGGGCGTCGTCCCCTACATGGTTCGAGCGATGTTTATACAATGTGAAAAGCGACATAAATAGTGACGTGCGAGAAAGACGGGCTGTCGAGGGCGCCAGCCCCTACATTTTTTTAACACACAAAAAAAGGACGGCTTTTCTTCGCCGTCTTTTTGATTTCTAATTTATTCCTCGTCAGCAAGTGCAAAATCTATCTTGCCCGAATTTACATTTGCGTTTATCACCTTTACTCTGATAGGGTCACCCACACGATATTCCATTCCGTTTGTGAGGTTTTTCAGGCTCACCATATCGTCGCAGACATACTCACCGTCAGGCATATTGTCCGTGTGAAGAAGTCCCTCGCAGGTGTCAGGAAGTGCGATAAAAAGACCGAACTCAACGGCTGAAACCACTGTTCCCTGAAACTCCTCACCGATATGAGCGTTCATATACTCAGCCTTGTAGCAATCCTCACAGCTACGTTCAACTTGCATTGCGGTAAGCTCTGTCTTTGTGGACTGGTCAGCTGAGGCGTACACGAACTTGTTGAACTTTGTGGCGCACTCCTCTGCACTGCTGCCGCTGAGAAAAGCTGACATTATTCTATGGATAGTCAGGTCAGGGTAACGTCTGATAGGAGAAGTGAAGTGGGCGTAATCCTCCAGCGCAAGTCCGAAGTGACCCACAGGCTCGGTGGAATATCTTGCCTTTGACATACTTCTCAGAACGATATTGTTCATGATAAGGTCGATATCAGTACCCTTTGCGGCTTTTAGTATCTCCGACATATCCCCAGGGCAAGCCTTTTCGCCCAGCTTATACTGGACGTTGAGCTTGACAAGCGCTTCTCTCAGGGATTCAAGCTTCTCGTCTGACGGCTCTTCGTGGATACGATAAACGAACGGCAGGTTATTATCCATGCCAAATCTTGCGGCACACTCGTTTGCAACAAGCATGAAGTCCTCTATTATCTCCTCGCTTCTTCCACGGGTACGCCTCTCAACGCCCACGCAGATATCCTCGTCATTGATGATAAGCTTGCTCTCAGAGGTTTCAAGCTCAGGACAGCCACGGTTTTTCTTGTTCTTGTACAAAATATCCGCAAGCTCCTTTATAATAGGAAGCTGACCTGAAACTTCGGCATATTTTTCTTTAAGTTCAGCATCGTCACTGCCTGCCAAAAGTGAATTTATCTCGGAATAAACGCCCTTTACACGGGAGCGGATAACAGTTTTTGCAAACTTATACTCGGTGATATTGCCCTGCTTGTCAAGTTCACAAAGACATGAGAACGCAAGTCTGTCCTCATTCGGATTAAGGGAGCAGATGCCGTTTGAAAGCTCCTTTGGGAGCATTGGTATAACACGGTTTGCGTAATAAACGCTTGTGCCACGCTTGAAAGCTTCGTTATCCAGCTGTGACTTTGGCTGAACATAGTGGGAAACGTCGGCAATATGAACGCCGAGGAGATAACCTGTTTTGGTTAGTTCAACAGAAATTGCGTCGTCGATATCCTTTGTATCTGCGCCGTCAATGGTGAATATCGGCTTGTCACGGAGGTCAAGGCGGCCCGGTATCTCCTCTTTTATCCTTGAATAATCAGACACTTCCCTAGCTTCATAAATGACCTCGCTTGGGAAAACAGGGGTCAGACCATTGACCTCAAGGACGCTCATTGCGCAGGCAGAGGCTTTCATGGAGCTTCCATAGCTTGAAACTATCTCGCAGACGTGTTCAGAGTGCCTGTTTCCACGCTTTGTGACCTGCGCCACCACCTTATCGCCCTCGTGAAGCTCAAGCCTCATAGGGTTCTCAAAGGTCATTGCATATTTTGACAGCATATCAGGAACGATTTTCAGCACGCCGAACTCGCTCACAAGCTCCCCCGTAAACTTAGCAAAATTCTCCTCTACGATGCTCATGACCTCGCCCTCGGTGCAAGCTCCCTCGCCCTTGAAGGTTCTCACAAGGACGATATCGTGTGGCATTGCGCCTTTGAGGTACTTGCCCACAACAAAAATTTCCTCGTCAGTGTCAAGATTTTTCACAAAGCCGTAGGTCTTATTGAGCCTTACCACCTCGCACTTGACGAATTTCTTAGGGTCAACGAGCCTTATGCCGAATTTATCTTCCATTATCTCGCCGTTTTTCTTCATTTTGTCAACGGTTTTTGTGAATTTCTCAAACTCAAAGCCCTTTCCTCTGCATGATCTCAGCAGTTCTTTGAAAGTCAGTGGCTTTTTGCCTGCTTTTTTTAACTTTGAGTATATTATTTTTCTGTAATCTAACTTCATAAAATTCCTTTCTTTTACTTATATTCCAACGCTATGTATTCATCTTTGAACACAAAGCCCATTTTCTGTGCTATTGAAAGCGAGGTGAGATTTCGTGCGTCCCAGTGAGGTGTAAGCCCACGGCGTACACATTCCAGCAAAAACGCCGCCGCAGTTATCTGTGCAAGACCTTTCAGGCGGTATTCTTTACGGGTTGAAACTTCTATCTCAACGCCTTTATCGTAGTATGAAAACGCAGAAGTTCCGCTGACTATCCTGCCATTATCAGTGAGCACAAAGCCAAAGCCATGGGCTGAAAAGTCCGCAAAGTCTTTGAAATTGCACACAAAGGACTCCGACCACTGCTCTGTTAAAGCTTTCTTATAAAGTTCCTCATCTATCATTGATAATCTAAACTGTCCCATATTTTGTGCTCTTGATACTGTTTCACGCAGTCTGTCAACATCAAAGCCGTTTTCAGGCGGACATGTGTGATATCTTTTCACCATTTCAAGCTGTCCGTCACAGGCACACAAAGCTTTTGCAAGCTCCTCGCTGTCAGGAACTATGACTGCGTTTTTGTTGTCGCTGCAAAATGTGAGCATATCAGCAGCACAGCTTTTATCCCCTGCGGCAAAATAAAAGTCGCCGCAGCATATGACCGCCGCCGTGGGTGCGGTTGTATCGTCGCAAAAGGCAGTGCCGAAAACGCCGTCAAAATAGGAGAACATCAGCGAGTCGTAAAACCCCGCAAAAAGCGGTCTTATCTTATTCTTTACACCGTCTGCACATTTCATTACATTCTTTTCCCCGTTCTTACTTTCTGCAAAGAAAAAGCCCTGCACGGAGCAGGGCGGGCAATTATTTCTTGATCTGATAAATGATATTTACAGCAAGAGTTATCACGAATATCAGTATCGCACTTATCCTTGTCAGTCTGTTAAGCTTAGCGTCCTTGGTGTTTGAACCGTTCTTTCCATAGAAAGAATCGTTATATCCACCGCCGATAGCAGATGTAAGACCCTGCTCTTTGGTGTCCTGCGCAAGAACTACAAGTATGATAACGAGGCTGGCTACGATCAGCAGTGCGCCTGCAACGATCTCAATTACGCTCATTTTTGTTCCTCCAAAACATAATTATACATTTTAATATATTATAGCACACATCTTCTCAGATTGCAAGGGGTTTTCAGAATTTTTTCAATTCTTTTTCTTTTTATCGGTGCTTTCAGCCTTTGAGGTGGTATCTTTCTGCTTCTCCACCTGCTGGATAACTGTGACGTTTGACACGTCAAGACGTTTTTTCAGAAGCTCTGTGACAGTTTTGAGCTGTTCATCGGTAAGAGCCTTGTTCTCATATAGCACCACTGTTATGCCATTAACTGTTGTGGGCGAGCCTACTGAATGGCTGCTCATGTGACCGCCTGCCGCACCTGTTATGTTTGGATAAACGATAGCAAGCTCCTCGGCGATATCGCTCATGTCGATATCATAGCTCTGATAACTGTCAAGCTGTGCCTTCAGATTTTCATTCTCGGCTTTAAGGTCGTCGTTTTCCTTCTGTGCAAGCACCTGTGCCACCTTGTTCTGTGTTTCCTCATCGTCGGCATTCTTTTCAAGCATCTTTTCGACCTCGTCAGCGGTAACACCGCTTTCCACCTCGGTCTGTGTTATCACAAGCTTATAATCTCCCAATCCGAAAGCTTTCAGCTCGCTTTGAAGTGCCTTTGTATCGGCAGTGCTTATCTTCTTGCCAAGAAGTGCCACTTCTATCATACGTTTATCGGTATCTATTGTTTTCTGCACTATCTGAGTGCCGTCAAAGTCAAAATTCTCGGTGATAAACTTCTCTGCACTGCTGTTATCCATTGTCTTTTTCACAATATCATAGCCAAGATAAATACTAGGCAGCATGGTAATAACTGTGATAAAAGCGATATTTCTGTGTATCTTTTTCAAAGCCTTCGGGGAAATATCGTTGCCGTGAGGCAGCCTTAAAAACTTCAGCACAACGATAGCCGCAAGGCAGATGAAAAAGCTGTTTATGAAAAAGAGATACAATGCTCCGCCGAAATAGTCAAGGCGGTGTCTTGCCAAGCCGTAGCCTGCGGTACAAAGGGGCGGCATGAGTGCTGTTGCGATAGCCACGCCTGGGATAACGTTGCTTTTCTCCTTACGGGTCTGACCTATTATGCCGGCAAGTCCGCCAAAAAGGGCAATAAGAACGTCCCAAGCCGTAGGTGTGGTTCGGGCGAGAAGCTCAGAGGAGGCTGTGGTGATAGGTGAGATAGTAAAGTAAATAGTCGAGGTGATAAGGCAAATGACCACCTGTATGCCAAGTCTTATTGCCGCACCCTTTGAAAGAGTCAGGTCATTGGTGGCGATTCCGTAACCTATGGCTGTTATACCGCCCATAAGAGGTGAGATGAGCATAGCACCGATTATAACGGCGGTGGAGTTCATATTAAGACCTATGGAGGCTATAAGTATGGCAAGCATGAGGATACACATATTAGTACCCTGAAGCTTTGCGCCAGATATTATCGTATTATGTATCTCATCAGGGTCAGCCATATCCCAGCGCAGACTGAACATATTTCTAAGCCCTTGTATAAATCTGCCTTCCTGTAATTTCAAATCTCAGACCTCCTCTGCTTATTTTACTGCACCCCATGCGATGTTCTGCAAACGCCTTGCAGAATCGGTGGTGCCTGTGCCTGTCTGCTGGATAAAATATAGTATGCAGAGCTGTTCTTTTGGGTCAATGCTGAAATAACAGCCCATCCAGCCGTCCCAGCCGAAAGAGCCTTCTGACTGGATAAGACCTGCAGTGGAAGGGTCGTCAAGGATACGCATGAAGTTGCCGTAGCCATGACCCTTTGTGCTGTCCCAGTTAAGGGTCTTGCGCTGTTCAGGTGTAAGACCGTTTCTTGTCATGAAATCGACCGTGTTTCTGCCGAGTATTCTTACGCCGTCAAGCTCGCCCTTGTTCATAAGCATTTTGGCAAACTTTGCATAGTCCTCTACAGTGGAAACAAGACCTGCTCCGCCCGACTCAAAGGCAGGAGGTACAGTGTAATCAGTAAGGCAAAGGTGGAAGTGAGTGAACGGCTCGTTTCCGCCATTTTTGTATTCATAGCACTGGGCAAGTCGGCTGTACTTTTCCGCTGGGATATAGAAGCCTGTATCGTTCATACCGAGGGGTTCAAAGATCTCTTTTCTAAGAAAATCTCCGAACTTCATGCCAGAAACCACCTCGATAACAGCACCCATGATGTCAGCAGATGCACCGTACATCCACTTTTCTCCAGGGGTGAACATAAGAGGACGCTTGCCCATTTCTTTGGCAAAACTTACGGTATCCAGAAGCTTTTCGCCTTTGAGATATTTTTCAGACTGCTCGCCCCAAAGCGCACCCATTTTCTGACCTGCTGGAGTGCCGTCAGGATAAGGGATACCGGAAGTCATGGTGAGCAGGTCGCCTATGGTTATATCTCTGTCAGCAGGACGTTCGCCGTTCTCATCAAGAACCACAGGGTCGGAGAACTCAGGGATAAACCACTTGAGCAGGTGACGAGTGTCAAGCAGACCACGCTCGATAAGTATCATTGCGGCAGCGGCTGTGACAGGCTTTGACATAGAAAAGAGTCTGAAAATGCTGTCAGTTTTCATAGGGATATTTTTCTCCTTGTCAGCAAGACCAAAGCTTTTAAGATAGACAGTTTCACCTTTATGGATAACGCTGAGAACTGAGCCAGAGAAAACACCCTTGGTTATCTCTTTTTGTGCAGCAGCGTCGAGATATTTAAAATTTTCGTACATGATAGACCTCCGTGTTATGATGTTTGATATATAGGATTATAACACAGTTCGGGTGGAAATGCAAGATTTTGTGTGGCAACAAAAAAATCCGCCCTACCACAGTAAGGCGGAATCAGGTGCAGGGGCACGCCCCTGCTGGCAAATGACTCTAATTTTGATTGAAACCCGTTAAGGGGGTGCAATTACGGTTTGGAGGGGGGTGCATTTTTGATTTTAGGGGGGGGCAGTTCTTTGCCAAAGGAAGAGGAGCGCCTTCATGGAATAATGTGTTAAGGGAAAATAATTTTTTGTTAAAATGCGTATGTTTTTTTCTACACCTCTTGCAAAACGGAAAGAAGTACGATATAATATGACCAAAAGAACCAAAGTAGTCATATTTCAGGATGTGCAACCTTGGCTTTTACAGATTTTGAAACCGAACATCTACGCAAGGCGCTGCTGAAGGAAACGAGACATTGCGCCGTCACGCTAGGAATGAAGAAAACCTCCGTGGATCAACTGACACGGGCTGTCGG
>ULUT01006848.1_pt1 | contig 12869 bp, 10 predicted proteins | sample 1958691 | NCBI WGS metagenome assembly ULUT01 (sample SAMEA4835766, study PRJEB28245) | human gut metagenome | biome: gut microbiome; material: fecal sample | place: Denmark | collected 2008 | reverse complement strand
AATGGCTGCTCGAACCGTTACTGCTGAAGACTATGGAAAAATCTCCCGCCTCCAATGCGCTGGTACGCACCACAACCGCCATCACGATGGCTAAAGGCAGCGATGCGGCCAATGTATTGGCTTCGGAAGCTGAGGTTACTGTAAACTTCCGCATTTTGCCCGGTGAATCGGTTGCCGGGGTGATAGAGCATGTGAAGAAGTTGTGTGAAGGCTACGATGTTGCCATCCATGTGGTATCGGAACGTGAGCCTTCAAGCATTTCTCCTGAAAACGTTAGAGGTTTCGGGATTATCAAGGAAGAGATGGCAAAAATATATCCCGCAGCTATCGTTACCTCTTATATTACGATCGGGGGTACCGATTCCTACAAATATCAGACGGTGAGCGATGACATCTACCGTTTCTTGCCTATTTGTCTGAACCAGTACGAGCAGCGTACGATACATAACGAAAATGAGTATATATCCCTTGAGAATTTCGGGAAGATGCAATGGTATTTTAAGGAACTGATGAAGAATTATTAGTTTTTCTTTGCCTTGATTGCCTTCAACGTATTTTTGCGCACAGAGCGGATAGCGGGAACCAGTAATTCGGGTTCCATGATTTCCAGCATTGTGCGCAATTCCTGTTGAAGCTCCGGGATGGAACGGGTCAGTTGGTAGGCAAGTTTGATGCAAAGTGACTGCACTCCGGGCGGTTCCTGCCGGGATACCATACGCTCTATGCAGAAATCCAGCAAGTCCACCCGTGGAGGGTCGGCTAGCGGTTGCTGACATAGCAGGTTCAGGAGCATTCTTCGTTTTCCTGAATGCGGGCAGGTAAGCGCTGCATCAATCAATTCATTTTGTTTCCCGCTCAGCCATTCTACTTCCGGTTTCGAGAAATGGGTACAAACCCACAGTGCCTGGTAAGAGACGATGCTGTCCTCATCATATATCAGCCGGTAGATTTCTTCTCTGAGGCGTTCGTCGTCTTGTATGTAATGAAGTATCTCTCTGATATTCTCGATGTGTACACGTTCGGATAGTCTTGCACGCAGGTTCATATGGCTTTCGTTTTTTGGGGGGAATGAGTTGTTTTTACTTGTTGCCGTTCTCTGCTTCCGGCAGTTGCAGATGGAGAATCGGATAAGGCTTGCCCATACCGTCTGTTTCATCTCGGCCTATGATCCGGAATCCCATGCGGAGATAAAATCCGAGCGCTTTGTCGTTCTGCTCGTTTACGTCTACTTTATTCATCTGTTTTCTCCGGGTGGCGTATTCCAGCAATCGTCTGCCATATCCTTTTCCCTGTTCGCCGGGGCTTACGAACAGCATTTCGATAAGTTCGTCGCTCAGTCCCATAAAGGCGACAATCTTTCCATTGGTATTGCGGATGATATACAGTTCTACAGCCGATAAGTAGTGGTTGCGTACCAATGGTTTGTAGAATTGGATATGCTCTTCCGTGAGGAAGTGATGCGTATGGCGTACGGAATCCTCCCATACTTGCAGAATCTCGTCGTAGTCTTCCGGAGCCGGTCGGCATATATTAGGCAGATAATAGCACAGGTGATCGTATATATTTCCGTTGTAAGTAAGTTCCGCCTGATGCAGTACGCCTTCACAGATAAAGCCGTTGCGTTCCAATACTTGCTGAGACCGCTTGTTGTGCGGATAACAGTTGGCGGTGATTAGGCTGAGCTGAAGTTCGTTGAAGCCATAGTTAAGCACAGCTTGTACCGCTTCCGTCATATATCCTTTTCCCCAGTGAGCCTCGTCGAGCCAGTATCCCAGCATACGTACTTGCGGGTTCTCCCGCTTCGGGTCGGGGACGATGCCGATGGAGCCGATGAGCTGTCGGGTGTCTTTCAGTGTTATAGCCCAGATATCCTCCTGACCGATAAACACATTCTGAAGGATTTCACGCGATTCTTCTATCGATTTATGGGGAGCCCATCCGGCATTATTGCCCAGATTCGGATTCTGGCAACAAGCGAAGAATGTTTCTGCATCATTTTCCCGGAAAGGCCGGATGAGTAAGCGTTCCGTTTCAAACGAACAATCATCCTGTGGTTCGTCTGCCTGCGGGGGGCATACGCATTCTATCCGGTTACCGTCAGGATCAAGAACTACACTTTCGAAATAACCATCTCCCGAAGTACGTGGCTCGCCTGCTATGGGGTATCCCTCGGAACGCATTTGTTCTGTGAAGCGAAGCACCTCTTCCCGGTTGGGAAAGGTGAAGGCAAGATGCGTCAGCCCAAGACGGTTCTCTTCTATCGGAGTATTCTGTACGTCTGTCCGGCTCATCAATTCCAGAGAAGGCCCTTCTCCGAAAGAGACGAAATAGGACTCGAATCCCTTCTTCGGATTGATGTATTTTTCATTACTCGTTCCACCCAGAAAACGGACATAGAAATCTTTTAATTCTTCCAGACGAAAAGTCCAGATAGCGATATGATGTAGTTTCATGCCTATTTTAATATTATATATTCATAGACTATGCGGGAAATGTCCGCGATAATCTTACTGTTTTCCTGATTGTTTTCCGCAGAGTCTTTCACGAAAACGGCTATGCTGTAAGCGTGTCCGTCGGGCAGGAGGACGAAGCCGATATCATTGCAGGCTACCTGTTGTCCTTTGTCATTCCGGTCGCCTGTTCCTGTCTTGTGGCCGATTGTTACTTTTTTGTCCAGCAATGGGGCAACCAGTCGGTCTTGTCCGGTCTGGCATTCTGTCATGGTCTGATAGATGAAGTCTTTGTATTCTTGCGGGAATAGTGCTTCTTTACGGAATATTTCCAAGAGTCTGGCGGCAGCCAGAGGCGTAGTCCAGTTTTGATAACACAGACTTTCGTCCTGATGCATTTCGTTTTCTGTGCAGACAATGGCGCAGTCAGTAACGCCTAAAGAATGGATGTACTGGTTTACCGCATCTACTCCTCCCTGATACTGAAACAGAATATCACAAGCATTGTTGTCACTTTGTTGCAGGGTGTATTTCAATAAATCCGCAATGTCTATATTGAATCCTCCCTGTGGGAAACTGTCCCGTAGCGGGCTGTAAGTATCGGGTTTTAAGTCCTCTTTCTTTATGGTCAGTTCAAAGTTCAATGACTGTTGCTGCTTTCCCATATAATCAGCCAATGCCAACGCCTGATGAAATTTGAACACACTCATCAATGGATAATGAATGTCATTGTTGACAGTTACCGTATCTTTTCCATCGATAATAACGGCAATGCCGATTTCAGCTTTTTTGCCTTTGATAGCTTGTTTGAGTTGGTCCTCAAGAGAAAAATTCTGTGCACAGATAATAGTGGGGATCAGACAGAGAAGCAGGATGAATGAGCGCATACTAATTTTTTCATTAATTGGTTTGTATTTGGGTCTTAAGAGTCACAAAGATATAAATACTAATTTTATCAGCAAATCCTTACCCGTAAATAGTAATCCTATATTAAGAATTATCTATTTTTGTCAGTAAAACAAGACACGAAGGTTCGTTCTATGCAAGAACTTCAGGAAGTGGTTGGAATAGCTGTAAACTATTGTAATTATTGTCCCTGTTGGTTCTTGAAAGGTCACCCGTCCACCGAAGCATCTGCTTTACTTGGTAGGGGTGAATCGGTGAAAACTCTTCCTCGTATCGTTGCCGGACCAGCGATGAAAGCAGCAGGCATGGATATCACTCCTGAAATGCAAACAATGGTTGATGGTATGTTTTATGATACATTCTCCGGAACGAAAATCGGGCGGAATGATCCTTGCCCTTGCGGGAGCGGAAAGAAATATAAGAAATGTTGCGGCAGGGATAACTGAAAAGAGGCTGTTCGTCGAGATGCTATGTCGGCATAGGCGGACTGTTCTTTGAAAGATTGTGTTGGAGATTGGAGGAAAATGATAGGGCAAAACCAATCAAGGAAATCCTGATACTTCCCGTCATCGAATAAGTGAACGGTCTGAAATGAATCATTCGTATAAGATTTTTGGTATCCTTGTTGGCTTGGTATGGTAAAGTTCTTACCTTTTAGCAAAAAGAGATATGGAGCATTCAAGTTTGACAGCTAGATATCAGTGAAATTTGAATCCGTCTGTCTATCACTCCCTATAAATTAAAAAGAAGAATATATTTGTCATCTGTCACCGATTTTACTATAACTATCAGATTATAAATACTTAATGATGTGACAGCAGTAGGTGACAGCACTGTGATGGCAATTATGCTGTCACCCTTGTATTGGTGATTCGGGTTATGTTTTGAAGTCGTTGATTTCATCACGGTGTGTAACTATCTTTTCTACTGTAAGAAACAGTTTGTTTTGCAGTTTGAAACTAAAGTTCCAAATGCTTGAAACCATAGTTCCAAACGCTTGAAACTAATGATTCCAAGCTGTTGGAACTAAAGTTTCAAGCCTTTGAAACTATGGTTTCTCTTCGCTGAAACTATGGTTTCAAGGTGAGGGAACTAATTTAGTTGTCTTATCCTATCATGCTCCGGCTTAGGTTACTTCTTTGGTGTCTTCTCTTTTCTATGAGGCTGACTAAAAAGTCGGTTGTATATTAAACTTTCGTTTTTTCTTGTCGGTCTCGGATATAATGAGTAATTTAGCAGTCTCAACGACACGAAGACGCTGACACAAACAACCTATTACTATATAAATGAAAATTACCCAATTCCGTAGAAATGGAGATGCAACAGCGCTCAGCGTAATGGATCTTGAAAAACTGGTAAACAAAGTAAAAACAGAAATAAAATCCCGCCCGGTTTCCACTTTCAGGGAAGGATTAAAGTATATGCTTCCTGATGATCGGTGTATGTTTGCCGACAAGCTTCCTGAGATAATTCCTGCCGCAGAATTTAGAAAAGTAAACGGGCAGAAGCAGATGAAAGCGTACAATGGCATTGTTGAACTGACTGTCGGTCCCCTGTCCAATAAATCGGAGATAGCTCTGGTGAAACAAAAAGCGAGTGAACAACCGCAGACCCGCTGTGCTTTTATGGGTTCGAGTGGAAAAACGGTGAAGATATGGACCACCTTTACCCGTCCGGATAACTCACTGCCCAAGACACGGGAAGAGGCGGAACTGTTTCACGCTCACGCCTATCGGCTGGCCGTGAAATGTTATCAGCCCCAAATCCCGTTTGATATACTTCCCAAAGAGCCGACTTTGGAGCAATATTCGCGATTATCTTATGATCCGGATATTATGTATCGTCCGAATTCCGTGCAATTTTATCTCTCGCAGCCGACAGCGATGCCCGAAGAAACGACTTTTCGGGAGGCAGTGCAGGCGGAGAAGTCTCCGTTGACTCGTGCCGTGCCGGGATATGATGCGGAAAATGCTTTTTTGATGCTTTTTGAAGCTGCTTTTCGGAAAGCTTATACAGATCTTAGCGAAGCAGGCCTCCAATTACGGGAAGATAAATGGCAACCATTGGTTGTACAATTGGCCAGAAATTGTTTTGCTTCGGGATTGCCTCAGGAAGAAGTCGTGAAACGTACCGTTTTTCATTTCTATATGTATAAACAAGAAGTGTTGATCCGGGAGATGATTGGCAACGTATATCTCGAATGTAAAGGTTTCGGCAAAAATATCAGTCTGAGCAAAGAGCAACAGCTAGCCTTACAGACCGAAGAATTCATGAAACGCCGTTATGAATTTCGCTATAACACACAAATCGCCGAGGTGGAATATCGGGAAAGGCTGTCTTTCCGTTTTCGTTTCAATCCTCTCGACAAACGGGCGCTGAATAGCATTGCCCTAGATGCACAAATGGAGGGTATTCCACTGTGGGACAGGGATATCAGTCGGTATATCTATTCAAATCGCGTGCCTGTATTCAATCCGTTGGAGGATTTTCTCTATCGACTTCCCGGATGGGACGGTAAAGACCGTATCCGTGAATTGGCAGCTACCGTTCCTTGCCGGAATCCGTATTGGACAGACTTGTTTCACCGCTGGTTTCTCAATATGGTTTCTCATTGGAGAGGGTATGATAAAAAATACGCGAACAGTGTTTCGCCATTGCTGGTCGGGGCGCAAGGGACGCGAAAATCTACCTTTTGCCGGAGTATAATGCCACCTTCGGAACGTTCCTATTATACTGACAGCATTGATTTCTCGCGAAAGAAAGATGCGGAACTTTATCTCAATCGTTTTGCGCTCATCAATATTGATGAATTTGATCAGGTCAGTTCGACACAACAGGGCTTCTTGAAACATATTCTGCAAAAGCCTGTGGTAAATATGCGGAAACCTCATGCCAGTGCCGTGCTCGAAATGCGCCGGTATGCTTCATTTATCGCTACGAGTAATCAAAAAGACCTGTTGACCGATCCTTCCGGTAGCCGTCGTTTCATCTGTATCGAAGTGACGGGAGTGATTGACACGAATCGTCCGATAGATTATGAGCAGCTTTACGCGCAAGCCATGTATGAATTGGAACATGGCGAACGCTATTGGTTCGATCAGGAGGATGAAAAGATTATGATGGAAAACAATCGTGAATTTGAGCAGGTTCCTCCGGAAGAACAGTTGTTTTTCCGTTATTTTCGTGCTGCACAGCCTGAAGAAGGGGAGTGGTTGTCTCCGGCGGAGATTATGGAGGATATTCAGAGAAATAGTTCGATACCGATGTCCGTTAAAAGGGTTAATTCATTTGGAAGAATACTGAAAAAGCAGGAAATCCCCTCCAAGCATGTACGTAGCGGTACGCTTTACCATGTCGTCAAGTTAGTGACCGGGTAGCGGGAACAAGTACCGTAAGTGTGGTCTGGCGATATAACCTCATGTGATATTGCAAAGATACTTGGCTGTAGTTGATTGTGACGGCAAGAGTGCCGTCACAATGCAATCACCTCCTGCTGTCACGGGCTGATTCGTTCATAATTAGTCTGTTATGCCCTTTGGGGTGACAGATGACAGCAATTTACCATATATATTCTTCTGTGTAGCGTTGGTAAGTAGGTTCTTCTTTTATTCCTTTATTACGAAACAATTGTTTTATATAAGCTTGATCTTTGGGCATAAGGCCTCGTTCTCCACGATAGAGCCGGTAATATCCTGTTTTCCCATAGTGTCCGACCAACTGTGATCGGATACTGACTGCATCTTCATAAGGAATCCTGTCAAGCAATCGTTTAAGTCCCCATGTTACATGGACTTTTACAGCCGTTTTAAAACATTCGCATTGATTCCCGTCTGCAGGATAGCGTGCCGGATTAACGTTGGTGATATAAAGATTCCCGTCTGCAGGATAGCGTGCCGGATTAACGTTGGTGATATAAAGATAGTCGGCTCCGTTATTTTGTGCAGCTATGTGGCGTAGGCATTTGGAAGCTTGTGGGCATTGGTCGTTGAAGCAACGGGCAAAATTGTAAGGGACAGACAGGCTGTCGGGTTCTTCTTTCATTAGTATACTTTGTTTTATTTATGATAGCAAGGGATACAAGTTTTGTATTCCCTACAAATGTAAGGCTTTCTTTCAAGAATGAGAAGCAAACGTACATATAAATCAAATATTTTTATGTACGTTTGCATTAGAAACAATACTGTGAACCGGTATATATGTGAATCTGATAAGACAAAACCGACATGAGCACTTTTCGTCCCATAGAAGAATTGGTCAAGAGTCTTGATCGGGAAAAAGAACTCCTGAAAGAAATGTTTGCCAAGCGGAAATCTCTTTCGTTTCGCTACGATTATGCACTCGAAATGACCGAGTACAAAGAAGAACGTATCCGCTATCTGATAGATTATGGAGTGATTCGGGATACGGGCGACTTTCTGGAGATGGAGGATATCTATCTGAAATTCTTTGAAGATGTACTCGAAGTCAATGAAGAAATCAATGTCTCTTTCGTGCAGGATTATCTCACGCGGTTGAATGAAAACATCGATTATTACTTGAAGGAGAACAATGAACAGCGTAAATACAACTATCAGCGGGAAGTGAAACGCTGCCTGAAGAACATCGCCCTTACCACCGTCCGCAATGTGATGGACCTGAAAAGGAACATGGACAACACCTACAAGAATGAACCTAATTACCGGATCAAAAAGACCAAACTTTTTCGGTTGGACGAGAAACGGAATAATATCGCCCTGCTGATTCGCAAGAGCGAAGAACTGATAGACTACGGACAGCCTACTTTTTTCCGGGTGGCGATGGATGTACAGATGCGGAATGTGGTGAGCGACGTGAAACTGCAACTGTTTGCTATCGTGGAAAGTGCCAAATATCAAAATATTCCACGTACCATTCAGAATGTTTTTCTGAATTCCAAGTTGGATGCAGACTTTATAAAAGATACTATTGTTACTGACTTATAATCAGAAATAGATAATGATAGGTGAATTTAATGTAACAAAGGCTCGCAAATTGTTGAGATTGCTAAATGGGGAGTCCATCCCTTTTTCCAGCTTTGTGTGCGAAGTATCTCTTCGATTAGAAACAGAAGGATTCTTAGCTGTCGTGTCACACGGTAGAAATAGGACTTTTCGGATGCTTGATCCTGAAGGATGCCGCATTTATATGGCGCAGCATTATACATCCGGTATGAGTCTGGAAGACTGGATCGAAATAAAGACTCGTGAGAAGGAAGTGGCACGCTCGGAACAAGTGGCAAAGGGGGCTAACTCTAAACTTAGGCATACCCGTGCGTTTAAAGGTTTCCCTCTTAATTGTTACGAGCCGATAGAAGCTGTTTTTCATGAGGAACCTTACTTGCTTTCTCCGGCACGAGGTACTTGCATATTCATGCAAGATTACGAATCCTTTCGTATTCCCGAGGATGTAGTGGTGGTCGGCATGGAGAACGGAGAGAATTTCCGGTATATCCGTGCCCAGAAGTATTTATTTGAAGGGATGAAAGTACTCTTTGTATCTCGTTATCCCCAATCGAAAGATCTATGCGCTTGGTTAAAGATGATTCCCAACCGTTATATTCATTTCGGAGATTTTGATTTGGCGGGAGTGTCTATATTCTTATCGGAGTTCTATTCGGAATTGGGCGAACGGGCGGAGTTTTATATTCCTGCTGATGTGGAACAGCGGCTTCAAAATGGGAATCACGTACTGTATGATGTTCAGTATTCGCGGTATAGATATATGGAGGTGGCAGATGAGCGCTTGAAACCGTTGGTTGAGATGATACATAAGTATAGGCGGGGGTATGAACAGGAAGGTTATATTAAAGAGCAGGATAATATATGATTACATTAGATAATTTTGAGGCCATAGTGCCGTTTAAGATATTAATGCGTGGCCAAGAATATTATGAACTGGGTGCAGTATCTGATTTGGAAGAGGCTTCGTCCGGCGAATGGACTGCAACCGTTGACGGTACCCGTAGTTATACTGTGGAAATATCTCTGGAAGGAGACAAAGTAGACTCATGGTACTGTGATTGTCCGTATGACGGGGGAATCTGTAAGCATGTGGTAGCAACATTATTCGCTATTCGTGATAATAGTGAGAAGGTGAGTCGCAGTGTCTTTTCGAAAATGTCGGTATTGGAGGATGATGGAGATGAAGAAATGGATGTGGAGGAATCTGTAGATTTGGAACGGATAGAGGATACAGTCCTGTATAGTCCGGTTGATGTGGATATACAGCAATGTCTTTCTTTTATTAAGCCTCAGGAACTTTCACGGTTTATATGTGAATATGCTTCTACGAATCAGGAATTTAAAACAGCCCTGTTGGACCGGTTTATTACGAAAGAATTGTCAAAGACTTCCAAAGATAAAGATTACAGAAAAGAAATTCAAAAGATATTTGAGAACTCCTTTCAGAGTAAGAAATCGCGCTATCATAATCGTTATGATGACTTTAGCCGTGATTGGGAAACTGTTTTCAGTCAATTGGATACTTTTTTGGAGAAAGCAGATTTCTTCTTGAAGTTGGAGAGTTTGGACGATACGATTGCTATAGCTCTTCAGACACTTCGTTCGATAGGAGAAAATTATGATGATGAACTATTATATGATGATGATATATCCGCTTCAGACTATTGTGAACAGGCAGGAGATTTGATACTGAAAGTGGTTCGACATCCGAAAACCACTCAGCAACAAAAGACCGGGATATTGCAAGAGCTTTGCCAAATTGCCGGGATATCGATTTATCATGATTATGATATCTATGATGTAGATGATCTTATGATGCAAATCAATCTCTCCATCCAATCTGCGGATAAGGCTCTGGAATTGATAGACAAGCTTCTCGAAGAGAGAAAAGATTCTTATGATTTGTATCAATTGGTTCTTCGTAAGGTCGATATGTTGCTGGGGCAGAAAGAGCAGGAAAAAGCGGATGATACGATTCGCCAATATCTGTATTTATCTGAAATAAGAGAAATGGAGGTTAAGAAATTGATGGAGCGTGAACAGTATGACGAGGCTGTCCGATTGTTGGATGAAAGGATAGAACTTTCGAAAAAAGAAGAATATGACGGAACTACAGGTAAATGGTTAAAACTTAAATTGAAGATTTTTGAGAGGACGAATCGCACTTCTGAAGTCATTGATACGTGTCGCCTATTGTTTATATCCGGTAGAGAGCAGTTGGAATATTATCATAAACTGAAGACGCTGATCCCGAAGGAGCAATGGAAAGTTTTTTTGGACGAGATGATGAAAGAGGTACCGTTTAATGGCTATTTTTCTTTTGACAGAAATGTAGAGGCCGAAATTTATGTGGAAGAAAAAGAGGATGAACGTTTATTCCATTTGTTGTCATCTGCCGGTTTTGGGCAGCTGGAAGCATTGATGCAGTATGCTCATCATCTGAAAAACAGTCATTCGGAGCAATTGATTGACATGTATATTTCTATATTGATTGATTATGCCGAACGGAATATAGGACGGAAATATTATGAGCAGATTGCGCGGGCATTGCTTTGTATGCAAGAACTTAATGGAGGAAAGGTTGCTGTAAAACAATTGGTTGAAGACTTTAGGACGATATATAAGCGTCGGTCGGCAATGATGGAAGAGTTGAGGAGGTTCTAGTAATTTTATCTTCATCTTATCTATCTCTTTATCTATATCACTATCTTTGCACTAGAATGAATCTATTAATTGACAAGAAGAGATTATGCTTGCATATACATATATTGAACACGGAAAATTTGAATTGCGAGAAAAACCGGAACCGGAAATTACGGATGCACGGGATGCAATCGTGCGTGTGACTCTTGGCAGTATCTGTACCAGTGACCTGCATATCAAACACGGTAGTGTGCCGCGTGCAGTACCCGGAATAACGGTTGGACACGAGATGGTAGGTGTCGTGGAAGAGGTGGGAGCTGAAGTTACATCAGTCAGTCCCGGCGACAGAGTGACTGTGAATGTCGAGACTTTCTGTGGGGAGTGTTTCTTTTGTCATCACGGATATGTCAACAACTGTACCGCCCCCAACGGTGGCTGGGCTTTAGGCTGCCGTATCGACGGCGGACAGGCGGAATATGTCAGAGTACCTTATGCCGATCAGGGACTGAACCGTATTCCCGATACAGTCAGTGATGAACAGGCTCTTTTTGTCGGTGATATCCTTGCCACAGGCTTCTGGGCAACTCGTATCTCGGAGATTACGGAGAAAGATACTGTCCTCCTCATTGGTGCCGGACCTACTGGAATTTGCACTTTGCTCTGCTCGATGCTGAAGAATCCGAAACGTATCATTGTCTGTGAAAAGTCCCCTGAAAGGATTCGGTTTGTCCGTGAACATTATCCCGATGTACTGATAACGACACCTGAGAACTGCAAGGAGTTTGTACTCCAAAACAGTGATCACGGTGGAGCTGATGTTGTCCTGGAAGTGGCGGGGACCGAAGATAGTTTCCGGATGGCGTGGGACTGTGCCCGTCCCAATGCGATAGTCACTATTGTGGCTCTTTACGACAAACCTCTGCTTTTTCCTTTGCCTGAGATGTATGGCAAGAACTTGATTTTCAAAACGGGTGGAGTGGACGGTTGTGACTGCGCAGAGATTCTCAGGCTGATTGAGGAAGGGAAGATAGATACCACTCCTCTTATTACCAATCGCTTTCCGCTGAACGAGATTGAGGAGGCATATCGTATCTTTGAAAACAAGCTGAACGGCGTCATCAAGGTAGCGATTGTATGTCAAACCGAAAGTAATAAATAAGAATATGCCTGTTATCGAAATATCCTCTTTGTCTCATCCCGGAGTTGAGATATTCTGTACTCTTACCGAGGCTCAGTTACGCAATCGTATCGAGCCTGACAAGGGTATTTTTATTGTAGAAAGTCCAAAGGTCATAGAGAGAGCTCTGGACGCCGGTTATGAACCTTTAGCCATTTTATGTGAGCATAAACATATCATTGGCGATGCCTCCGACATCGTTGAACGTTGTGGCAATGTGCCTGTCTATACGGGTAGCAGGGAACTGCTTGCTACATTGACCGGTTATGTTCTGACACGTGGTGTTCTTTGTGCCATGCGTCGTCCTGCGGTGCGCAGTATGGCAGAAGTCTGTCGGGGAGCCCGGCGCATCGTCGTGATCAACGGTGTTGTTGATACAACCAACATCGGTGCTATTTTCCGTTCGGCAGCCGCCTTGGGAATTGATGCCGTACTACTGACGCGTAACTCTTGTGACCCGTTGAACCGTCGTGCGGTCAGAGTATCGATGGGAACGGTCTTCCTTATACCATGGACTTGGCTGGACGGTTCTCTCAGCGACTTGGGCAAGCTGGGCTTCCGTACAGCTGCCATGGCACTCACGGATAACTCTGTTTCCATTGATGATCCTGTCCTGACAACCGAACCCAGATTGGCTATCGTGATGGGTACCGAAGGGGACGGACTTTCGCCGGAAACGATTGCCGAAGCTGACTACGTAGTCCGTATTCCTAT
>ULUT01005934.1_pt1 | contig 12928 bp, 5 predicted proteins | sample 1958691 | NCBI WGS metagenome assembly ULUT01 (sample SAMEA4835766, study PRJEB28245) | human gut metagenome | biome: gut microbiome; material: fecal sample | place: Denmark | collected 2008 | reverse complement strand
CTGTCCACCACACGCCGCGCGGAGGCTGTCGATTTGTGTGGTTCCTGACCCGCATGGAGCGAATCAGGGAAAAAGAAAAACCCCGGTCACACAATCAGTAACCAGGGGTTAAGGAACAAACTATTTATTTTTTGAATGCGTTTTTCTTTTTGGGAGCAGGTTCATCCGTAGCCAGCAAATCTTTCTTGGACAAACGCGGTTTCATGCGCTCTTCGGAACGCTTCTGCGTAATATCTGTATTGATTTCTTTCTGGCGCTGGATATCACCGAACGACGATTCACGGGATTCAATTGCGTCGTGTTTCCGGGCATTGGGATAAAGGTCTGCGGTTTTCGGAAGTTCTGCCCATTTGGTGGGGACAAAATGCGGGTCATTGAACAGAGGATGATGAATAAATCCGAAGCGCTTGGCTTCCAACATGTTCTGGCCATTCGTCATAATCAAAATCTGTTCCTTGTCCAAATGCTGAACTTCATCAGGGTTCACAAGATTGCGTTTGCCGTCGCCTTCACTGAGCGAATACCCTTGCATCACGCCGCGATTTCCGGCAGAGGAAGCACGAGTATCGCTGACGCTCTTGGCGCGAATCGTAACAATGCCGCTCTTATCGGAAATATATTCGGCTGTATACTTATCATTACAGCCCAGAACCAGCATCGTATTGCAGCAGCCGATGATAGTTTCGGCGTTTTCCTCGCCGTACAACTGAGTCAACTGCGGCAAACTCTGCAAAATGAGGGAAACTGCAATCTTACGAGAGCGTGCAGTAGCAATCGTCTTTTCAAAGTTCGGCCAGACGCCAGTGTTTGCCAACTCGTCCGCAACAACGTTGACCGGGATGCGTCCTTCACCACCAACTGCATCGAAAGCTTCTTTCAGGTCTTTGAACAGGAAGCTCAGAAGCAGAGAGGAAAGCAACTGCATAGAAGCGTTATCATCGGAAATGATAAGGAACAATGCGGTTTTTTCCGCGCCAAGATTTGCCAGGCGAATGTCATCGTTACTGATAACGCGGCGAACCTTGTAGGTCATGAACAGCTGGAGTCGAGTATTCAAGCCGCCAACAATGTTGGGCTGTACGCGCTCACCCATACCCTTAAACACTGCCCATGCAGATGCGGCCGGATGGCTCAGCGGTACATACTTGAAGTTTGCTTCCCACTTATCAAGGTCGTTGTGAAGCAGTGCGTCATAGATATCAGAGATGTTACAGGTTGGAGCATCTTCTTCCCATTCAGAAAGCTTCCTGTCCCCTTCCTCATCACCGTAGAACGAATGAGCAAGGTATTCGACAACCCGGCGTCTATCCACCATTGCGGATTCCGGATTCTTTACAATCTCAATCAGAGATTGCTCATCTTCCTGAGTGATATACGGCAGCTGAGTCAAAAGCTCTTTTGCACGGCGCTCATAAATCTCAATCAAGCTCTTTTCACGGATATACGCACAATAGGAAACAGCAACGCGGAACAAGTTTTCTTCCGAGCTCTCCCAGAACGGGTCGCCCTTGCTGTTTGCGCCGCCGCCGGTGTTCGCAATAACGGTTTTACAGAAGGTAATCACACGCTGGTCATCAATGTTGCCGGTAATCGGGTCATAGATTTCTTGAACACAATCCCACGCATTAGAAAGGTCCAGATTGATAAGGTTAAAGACCTTGACCTTATAGCCACGGGACTCCAAAAGTTTACGCATATCGTTGTGAATTTCGCCTTTCGGGTCAGTGACTACAACCGATTCGCCACGCACAATAGATTGGAATACCGCCGTTCTGACATAGCCAAAAGACTTACCTGAACCCGGAGGTCCGATAAGGATAAGGTTTCGGTTGCCGGTAGGTTCAAAAGGAAGCGCGATGACTTCCTCACCGTCTTGCGTGAACTGTCCAAGAATCGTACCCGTTACGTTTTCGACAGGACCAACCTCATAGACTTTTTTGGCTTCCGTTTCATTCATCCAGCGAGCTGTGCCGTATGTGCCCGCCATAGACGTTGCAACGCCACGGTCATCAACTTCTTTGGTTGCGTTGAGGTCTGTGTTATTGACGGAAAACCGGATAATAATGAATGTAATGGCACACGCAAAGACAAGTGCCGTCACAATGCCGTAGCCTGTCGTCAAGGCAAGCACGAACCCCCGCAAAAGCCCCGCATTCCATTCCCCGACAAAGACTTTCGCAATACATCCTGCTGGGAAAAGGCTGACAAGGAAGGAAAAGCAGAACAAAAGTACGAGCTTTTCACCCTTTGACAGCATCAAAATTTTCGTTTTGAATTCGTTCCATTTGGTCACTGGTTGTCCACCTCACTGTCAGTGTTTTCGGTTTCTTCTTCGCTGTCGGAAGTATCCAAATCCTCAACTTCTCCTTCTGTAACGGTCGTATCCACTTCCTGCAAGATAAAGTTGTTAGGGTTTGTATCGTCAAGAGAATCCGTGACGACCTTCAAAATATTATCGTTGTACCAGAATTCCCAGCCAAAGATTCTCGAAACGTCTTCAATCGGCATTGTGAACGTATTATCTTGGGCCAGCGTCATCGTATCGGTCCAGGCATCCGATGTATTGCGCGACGTATATTTGAAGGTTTTCCTGTCACCGTGGATTTCAAAATACTCGCTTGCTTTGGTCAAAGCTCTTGCGGACGGCACATATTCCCAATGCCCATAAGTGATGGGCACATAGAGAAGACCCGCGTCCTCTGCATATTGCGTATTGCTGTCGTAAGCCTCGGCCAATGCTCGAACCGAAACGCACAGGCGGCCATCGCTGTTGATGGAGAAGTGCATGCCCGGAACCAAAGAGCCGTTCAAGATAACGCATTTCGTGGGAGCGGTCTTTTCGCCTTTCAGGATAGCCTGACCATCTTCTCGATTCTTGATTGCCTGGTCGCATTCTTCCTGAGAATTGAAGATGTAAAGCCGCTCGCAAGAACCTTCTTTTCGAAGCTGTGAGAAATCTGTCGGATAATCGATGGCAAGCGAATCCTTGTCAAGCTCATAGACTTCCTCGCCGGAAACAATGCACTTCAAATATTCATCGTCAACGCTATAGCCGTTCGAATCGTCATATCCAGTCGTGCTCACTCTATCGACAACATAGTTCCCATCAGCATCAAAGTGTCCGGATTCCGAAACGATATCCTTCTCATCAACGCCCAAAACCGTGCCATCGGATTCTTCACTTGACGCAGAGTCATCGGAGGAAGTCTCCGTCTCATCCACAGTCTCACTTTCCGAGGCTTCATCGTCAGGAACGGGAGTCTCTTCCGGCTCCATGTATTCCGGGTTCGGACGCAGATATACGGTATGGCCGCTGAAAATCTCAAGGCCGTTTCCGTTATCATCCGTATACGGAATCAAGCCCATGCTTTCAATTACCTGAGCCTTCTCCTTATATAAAGGAGAGCCATCGCCCATTTTCACTTCCTTGTATCCGTTGCAATCAAGATTGTTTGGACTCTTAACATTCAACTTGGTCAGAACGATTTCGCCATCCTTCATTTGGGTGCCGCCCGATGTATCCACATCACCGCCAATATCGGGATTCGAAGACGGTTCAGGCGTGCTTTGAATGGACGGGGTCGGTGCAGTGGAACTGGTAGCATTTGTGCTGCCGTTTCCGCTGTTGCCTTTACAAGCAGTCAGACAGCAAAGGCAAGCGCCCAAAATGGCGGCGCTTTTCATAAAGTTGTCCATAATAAAAGCGGCTCCACTTTTATCTCAGGTGGGGCCTTACTCCTTTCTTTGGTTAGTTGCTCATTTCAATTTCAGGGTCTTTTTGGGTTTCGCCGTAATAAAGTTCAAGGTGCAAGTGTTCACCCGTTCCACCATGACTACTAAGACAATAGCCACTGTAGCCGGTAGTAGCGATTTTTGCGCCAGCAGAAATTGTATCATCAACATTGTACGAAAGGCCCGGGCTCAAATGTTGATACAGAATGAAAACGCCATTCTTTTCGCCCGGAACTACGCCACCGCGTTCCCCGTAATAAATCATCAGCATGTTACCGCGTTGACCATTCCCTTTTGTAACAAGCACACCGTTTGAATAACCATCCTGTTTACCAACAATGATACCCTTAAACGGCGCACTCATTGGATATATCGAATGAGGGGGAACAATATCAGTGCCATTGTGCTTCGTATCGCCACGAGGCGATTGCCAGCTGGATGTAACCTTGGCCTTCCAACCGCTCCACGGTCCAGGGAGAAGGCCCGAAGCCGGGCACTCAAACAGTTCGTCGGAATGGTTTGCATAAAACTGCTCAATCATTTGCTTAATAGAACCGCTGATAACTGTGCCAGTACCAGCGCCACCAGTGCTATCACCAGCCCCGATATCCAACGAAGAATCCCCTTCGAAATCTGCTTCAGCGGCATTATACAGCTGCCGCATTGTCGCAGCTTCTTCATCAAAAAGGTCGGCTTCGGAAGTATCACTCTCAACCGTGTCCTCATCTTGCGGAACATTGTAGTATTCCATAATTTTCTTCTTAGCTGCTTCCAAGGGGGAAACTTTGTAGGTACATGTGATGGTTGCGGACTTTACTACTTCACTTACGCGCTCCATCACGATTGTTCCATCTTCATCAAAAACCGGATTTCCGTCTTCATCCATTTTAGGCTCCATTTTGGTGACGGTCTTTTTGCCATAAGTTGTAGTTGTTGTGGCTTCCGTTTTCCAGACTTTGTCTCCGACAAGCTCTTGGGCTGCTTTCACCATCTTAGGGACCCGGAAATGGAGCCCATCCTCCGTACGTGCCGCATAACTATCTCCGGCCATAATGTAGAATGTCCAGTTAAGATAATTTTTACCATCGTACAATTCTTTGTGAATGGTGTAAGAAATATTATCCATCGTAACGCCATTCGCAATAGCAGCGTCTTTGGCTTTATCAACCTCTTCCTGGGCTTTTGACCTCATGTCTTCCGAATATTTGTCGTACGCATCTCTGAAGTAATTATTCAGAACCGCAACAATAACATTTGATGTTCCCATGTAGGATTGGAAAATTTCATCCGAAGCAATCGCAATATCATCCTGATACGCTTGCGATGCATCGCCTTTTTCCCCTGTTGTAATCCAGGTCAAAAAGTCATCAATGCCATTGGATAGCTGAGCCTTGAAATCCTCCCAGTCAAGTACAACTTCATCAACCGATTCTCCTAAAGCACTCATTGTTGTTTCTGCAATTGTGCCTGGAATTTGAGTAATAAACATAAATCCAAAAAGCAGCAAAAGAACCGGAATAAGCGCAATAACAATAACTACTGCGATAACTTTAATCAGTGTCTCTGGATGCGAAACCATGGTGGCAGCAGCACCGGCAAAATCGCCTGCTGCTGCTTGTCCCGCCGCTTTACCAATGACCTTAGCATCCTTAACGCCTTGTTTTACAGCATGTACTGTTGAAGAAACTGCTTTAGCTCCCTGTTTTGCGTCATTGACCGCTTCATCGGTTAAATTACTCAATTTACACCGCTCCTTCCTTAATCAAGCCAGTCTCAGCTGTGTAGAAGATTCTGCACATTTCCATCTCACACCCCGTGGAGGTGCTGGCTTTTTCGTGAGACACCCGGCTTTCTTTCGAAAGTCGGGAAAAGGGTATCGTCCAAGAATTACTTGGACGGCTTATCCTTTTTGTTTTTCGAACCGTTGCGATTCTTATTCCCTTGCATCATTTGCTGGAACCTGTTGTTCCGCTCATTTCGAGAGTTGCTTTCACGGAACGATTTTCCTTCATAAGCGTTTTTCTGCTGAGGTTGAGAATTAGAACGAGCAGCAGATTGGGTTCTATCCTGACTGGAGTTTCGATTACGCCGTTTGTAAGACTCATCCGTGTCGGGTCCAACACTCTCGTAGTCATCCACCTTGCCAAGCTGGCGGGCAATGCTTTCAAACGTTTCGGGCTCATACCGGCGGGTCTGCTTGTTGTACTTAGCACTCCGTTCGATGTTCATCACATCCGGGGCCTCAGGAACGTTGCCATCAGCATCGAGCTTTTGCATGATACGCCACTGTGTAATGCCCGTATCGGGGTCTACACTAACGCGGGTGACCTGAATACGGCCAATGCCATCACTCTCAACAAAGCCATTCGTATCATTGAATGCTTTGATAGACAAATGACTCAAGGGCCTGATTTCAGGTCCATTAGAAGCTCCAGATGTATTGGGTTCGGCACTGGATACACCGGCATTATCGCTGAATGTACCGGCTTCGGTAAAGGAATTACTGCGAGATGTATCAGCATAGAACTGAGTTCCATCCACAGGAGGTTTTTCGGCAGGCTGTTTACGAGCTGCGGAGCCATCGGCATCACCAGAGTCACCAGTATCTTCGCCAACACCGCCATGATTGAAGTTTTGTGCGGCAGGGGCGGGATTATCTTCCGCTCTGGATGCTTCTGCCGTCGCCTTGGAAGTTGCCTTTGCAGGAGCAGTATTTTCAGTAACAGAGGCGGCTGGCGCGGTCTGACCAGCAGAGCCATCATTGTCGGAGCCAGCACTTTCGGAGCTCACTGCACCACCACCTTGAATTTCAGGCGCAGGTGTGGAAGGTGCGCTTACGGTAGTACCGCCGTTATCGTCGGACGAACTGCCATCGTCGTGAGAATTATTGCCAACATTCTGATGCTGAGCTGTGGGAGCAGTAGCATCGTCATTGGAAGTTTCCTCTCCGCTGCCCGAAGAAGCATCGGAGCCGGGATTCTCGTCGTGAGAGCTACCGTTGCTGCCGCCAAACGAGGCAGAGCCGACATCGTTATCGTCGAAATCATCGCCATCACCGTCAGCAGAAGGTGCCGCATGACCAGCAACAGCACCAACGTTGGAAGAGCTTTCTCCCTTTGCAGGGGGTTCACCGATACCAGAATCATCTTCATCGGCGGGAGCCTTTACGCCTTGGGCAGTGGGTGCAGTTTCTTCATCGGAGCTGTAATTGTCGCCACCGCCATTACCTCCAGCGAAGCCCGTATTGCCTTCACCGGAAACATCGTCGCTGTCAGTGCGTTGTGCAGAGGGTGCAGCAACATCATTGGAAGCGCCGCCAGCGTCAGCAGGAGGTTCAGCATAGTCAGGGCCAGCATTGCCTGCCGCTTCGTCATCAGTATCGACCGTTCTATCAGCGTAACTTGCAGGTGCCTGAGTTTCCACTGTAGCAGAGTCACCATCCATGGGCGAAGCATCCACATCAGCAGAGCCAACATCCTCAGTGCCGCCGACATAGCCAGAAGATGTATCCGAATCATCGGATTCTCCGACAGCCGGTTCATTGTCCGTATGTTGTACAACAGGCGCAGCACTGCCGCCAGATGTGGCTTCAGGCGTGGGCGTAATAGCAGGACCAGCGCCCTTGTTTGTGGCAGTACCACCACCGCTGATAGGTGTATTGCCCTCGTGTACCAGAGGCGTTGCGGAATCCTCAACGGTTGCGTTTGTAGGCGTGCCATTGCCAGACTTTGCTTGCGGCACGTTCGTACTTGTACCAGATGCGTTGCCAGATGCAGATGCTCCCGTAACGGTTACATTTGCAGCGTTAATCGGTTTGCTTGTAGCCGTACCATTTGCGACAGGTGCGCCCGCAGGTGTAGATGCAGGTTTAACAGAACCAGAGCCATTGGTAACAGCGTCAGGATTAACCACATTCACGTTGTTTGCGCCAGGAGTGCGAGATTCCGCATTGCCAGCAGCCGTATCATCAACACCATTGGCATTGATTGTCGTACCATGTGCAGTATTAGCAGCATTTGCAGAGCCAGTTGCTCCTGTAGCAGTAGTAGTTGCCGTAGCCGTCTGCGGTGTCGGTACGCCACTGCCAGTAGGCACAGCGTCTGTAGTTCCACCCTGTGCTACGGTATCGGGATTCACAACGCCAGGTTCAGAACTTTCGCTGTTGCCATGGTGGCCAGAGAACACCGATGCAACACGTCCCCAGAAAGAAGTGGCTTCAGGTTCTGGTTCATCCATTGCGGCCACGGGCGTATGTGTGGCCTCGAAAGCCTCCGGTGTCATGCCAACCGTATCGCCGACCTCGGCACCAGTAACTTCCTGTCCGGAATCATCGTCAGCCAAAGAGTTGTATGCAATCTGGCCATTTTCGTCGGGTGCGGTTGCATCAGTTTCCTTAGCGGTTGCATCACCATCAACCATGGTCGCGTTACCGGCATCGCCAGTAACGTTTTCAGAGGCACCAGTGCCTTCAGCAGTACCCTTCGGCAACCGTCCAGATGCAATAACCTGGGCAGCTTCTTCGTCTGTCAGGCTGCCCTTCGGGTTCGATACCATGTAAGTATCGGTAGTGTTGCCATCGCTGACCGTAACAGTCAAAGCACCATCAGGCATATCGTCACGGCCCATGGCCATGTCAATACCGGTGACTTTCGCACCTTTAGCAAACTGCTCTGCCAGCTCAGGGTCAGCGTTTGCAAGCGTATCTTGCATTGCGGCCAAAGATTCCGAAGAATTGTAATCAACGGCGGAATCCGGGTTGCGCATTTCTGCGGCACGCTGCTCGTTGGACATCTGGAACCGACCGGAATAGTTTCCTTTGGCAGTATCAAATTGCTTTTGTGCTTCAGCCTGTTTGACATCTCGGGTAACAGCAGCCGCCTGTTCCTGGTCGTGTTTGCTAAGCGCAGAATCGGTAATACGAGTAAGGTAATCCAGATTCTTGCTTTCCATTGCAGACCTTGCGGCAATTGCAGCTGCACCATCTGCGCCATACTTGTTCAGCTGACCAGCGGGGACGCTGAAAGATGTGGAGTTCTTTGTATCCGGAATAACGTCGCCAAGGCTTCTCCCCTTCCCGTCCGTCATGCGGGTAGCTGTCCATTCCTGAGAGCCATTTGCCGCAGTGCGTCCGGTGTTTTCAAGACGGAACTTACCTTTATCCGTAGTAAGGATTGCACTCTGCCCATCCGGACTGATAGCCAGGTCGGAAGTCTTGGTTGCAATCGTGCCAGATTCATCACTCGAATAACGGAATCCGGAAACGCCTGTAATTTTGCCATTCTCATCGCGGTAAGTGACCTTACCATTGACAGCGCCTTTAATGGCGTTATCGGGAGCCAGGTCTTCAACCGTACCCTGAGACACCTTGCCACCATCAAACCCAAGCTCATCCAGAGCGTTTGCCATGGCCTGACGATTCGAATTGGAGTTGAAGGTCTCGCCAGGTTTTTTGTACATGTCGCTACGCTCAGCGTTTGTCCCACGTACAAAGCGGTCGGCCTTTTCTTTGTCACCAAAGCTGACCTTGCCGTATTTGTCCAAATTGCTTGCAGCTCCGATTGCTGCGCCATTGGCACCTGCAGCTGCTGCCACGCCTGCAGCAATTGGCTTGCTATTATTGCCCGCGCCGCCTACAACATTTCCAATGGCATCAGCAGCTGCACGGCCGTGGCCAGCAACGCTGCCTGCCAAATCAAGAGCATCATGCGCGGCACCCGCAATAATTCGGAAAGCGCCAGCCGCTTCACTCATCGGGTCAAGACCTGTTGTGCTTGTGATGCGGAATCCGGCTTTTGCAAGCATATCGTCCAGCTTTTGTGCGATTTTGAGGTATGCGTATGTGACAAGGCCCCATTTCACGACGCTTTCAACAGATGCGCCGACCAATCCGATGTTCAATGCCGTTCGTGCAATACCAACGACCCAAATGTTCAGAATCAGCAAAACACATTGTGACCAGAACATCTGCATCCAGTTGACTGCCGTATCTTTTGTTCTTTCGTTAGTTGCCGTGGCAAATGCCAGAGGCGAAAGCAAAATAGTGAAGACGCAAATGATGTATCGTTCCGCACATTCAAGTACCAACTTAATCAGGTTCCACCAAATCAAAAACAGAAACACAACGCTGACAACCAGAGAAGCACCTTCGACAATCGAGAAACCTCCCATCCATGCAACTATTGTTCCAGCCGCATCGCCAGATTCAATCTGGCCAATAATTGTCATGCCAGAGTCTTCAAACGAAAACTCCCCCAATCCACCACCTGTAACGCCTTCACTTAACGCCGTTGTCAGAGGCGAAATGATTTCATCGAACATCAACTGAAGGAAGTGACTGCCTGTAAGAGTAAGAACCATGCCAAAGACAGCGTTCCAAATCAGTTTTGGTACGCTTTCGGTCCTTGCGCCGTCTGCAGTTTCCATCAAATACGAGATGATACGAACGGCAATCAGTGCTCCGGCGATTGTTGTCGAAATTACCATTATGGCTTGTGAAAAATAGCCCCCAATGCCGTTCCCACTCATTGCAAAGCCAGGAATATAACGGGCGACTTCTTCTGTCGTCATCTGCGTAATTTCGAGCAGCGGATTCATAATAAGGTCACAAAACTGCAAGATAATACGTGCGATGACCATGACAACCAGACTGAGGAAGTTACTGACAAGGTCAGAAACCGCAGAAAGCGCAATGCATCCGGTCATTGCAAATGCAAGAATAACAGCGGCCATGGAACGCTTAACGGCTTTCTTTCCTTTTACGGGTTTACATTTTATAAGAGAGTTAATGTTGCTCACCTTCTTTCAATAAAAAAAGACCCGCCCGATTACTCGGACGAGCCTTTTAGCCGCAAAGCGAATATTAGACGCCAATGTTATTGCCGCCAAGGTTATTGCTGCCAATGCTCTTGCCGCCGAGCTCGCCGTTAATCTGGCCACCGAGTTCATTAGCAACCTTCATCAGGCCGGGCACTGCAACAGCAGCCACGACGATGATGGCAACCACGATAAGACGTTTCTTATAAGTCTGAACGTCTTTCGGGTCACTGGCCAGCAGCATACGCACCAGCAGATACAGGAATACTGCGATGCCGATAGGAACAACGACGTTGGTCAAGCCTTTAGCAATAGAGTTGCTAACCTGGCTGCCTACGTTGAACACTTTGTCAATAGCAGTGCTAACCTCTGCATAAGCCATAACCGTGCTCAGCATGGTAGCAGTACCCATTGCACAAGCAGTACCTACAGCCATCTGGAGGTTCTGCACCGGGGTGCGTTTCTGCAAGCTGTTTTTTATATTCATTTCGAACTACCTCCTTCCTTCGATTATCATCGTAGTAGAGCCTTCGTGAACTGATTGTTCAACCCTTTAACTCTACAATATCTATTATCTGCACCTCGCAAAGGCGTGCAACAATCATACATTCGTTTATTTGAAGCATTATTCACACAAAACGAAAAAGCGGGAGCTCCTGTCATGAGGAACTCCCGCTATAACTAATTTTATGTTTTGGCTTTTTTTAGTTTCGTGATGATGCGCGGACCGAGCAAGGATTTGCGGGTTTGTTTACGGAAATTCTGAAGCGCATATTTCAATGCTTCCTCATCGCCAATCATCACAAGCTTCTTTTTAGCTCGCGTAATACCGGTATAGTACAAAGGCTTTGTCAACATCACTCCGTATGTCATACTCACCGGAATAATGCAGCAAGGAAATTCGCATCCCTGAGAGCTATGCACGGTAATGGCATACGCAAGCTCAATATCTTTCATATCTTCATTATTATAAACTAAGGTTTCTCCTTTCGAATCAAAATAGATTTCAACGGCAACATCGCTTTCCAGCTGGGCAATTGATTGAATCGTTCCCAAGTCACCGTTAATGACCTGCTCGGTGTTCTTTCGCTGAATGATTCGGTCGCCAACCATAAACAGTTGCTTGCCGATTTCAACACAGAGCTTATCATCCGTTTTAGGGTTCACAATCGCCTGAATTGCAGCGTTGACACGGTTCTTGCAAAGATATCCGCTCGGCGTGCCTTTATCATAATGCGTAGGAGTCAGAACAATCGTCCCTTCCATACCGTATTTGGATACGCCATTCAGATACTCCTCAACGATATGATTCATGATTTCATTCGCTTCTTTTTCCTTATCCTTTTCAGCAACCGGAACAAAGCGAAATTCATCATCAAACATAAGATTCCGGGTATTTCCGGTATAAGCGCGATTCTCACGAATCTTGATGGAAGCATCTGTAATCGTCGAGGTACTCCCCTGCCGATAGTTGACATCAAGGCGAACGGTTTTAATAACGCCGCACTTGATTAAATCACGCAAAACGTCACCACGAGCTACAGGAGCCAACTGGTCCGTATCGCCAAGCAGCACAATTCTGGTGGATGGGCTGCTCAAAACAGCGTCGATTGCATAAGCGAATAGGTGTTCACCGACCATACTCATTTCATCAATGCCAATGAAACCGCAGATGGTGCAGTCTCCTTGCGCTGTGAATCCGCTCGGATTATTTGCCGGAACCAAGCCACAAGCCTTATGAATCGTGGATGAGTTCATACCGGTGCTTTCCGCCATACGCTTGGCGGCCAAACCCGTTGGAGCCATCAATAGAATATGTTCCTCCGGCCATACCATATGGTACACATCCATGATAGCCCGCAGACAAGTGGTCTTGCCTGTACCGGGGCCACCAGTGACGATAGAGATACGGTACTTTAGGTTTCGAACGGCTTCAGCCTGTCGTGGAGAGAGAATGATTGCATTCTCTTTCTGCCATTTGATGAAAGCATCCTCGATTTCTCGCTCTTTTATCGGCTCAGCACTGGCAAGTTCAACGATTTTAGCTGACATTTTACGCTCTGCCAGGAAATCGTCTTTATCGTAGTAGTATTTGCCCTGCTTGACAATCGCATATACCTTGGCAACATCATCAAGCGATTCTTTTTGACGTTCTGCACTCACCTGTGGAGTGAGCGCGGCCATCCGAGCTAAGATAGCGCTCTCTTCCGCACACATACTTCCTGTCTTTTGGCAGGCGATATGTAATGCTTCGATTGTCGCGCAGGTCATGCGGCGCTCGGAATCTATCGGCTCGCCCATTGCCAGCGCAATCTGGTCCATCACCGCAAAGCCCAAAATCGGGACGGGCTTATAGGGATTGTTTTCCAGAACGTGAATCGTT
>ULUT01067439.1_pt1 | contig 13173 bp, 10 predicted proteins | sample 1958691 | NCBI WGS metagenome assembly ULUT01 (sample SAMEA4835766, study PRJEB28245) | human gut metagenome | biome: gut microbiome; material: fecal sample | place: Denmark | collected 2008 | reverse complement strand
GGGACGTGAAAGAATTTTATATGCTGCCCGTTGGCGGTAAACTGATGCAGTACGATACCATTGCAGTAAACACCATTGTCGCTAACAGAAAGGGCGAGGTAAGTTCGTGTGATGTTCCTTTCTGCGATGATTTGTCTCTGTTCAATCAACACTATCTGCGACTTACCAAACAAGTGGCTGAAAGTTGCGTCAATCACGATTTGACGGAAAGCATGGTTATCGGAACTTCCGCATTGGCACAATATGAAATAGACGGTGCTGTCGGGATGTATAGCGGCATTTTTAATAATCCGTTTCTTATTTGGGGCAAATACAAACACCGCCTGCCGAAAACGACGCTTACCGTTTCTTTCCAGTTCCACCACACGCAGATGGACGGGGCGCACGCTTCCCGCTTTTTGGACGGGGTTCAGAAAGAAATTGATAAATTGAGAATATAAGTTCAGGGAAAAACGCTATCTTTGCAGAACTAACAGAAAAATAAATAGTTGTTCAACAATATGAAATGGCAGTTGTGCATATAGCTACGCCGGGCGAATAGCACTTCCAATTATTGCTATTCAGCAATAGACAGGCTTATGTTTTAAGTTTGCCTGTCATTGTTTTGTCATTATCCCTTATTATAAATCTATAAGATTGTCGTGCTGCTTAAAGCGGCAGGATGTATTGTATCATATTGGTTTGAACAAATGAATTATACCTATAAGAAAATCTGGCTCATCACTTTTCCTGTAATGATGAGCATCCTTATCGAACAACTGATAAATATTACCGATGCTTTGTTTTTAGGACATGTGGGTGATGTGGAACTGGGCGCATCTGCCCTTGCCGGAATATGGTTCTTGGCAATTTATATGCTCGGCTTCGGGTTCAGTTTGGGGTTGCAAGTGGTAATTGCCCGCCGAAACGGAGAGCAGCGGTATGCAGAAACGGGAAAAACGTTCTTTCAGGGATTATTTTTCTTGCTGATACTGGCGGTACTCCTCTGTCTGCTGTCCAAGATATTTTCTCCCGTTCTGTTGAAACATCTGATAACTTCGGATGATGTTTATAATGCGGTTATCCGTTATTTGGATTGGCGTATTTGGGGATTGTTGTTCTCTTTCCCGTTCCTTGCGTTACGCTCGTTTTTGGTAGGCATTACACAGACAAAAGCTCTGAACATGGCAGCTTTCACAGCCGTACTGGTGAACATTCCGCTGAACTGGCTCCTGATATTCGGCTTCGATATGGGTATATCGGGAGCGGCTATCGCATCTTCATCTGCCGAAATGTGTTCGCTGGCTGTATTGGCTGCATATATGTTTCGGCACATTGATAAAAAAGCGTATGGCTTATACTGGCGTATTGATATAACTATATTGAAAGAGGTATTTTCTATCTCGGTATGGAGTATGCTCCAGTTCTTTACAAGTGTAGCCATTTGGTTTCTGTTCTTCGTGGCTATCGAACGTTTGGGGGAAAAGGAATTGGCAGTATCGAACATTGTAAGAAGTGTTTCCGCACTGTTTTCCGTTATCGTCAATGCGTTGGCAGGTGTCACCGGTTCTTTGGTGAGTAACCTGATTGGAGCAGGTGAAAAGAAAAAAGTATTTCCGCTTTGCCATAAGATTATCCGTTTAGGATATGCGACAGGCATTCCACTGATTGCTTTTGCGTTGTTCTTTCACCAGCACATTATAGGGGCTTATACGGAAAATACCGCTATCGTACAGCTTGCATGGCCGCCTTTTCTTGTCATGCTATTGAATTACTTCTTTGCACTACCCGGTTACGTCTATCTGAATGCTACAACCGGAACGGGAGCGACACGGACGGTATTCATTTTTCAGGTGACAACAACTATTGCTTATCTGTTCTGCTTATGGGGATTAGATTTTTGTGATGTTCCGTTAGCGGCATATTGGGCAGTGGAATACTTATATGTAATGCTGCTTGGTACACAATCCGTCATTTATCTTAAATATAAACAATACTAAGAACTGAAAGTTATGATGAACAAGATATATCCCCGTAAAGGTGACACGCAAACCGTTTATTTGAATGCTGTCGTAAAAGACCCGTCTATCGAAATAGGCGACTATACCATTTACAATGATTTTGTTTCAGACCCGTGTCTGTTTGAGCAAAACAATGTGTTGTATCACTATCCGATTAACCACGAACGGCTGATAATCGGAAAGTTCTGTTCTATTGCTTGCGGAGCAAAATTTCTGTTCAACTGCGCCAATCATACCCTGAAATCACTATCGACTTACACGTTCCCGCTATTTTATGAAGATTGGGAATTGGATAAGGCAAATGTGGCTTCTGCTTGGGAGAACAAAGGCGACATCGTAATAGGCAATGACGTATGGATAGGCTATGAAGCCGTTATTATGGCTGGTGTCCATATCGGTGACGGTGCTATTGTTGGTACAAGGGCGGTTGTGACGAAAGATGTGCCGCCCTATACCATTGTGGGTGGTATCCCCGCAAAGGAGATACGAAAGCGGTTCAGTCCTGATAGGATAGAACAGATGCAGGCTTTGAAATGGTGGAACTGGTCGGTAGATAAGATACGGGAATTTTTGCCTTATCTGAAAGATGGACGTTGGGATAAATTACAGGCAGTATGAAATCTATTAAGAATCTAATTTCGCTTGGATATTTGCTGATGGCATTATTGGTTATCGGCATAATGTATATTTGGTATAAAGAATGGTGCGATTTAGAGAAATTGGAAGTTCAAAATTTTCATATCGATACTTTTCGCCAAGAATCGCACGAAATATTTGTTCTTCTTATTGAACTTTCTTTATCAGGCGAGACAGTATTGGAGTGGGAATATGCAGATTTGGAACATTACCATTATCAACGCATGGCAATGGACAGTATGCTATGCCGTTTCAAAACGATTTATCCGACAGAGCGCATAGACAGTGTACGCCATCTTCTTGAAGATAAGGAACGACAGATGCGCCAAATCGTGCAGGTACTTGAGCAGCAACAAGCCATCAATGATAAGATCACTCGTCAAGTACCCATAATCGTACAGAAAAGTGTGCAGGAACAACCGCAAAAACCGAAGCGGAAAGGATTTCTCGGCATATTCGGCAAGAAAGAAAAGCCAAAGCCAACCGTGACCACAACAATGCTCCGTTCCCTCGACCGGGACATGATAACCGAGCAACGGGCACAAAGCCGCCGTCTGTCGGAACACACCTACAGCCTTGCGGTACGAAATGCGGAACTTAATCGGCAACTGCACGAATTTATACACCAGATGGATAAAAAGGTGCAAGCCGATCTGCAAAAACGGGAAGCCGAGATAACCGCCATGGGGGAACAGTCGTTTATGCAGATAGGTAGCCTGACAGGATTCGTCCTCCTCCTGCTGGTAATCTCATATATCATCATACACCGTAATGCCAACCGAATCAAACGGTACAAACAGAAAACGACTGATTTAATAGGACAGTTGCAACAGTCGGTAGAGCAAAACGAGGCTCTGATAAATTCTCGCAAGAAAGCTGTGCATACCATCACCCATGAACTGCGCACACCTTTAACCGCAATAATCGGTTATACCGCGTTGATGGAAAAAGGGAATGATGCGGATAAAAAAGAGCAATATGTCCGTAATATCCGGCAATCCTCCGACCGTATGCGTGAAATGCTCAACACCCTGCTGAGTTTCTTCCGGCTGGACAATGGCAAGGAGCAGCCGAATTTCTCTCCTTGCCGGATTTCGGCAATCACGCACATTCTTGAAACGGAGTTTACGCCAATCGCCATGCACAAGGGGCTGGCTCTTACCATAACGAATCAAAAGGATACTATTGTCTTGACCGATAAGGAACGTATCCTGCAAATCGGCAACAACCTGCTGTCCAACGCCATCAAGTTCACGGAGAACGGTGGCGTTTCCCTGAGAACGGACTACGATAACGGTATTCTGAAAATTATCATCGAAGATACGGGCACAGGAATGACCAACGAGGAACAGCAACGCGTGTTCGTTGCGTTTGAACGTCTGGCAAACGCTGCCGCAAAAGACGGCTTCGGACTGGGACTGTCCATCGTTCAGCGTATCGTGTCAATGCTCGGCGGCACGATACGGCTGGAGAGCGAGAAAGGCAAAGGTAGCCGTTTCACAGTGGAAATACCCATGCTGACAGCCGGGGAACTGCCGGAAAGGATAAATCAGACACGGATTCATCATGACCGAACATTCCATGATGTCATCGCCATCGACAATGACGAGGTGTTACTACTGATGCTGAAAGAAATGTATGTCCAAGAAGGAGTACACTGTGACATCTGCACTAATGTATCGTAGCTGATGGAATTGATACGGAAAAAGGAATACGCCCTGTTGCTTACCGACCTGAACATGCCGGAAATCAACGGCTTCGAGCTGTTGGAACTGTTACGCACTTCCAACGTTGGTAATTCAAAGACTATCCCGGTAGTGGTGACAACCGCTTCGGGCAGTTGCAGCAAGGAGGAACTTATAGAACATGGATTCACAGAATGCCTGTTCAAGCCGTTCTCCATATCGGAACTGATAGAGGTTTCAGACAAATGCGCCATAAACGGCAACCGGAATGAAAAGCCGGATTTCACCTCCCTGCTGTCCTATGGCAATGAAGCCGTCATGCTGGAGAAACTGATAGCGGAAACCGAAAAGGAAATGCGGTCGGTCAGGGATGCGGAACAACGGAAAGACCTTCAGGAACTGGACGCCCTTACACACCACCTGCGCAGCTCGTGGGAGATACTCCGTGCCGACCAGCCATTAAGGGAACTATACAAATTGCTTCATAGCGAATACATATCAAATAACGAGGCTATCCATAAAGCTGTGACTGCCGTACTGTATAAAGGTTCGGAAATCATCCGGCTGGCAAAAGAAGAAAGGAGAAAATATAATAATGGATAAAACAAGAATCATCGTGGTGGAGGACAACATCGTGTATTGCGAGTTTGTCTGCAACCTGCTGGCACGCGAGGGATTCCGCACCGTGCAAGCTTTTCACCTCTCGACCGCAAAGAAATATCTGCAACAGGCCGCAGACGGGGACATCGTGGTTTCCGACCTGCGCCTGCCCGACGGCAACGGTATCGACCTGCTGCGCTGGATGCGCAAGGAGGGCAAAATGCAGCCTTTTGTCATCATGACCGACTATGCCGAAGTACATACGGCGGTGGAAAGCATGAAACTCGGTTCGCTGGACTACATGCCCAAGCAGTTTGTGGAGGAAAAACTCGTCCCTCTGCTTCGTACCATATTAAAAGAAAGGAGTATCGGGAGAAACCGTATGCCAGTGTTTTCCCGTGACGGCTCGGCATTTCAAGCCATAATGAAACGAATAAGACTGGTAGCTCCTACTGACATGAGTGTACTGATATTCGGGGAGAATGGCACTGGTAAGGAGCATATCGCACATCAACTGCACGACAAAAGCAAACGGGCAGGAAAACCGTTCGTTGCAGTGGACTGTGGTTCACTCTCCAAAGAACTTGCTCCGTCGGCATTCTTCGGACACGTCAAAGGAGCGTTCACGGGTGCGGACAATAGCAAGAAAGGCTATTTCCATGAGGCGGAAGGTGGCACGCTGTTCTTAGACGAAGTTGGTAACCTCGCACCGGAAACCCAGCAGATGTTACTCCGGGCTATACAGGAACGGAGATACCGCCCGATAGGTGATAAAACGGACAAGAGTTTCAATGTCCGCATCATCGCCGCCACCAACGAAGATTTGGAGGTGGCTGTGAACGAAAAGCGATTCCGACAAGACCTGTTATATCGTCTGCATGACTTCGAGATAACCGTCCCGCCGTTGCGCGACTGTCAGGAAGACATCATGCCGCTGGCGGAGTTTTTCCGCGAGATTGCGAACAAAGAACTGGAATGCGATGTTATCGGATTTGACGGAGAAGCCCGTAAGACATTGCTGACCCATGTTTGGCCGGGCAATGTCCGTGAGCTTCGACAGAAAATCATGGGTGCGGTATTGCAGGCGCAGACCGGATTTGTCACGAAAGAGCATCTGGAACTTGCCGTGACAAAACCGACATCTCCCGTCAGCTTCGCCCTGCGTAACGATGCGGAAGATAAGGAACGGATTTTGCGTGCATTGAAGCAGGCGAACGGAAACCGCAAGGTTGCCGCCGAACTGCTCGGAATAGGACGTACAACGCTGTACAGCAAGCTGGAAGAGTATGGGTTGAAATACAAATTCAGGCAATCATAGCCGGTAATTCACTGAAATTAGCTATATACAAATGTGTGTGGGACATAAAGTGAACTGCACCTCAAAAGTTAGACACAAAACTTTTGAAGTGCAATTCCTTTATGAAAGAAGTTGGATACAAATATATTTTGATTGATATTATTTGTTTAATAGTCCTTACGATCAAACGCGTTGCGTAATTGTAACTGCATTTTGAATATCCGCGATTTGAGCACCAGCCGCAATTACATTTTGGCGCATTTCATTATATACAGGTGCAATCTGCTCAGGATCTGAAATAGTTAAAATTACAGTAAATGGAACTCCCTGCAAAGAGTGTTGGCTCCCGTCTCTGGATTGATATTCAACTTCTAGGAACCAACCTCCTTTATTCTTTGTTCCTCGCGGGAAACTTTTTTCGTATACTTTTATGGGATTCCATTTTTGCTCGCTTTCAATAAGTTGCCACTCATACATATGACCACTGGATGATTTGTCATCTTTGTATCTTGCATTGAGCATACCTTTTTTAGCTCCATCTTCTTGGATTTGTCTTAATGACACACTAATATTTTCCCTAATCATTTCATCGCCAAAAACATAATCAATAGCAGGCGTACTTACCAATGTTACTTTCACTGCTCCAACGCATTTCTCGTTTTTGATTAGCGAAGCTGGCCATGCAAATGGAAATGATAGTATTTGCTTGTTTTTTATTCTGTTAGCAAACACAAGAGTTATCGAATGTTCGTCTCCATTAAGAATATTGTCCGCAATTGTCGGCATTCCGTATCCTATTAATTCATTTAGGTAATTTTTATATTCTATAGCTTTGAATACATTGGGGACTTCTGCATTATGAACCATTAAGGCAATTAATGTCTCTCTTGAGGTATGACCTAATATGGATTTTTCAACAACTGCCATTGTTTTTGCGACAAGAGGAGCCGAAAAACTTGTACCAGCATCAGAATGGAGATATCCGTCTTTGTTTACAGAAAACAACCCGTGCCCACGAAGTTTGTCTTGTAATCCACATCCACTTTTATGAACAAAATCAGGTTTAATTCCAAAGGTGGATCCCTTGCCTTTACAAGAATAAGACGCTAATCCATCTCCATCTGGATTAAGCGCACCTACACTCAAATTACGAATACTTTCAGCTGGGCAATAAACAATGTCATCTTTTCTCCCGTTAACAACTAGGAGATTATTCTTGTGATCAAGGCTCCATTCTGGACGAGGAGATAATAAACTCCCTGCTGATATTACAAAAATGACATCATTCTTCTCCGCAATCCTATCTAAAGCTTGAGCCAATGGACTATACTCTGTATTTAATCGAGTAGATTGTATATTCATGCTTATGTTAAAAATTCGTACATGCGTACTCGCAACGATATCTGAAACGGCAGTCTCCAATTCATCTATAAATGTATCAATCCCATAATTATAAATCCGATTAAAATAGCCATTTGCAGGTAGCATGCATAAATCAATTACCTTACATCCATTTTGTTCCATACAAATAGTGGGGTTCCATGTTGCTCCATTGATTAATAATCCGGAAATGAACGACCCATGATTTTTATCACGCATAGTTTCAGGAATATTATCCCAAGAACTTATAGTCCAATTAGCGAAAATAGAAGAAATACCATTGTCTACAACGGCGACTAATGGATACTCTGCTTCTTCCTTAGGAATGGGTATCTCTCCTAATTCCGTACTATCTATACGAAAAGAAGGTTGAGGTATATTTATCAAAGAGGGTACAACTGACACCTTGCGAACAAGTGGATGATGAGTTAAAAGGTCAAACACCTGTTTATATTTATCGTGATTTTGCGAAATGGAAGGTAAAACAAATTGGGTGGAGTTTTTCACTCGATTATGAAAAGACACACTACTGATGGATGTATCATCTATTCTCATAATAAGTAAAGTAGAGCTATCTTTTATTGACGATTTGTAAATTTTTACTCCGCGAACAGATTCTAACCCACTTTTTAAGCTACGATATAATTCCAATTTGTCAGAATTCAACGTATCCCAAAGCTGTTCACGACATGGCATTTCAAACAATTCTATATAAAAACATCCATTCGAGTTCTCAAGTTGGTTGATTGCATCTTCTTCGGAAAAATTCAACTTATCGGCAGACGTATATAAAGTAATGCTCTCTACAGCTCCTAATTCACATCTCCAATCTGATGGAGCAAATTCCATCTGTTGGGTCTTTTTGTTAAGTTTAAGGATTGGTTCGTCTTCAACATGAATTTCGATATCATGCTTTAACTCAACTATTGATTGAGGTGTAACCTCAAATATCATTTCACCACGATGTGCACCACCAATCAATTTGCATTGATTTTGAGGAGTAAACAGTTTTCCCGTTGGGCGATGGCTTTTTGCCAAAGCCTTATGTATCATCCTTACTTTGATGTAATTAACCTTAGAATACGGGTTTTCATTTTGAGCTACTGCAATATCATCTAATTGAGAAATGATATTACGTTTATGTTCTAAAAATAACTCATTATTATTTGCGTAAAAATCTTTATTCCCCATAGGGGTACGCTGTTGTGGAATCAGAGTAATGTAAGATTCACTATTTAGCACTACTTGAACTGGACCTTTTGCCATATTTAGACGTTTTTAAATTTTGATATTTGTTTACTTAGAGATGAAGGGGTTATATTAAGGATAGATGCAATGTCTTTTTTCTTTAAATCAGCATCCGACCCCGTCAGTATTTCATATAAGGCTTCATTGGGGCCATCTAACGCATCTTTCACATTCCGACTAATACGTCCTGTATTAAGTAATATATAACGCCTCATCAATGAAATAAGATTTTCATGCCTATATTCATTGATAATTTTCATCCGTTTAAGCCAATTAACCCATTTTTCCACATCAGCACCTGTCGCTCCATTAAGGCACCATGACATGAATTTTAATTCAGATTCAGAAAATTCTAATGGAGGTAAAAAGGCATTAAGCAATTCCTGAATAACCTTATTTGAAGGTTTTGGTATATCTATCTGAACATCAAAGCGTCGCCATATTGCAGGATCTAGTAACTGTTCATGATTTGTTATACCAATTGTGAAACCTATAGAATCCCTTTCATCAAGACATTGCAACAAAGAGTTCACAATACGTTTAACTTCTCCAACTTCTTGGGGGTCATTACGAAGTTTCGCTATTGCATCAAATTCATCCAATAGTAGAACACAATTATATCTATTGGCAAACTTAAACAAGTTTCCGATATTGCGAGCACTAGTTCCCAAAAATGAAGATACAATACTTTCTAATTTTGCCAATACCATAGGTAGCTGTATTTCTTTAGCCATCCATTTTGCAAGATGGGTTTTCCCCGTACCCGGTGCTCCATATATTAAGCATGAACGAGATGGTGTAGCATTCATTTCTAAAAGAACACCATAATTTTTCCATTCAATTACAACCGATTCCACCGCATCTTTGATTTTTTCATCAAAGAAAGGCTCTGAAATAACAGTATCAGAAGGGAATATCACTTCTAAAATAGGAGCAGACGTTTCTTTGTCAACAGGTATAGGAGTAGAAGGCAAAAGATTCTCTCCCCCCAAAGCCTGCGATATGGCTAACCGGGAAGGTAAGATATTTTGTTTCTTTTCTGCATTAGACAAAATGGACTTTAATGCTGCTGCCGCTTTATCATCTCCAGAATGTTTGTACACATCACATAGTCGTTCTATTTGATGTAAAACAAGTTCTCGGTCACCCGCAATGGCTGAGCGACATAATGATTGAATTATACTAAATATTTGGGCCATTATGTATTCGTTTAAATTAGTTTCCGCAAAGATAGAAATAATTTCCCGAATCTCAAAATTTATTTCCAAAAACAAGAAAATTATTTCCTTCTTCTTTTATTGCCAGCAAAAACCACTTGATTAGATATTAAAGAACAACACGAACATATCTGAACGTGAATCTGCAAGATTAGGATAATTTGAGATACGTCGTCTTGTTGTTATGCTAATATTGCACAATGTTCTTCTGGATTTACAACGATGGTCACAATATAAATATAGAAATACGGCTGATTATAGAATTTTTTCACTACCTACTATTTGGAAACCTTCACGCAACCTTGTGCAGAACACAGCAAGTTATTGGTGGAGCAATCGGAGGAGATTACAGTTGAGTTGCCTTTAAAAGCCAATGATATTCAGCCACTTGGATTTTTATTGCGATTTCTGGTGGTTACAAAAGAATATTTGGAACATGTCGTGACCAAACTGACATTTTTCGTTGGCCTTGCTTTTCGCAATGGTATGAAGAAGCGGATATTACATGCCTTGAAACAGGCTAATGGCAATTGGATTGTAGTTGCCGAACTGCTTGGAATAGGCCGAACTATATTATATAGCAAATTTTAAAAGTACGGACTTGGATATAGATTTTTACAACCATAGCCAATGATTTATTGATTTTCACTATTTGCAAAGGTTTGTTATTCAAAAAAATGATATTACCTTTGCAGATAAGAAAAGCGTTCTTTTGATTTAATGCAAGATGAGGCGGAATATAGAACTACGCTCGTTTCCAAATCGTTACCTAGCAAGAAATAAATCTTTGCAAACTATTCAATTTCAGCGATAAAGACAATTTAATATGTCTTAAGCAATGGAAGGAAATATCCTTTGAGATACCGCACTCTTTTATCATCTTTTTCAACGGTTTACAGATGTTCCAATAGTTCAGATTAGGGAACACGAGTTTGTCCTCTTGAAACCTCTCGTAACGCTTGATTATCTGCAATGGAATATCCAGTAACTTCACTTGGAAATTGACCTTTGTTTTGTGTCTCTTGGATAGGATCCACTTCTCTCCGTTAATCTCTACAATATCATCGGTGGTCAGTTCCTTAATATCCACGAATGACAAGGCTGTAAAACTTGCAAACACGAACAGATCTCGGATATAAGCCAACTTCTTATCCGCAAACTCGTGTGTCATTACAGCCTTGATTTCATCTTCGGTTAAGTATTGTCGCTCCTTGATGTTCTGATTCACCCGATACTGAGCGAATGGATTTCTCGGTGTCAGTCCGTTGTAATGTGCTTTTGAGACGATTGTTTTCAGCCACATACAATGCGACCACACACTGCCATTGTGTAAGCCTGCATCAGTAGAGAGATAGATTTCATACTCCTTTATAAAGTCGGGAGTAAGTTCAAGCATGGAAATATCACTACGCTTGTAGCATTTCTTGATAAATGCAGCCAAATGTTTTCGTGATCTTACACGCACCTTGTAGGAACTTGCTGCACGATCAATGCCTATACGCTTCTTGAAACTCTCGTTGTCCTTATCAAATGCACCGAGCAGTGTTTCGTACTCCGTTCCGATACCTTGATAGGCATTGCGTACCATTTCGGCAGTTACATAGGCTTCTCTATCCGAAATGCGTTGATAATGTTTGATGATTTGAGCCTTGATATTGTCCAAAGCCAAATTGATGTCTCTCGATTCTTTGCTCTTACCCTTTGCCCGATTACCTTTGGCATCCCACATTGTTTTTGCAATGGTCAGTTTGCAACTGAATTGTGCCACCGAGCCATTGATTGTAACTCGCCCCATAATAGGGACAATACCGTTTTTCTCCTTGCTTCCGTTCACATAGAACAGCACCTTAAATGTACTTCGCATAATCCAATTCTTTTTGGTTACAAAATTAGTTATCAGCGAGTTGTACACCGTTATGCAGAATATGGCAGAGAGTAGAAATAGACTCCAACGACCTATAAACTCCCCTCGTTATCGGGTAATGATTTGAAAACCGTCCGCCCTCATTACCTTTCATTTCCTTGCACTTTTGCATCGGCGAGGCTTTCATCATAAGTCCTCATAAGTCATTGAACACCAGTGCTGCCATCATTATTTCCCCTCATTCGTTAGATTTTTCCAGAGATAATAACTATCTTTGTTCTAAAGACTCGAAATATGGATAGTAAAGTAACCTTATTGGATTGAGATGTCAGATTATGATTTGGAAACAACGAATGCAATGCTGCTTACAGGCCGTTATCTCTATGTCGGTTCATGTGCCATCAAACAATAGAGAAAATTCTCAAAGCATATTGGACTAATTGCTTAATGGAAGTTCCTCTAAAGATACATTCACTATCCAGACTTGCGGAGAGAACGGGATTGGACAAGCAATTGTCGGAGGAGCAGTTAGACTTTATAGACAAACTTGAACCTCTTAATATAGAAGCCCGTTACCCCTCTTATAAAGAAAGATTAATGAAGATACTGTGCTGAACTTTTGAGCCAAACTAAAGAGTTGCAATTATGGATAAAGAACAAGCTATAAACCTTGCCAAACGCTATAAGGAAATGGTAGCGGAGAAGTCCATTAAAGGCCCTTTATCTTTATGGTTCGTACAGTAAAGGAAATTATAGAGCAGACAGCGATATAGATATTGCTGTGATAGTAGAACGCCTGGATGACGATTATTTTAAAGATACTCCTCTATTGTGGAAACTTAGACGCAAGATAAGTAACCTTATAGAGCCAGTCCTACTTACAGAAGATATGGACAATCCTCTTTATTGTGATATTAGAAAAACTGGAATTCTAATACAATGAAGTCTTGTTTATCACATGCCATCTATTTCTATAATTTATATTCTTTTTTACTTCCAACGCATATTCTTCTCCTAAATCTTCGTACCATACCAAGTACTGCGAAATACATACCTGAGCGTTTTTCTCTTACTTATTCCCTTCTTCATCCAATCCCTATCATGACTTAAACATTTTTCTCTTGCAGCAATAATCACTTGATATTGCAAAAAATGAGGAATATGAAATCATTGTATTTGCAGCTATAATTGTATATACTTGTAAGATAAACCTTTTATAAATAAATTGGAAATGAATAGAAATGAA
>ULUT01026549.1_pt1 | contig 13184 bp, 5 predicted proteins | sample 1958691 | NCBI WGS metagenome assembly ULUT01 (sample SAMEA4835766, study PRJEB28245) | human gut metagenome | biome: gut microbiome; material: fecal sample | place: Denmark | collected 2008 | reverse complement strand
AAAAGGATACAAGCATTGCAGCATCTGCGACAAGGATTACGATGCAAGCAATACGGAAATTACCGATTTTGTTATCCCTGTCAATCCGGACGGTCACGAATTGGGTGATTTGGTTGCAGAAGTGCCTGCAACAACCACAGAATTTGGCGTGAAAGAACACAAAGATTGCACGGTTTGTGAAAGACACTTTGATAAAGACGGCAACGAAATCACCGAACTTAGAATTGCCAAAATCGGCACGCATAACGTAATAGTAAACGGCGAAAGCAAATTCTATGTACACGGCGAAAGCGTAACCGTAACGGCAGAAGATAAAGAAGGCAAAGTGTTCAAAGGCTGGAAAGACGAAAGCGGAGAAATTGTCAGCACCGAAAAGAGTTATAAATTTACAGTATCGGAAGAAAAAACCCTTACGGCTGTATATGAAGATAAGTCTTCGGGCGGTGGCGAAATCACTCCGCCTGCTAAAAAGGACGGACTTTCGGGCGGACAAATTGCGGGTATCGTAATCGGTTCGGTAGCGGTCGCAGGAATCGGCGGATTTGCTGTTATTTGGTTCGCTGTCAAGAAAAAGACTTTTGCGGACTTAATCGCAGCAATCAAAGCATTGTTTACCAAAAAGAAATAATTTGCAGAATTAAGCAAATCTAAATAACAGTAAAAAAGAGAGTTTGACTATGGTGACGCTCTGTAATCGTCGGCGGCTTACCGAAAATTACGGGCAAAGAACGCACGATAGAAATCATTTACAAAGTAGATATTACGTCCGTTTTACGTCATAAACTCAAATAATAACGAAAAAGCGTATGTTTCACTACGATTCATACGCTATTTTCTTTGATTTGTAATAGTGTCCATAAAGAGAATTATCAGTCGGTCTGTCTCCGAAGATATTGAGCGATAATAATTCGGAAGCTGTCGCATATCGTAATTCCGACGAAAATTTGCTTATAAATAAAGCGACAAACCCCGTTCGCCGGTGAACGGGGTTAAACTTGCCGTGGTGTATAGAAACCAAATTTATATTAGTAAAAGTGTTCCGAGTGATAATACGTGTGCTGAAAAACTATAATTGCTACGTATCTTTGCGATTAAGCATTGTAAAAAGCGGCAAAAAGTCGTTACTTTTATAATTTCATATTTAAGCGCTTGACAAATCGAAATGCGTGCGGACATAAATATACAGGCAGGCACAAAAAGCCGTGTATGCTCAAACAAATATAATGGCTTCGTTATAAAAAAGCAAACTTGTATTTTACGGCAGTAATAAAACAAAAGTGCTGTTTATAACGAAATGACGGAGTGCGCAATAACGTTTCCCGTAACGGCGAAATTACGGTGCAAAGGAAAATGCAAGTAAAAAGCTGATACGTTATGAGAATTTGTCGCAAATATATATGACTATAAGGTTGCGATTATATGTCAAAAAACGCATATACGTCAGGAAAGCATTTCGAAAACATGTAAAATCAAGCAGCTTTTGCGGCAATAATTTACGTAAAAGGAGTCGGTAGATATGAAAAGAAAGGACAGAGAAATTACTGACAGAAGCAAGATAGATTATATATTGTCTCAAGCAAAGTATTTACACTTGGGTATGTTTGACTAAGAATATCCGTATGTCGTTCCTCTCCATTACGGCTACTCGTTAAATGACGATAAATTGACATTGTACGTTCGCCATTTTTAATGTACTAAGCCGATTTATTTCGTAAGCAAAACTTCGGTCCCGTCAAAGGTATAAGTGTAATCGGAAGCGTTCCAATGTATCATGTCGCTTCGCTTTGCGTCGGCTCTGTGGAAGTGCAGAGCGAACGATTTTTGCTCGTCGGTTTTCGGAAAAATATTAGATAGATTTTCTATTATTACTGTGAACTGTAACTTACCGCCCGGGGCGTTTTTAAGCTGCTCCCCGGTAAACGAGTATAATACGCTTTCGTGAAAGGTGCCGGAGTATCTGTCGTCGAAAGAAATAGAAAAAATAAATTCGCCTTCGAGGTTTGCTTCCGATTCGGCGGTAAAGTATCCCCTAAGTTCATAGCCGTCCTTTAACTTTTCGTTTATCGTATAGTTGCAAGCCACGTTGTCGTTATCGACTTTTGCGTCGCCTATCGGCAAATAAACATCGTATACGTTTCCGCAAGCCGTCATTGCGGTTGCGCAAAGAGCAAAGACTAAAGCAATAGCCAATGCCGAAATTGTTTTTTTCATTAATAATGCCTCCTTATATCTCTTAGCATTATATCATATATGTTTTGAGCTGTCAACACCCGATATGTTATTAACGCCTGCATGGGACTAAATTTACGACGCTCAAACGTTCTTATAACGTTTGGGCAGCGTATTTATAGCGTTTCCTCTTGACGTATTCGGCGGTCGGCGATTTTTTTGACGTGAGTTAAAAGGCGATACCGAAAAAATGTAAGAAAGTCGCTAACCGATTTGTGAAAAAATTTCTGCCGAAAAAAAAGAATGGCAGGGGGGAAAAAAAGGTAAGAATTGCCTTGGATGCAATGTCAAAAGCCTTGACCGTATATGACGTTACTTGCGGCGAAGGTAGCGTCGTTTGGGCGCAGGACGACGAAAACAAAGGCTTGAGATTTATCGTCAACGGCTATCATGCCAAATACCAGGATATAGTTATTAACGGCGTCGTAGCGGATAAAAAGCACTATTAGGTTGAAATCGGAAGTACCGTTATTACCTTAAAGGACGAGTATTTACAGACGCTCGATGCGGGCAAATATACTCTCGTTATCAGGTACACAGACGGTAGCACGGACGTAACGGATACGTTCACAATCGCTAAAAACAAGCCTGATACTTCGTTTGACGTCGGTAAGCTTATAATATTGATAAGTCTCTAGATTGCCTGCGTAGGTTTGTTGGTTGCAATACTGCTGTTTTTCAAAAGACGTAAGCAAAATCAAAAAATAAGTATTAAAAGTAAAAACGGAGTGCGTTCCGAGTAATGCGCTCCCGTTAAATTTTGTTTAAATTAAGCGCTTGGCTTATTTATGATGCTCTATAAGTTATAGCTGAAAAATCGAATATCCGATTACATTTGCTTTTTTTTGAACTATAATAGTTGCATGTACAACGATGTATGTACAATAAATTTAAGGGGCATACGTTATGGATATTACGGAAAGAAAAATAACGAAGATAGCACGTGAGGCAGAGAAGTTGGTTCTTGTTTTACTGCGTGAGGAGGGAGTCGATACGTCAGAAATAGATCTGATCCACGCTCTTCGACACAATCCCGGCTGAACACAAGCAAGACTGGCAAAGATTATACACGCACACAAAGCCGCAATAGCAAGGAGAACGAAAAATCTCGAAGCAAAAGGCTATCTTGTCTGCAAAAACGATCCTAAGGATAGGCGAAGTCAGTTATTTATCCGACCGAGTCGGCAGAAAATTTAAAATCGTCAAAAGCGGAGATAGAGGCGTCGTTTTACTAATATATTACCTCATTACTGACGGATGAAGAAGTAAAAAATTTTACCTCGCTGTTCGATAAACTTTACACTGCGTCAAAAACCGAGAGCCGCATAGGGTTTCCGCATTTTACAAAACAAGAAGGTTAACTGATTTATGAAAAACAAAAAGGCATTTTGTTCTCAAAATCGCCTTTTATTTTCGTGCCGAATGGTTTTCCATGACGTTTATATTCCTTTCAGGATTGTTTTATAATGTCGGTTTGCTTGCGGCGCCGTGATTTGAGGGTAAACTTGCGCAGCGCCTTGCCGATATTCTCGGTGGAAGCGAGACTGCAGCGGCGATGGCAATGCTTGTACTCGCATATATCGCCGTCACGTTGGCGGTGCAGGCAGCTCGGTTTGTTAAGCGTTTTTACGTCCGTCGTTTTGTCAACAATATCAACCGACGTATGAAAGGTATTTTGTATGCTAATTTGCTTCGCCGAAGTCGTACGGAATTAAAAAAGGATGGCGCAGGCTAGTTGATAACCAAAGCTGTTTCGGATGTTGACGACTGCATTGAGGGAATGCGTAAATTTACTACCGAGATATTCGATACCGGCGTAGCTTTACTCGGATATGCGGTTATGCTTTTCATATACGATTGGCGATTGGCACTGCTCAGTCTGCTTTTTACACCGATTTCGTACTTTTGCTGGACGAGATCACAGCAAACCTTGACGCAGAAACAGAAACTTGAGTGCTGGAAGCACTTCGTCGTGCTTCCGTAGGGCGTACCGTGCTTTCCATTTCTCATAGCATTTACGAAAATCTCGGCGGCAGAATCGTAGAAATCTCGGCGCATGATGATACGTAATCCGACTTCTATGTAAAAAACGTAAATTTTCATGTAATAATATTTAATTTAAGCGAGTCGAAATATACTCGCTTTTTCTATATAAAAAATAACGCAAATCAAACCTTATCGGTTCAATTTACGTTATTCTTGGTGCGGATGACAGGACTTGAACCTGCACGGAGTTACCACAAGATCCTTAGTCTTGCGCGTCTGCCAATTCCGCCACATCCGCAAAGCTCTATAAGTTTAGCACATTGACTTTATAAAGTCAAACAAAATAGACGGGCAGGTTAAATATTTTTTTGCTTTTTATGTACGAAAATTTAAAGAATCGGTTTGGCATTACGTGGCATCTGTGCATTATGCGAATAATCGAAAAAAACGGATCGTTTCATAGTCCGATAGCCGCTTAAAAATACTTAATGAGGTTAAAAAAAGGATAAGAGGGAATAATCGCTTTGATAAGGAGCGATTTATGGAAATCAGGATAGCGTACTTTATAGCGGCAACGTTGATTGCTGCAGCATTTTTTCTGTTTTATATCGTGGTAAAGCCGTCGCCGCAACCCGATATGAAACTTACCGGACGACTTAGCGATGACGAAATAAAGAAGGCGCTTACGGAGCTTGCAGCAAAAAAGCATAACGAAAAAAGCGTTGATTTATCGCTGAGAAATGTCTGCCGTATTATCAGAAAAGCATATAAAAAAATATCGGCTAAAGAAAACAAGGCGGAGTACGAAAAATGGATTTTCGATAACTATTATAAGATAGAAGAACACATGCGTGAGCTGAAAAAAACGTCGTTTTCGCATTTGACGGGAATGGACGGATTACCTCGCACATACGTTATCGCTTCGACAATAGTAAAAGGCAGTTGCGGAGCAGTTTCGCCCGAACGTATATGTGAATTTGTAGCAGAATTTAACAAAATATGCCCATTGAGGTTTTCGGAACTTACAGCGTTTAAGTCTGCACTAAGCGCCGCTCTCATAGAATACGTTGCGGCATTTGCGGCAAAGTCCTTAGTAATTACCGATAAGGTGAGAGCCGGAGAAACAGACAGCGTTACCGGCGAAATTAACTTAAGTAACTTTAGTCTCTTGAGTTATACTTACGGGTACATGTCTACCGGCAAAAACGGAAAAGCATTTCGGGACTTGTGCGCAAAAAACGGCGTTTCGGCGTCCGACCGTTGCGACACGTTCGCTACGCTTATCGCAAAGTACGCATCAAACGTCAGCAGCGCAATAAAGTCGCTTAACGTAAAATTGGACGATAGCGATTTGCTCGATCTGTCGGCATTGAATTCGTATTTAACGAAAAATGCTCAGGGATATGCAGACTGTACGATTGAAACAAAATTATACTATCTTAATTCGATTACCCGCAATAAAGGCGGAGAAATCGAATATGCGCAAAAGATAGTGGAGAAAGCGACAACTCAAAACAAAGACATCGGAAACTTTATACTGCCGCAGAAAGCAGGTATTTTTTTGCAAATCGTCTATTTTTTGGCCGTATTTGCTGCGACAGTGGGCAACTGTATAACGGTGTATTCATTAGCTCCGTCACTTAAAATACTGTTTGCGATTTTGTTTGTACCCGTATCGCTCGGACTTTCGCTTTCTTTTGTATACGCAATTAACGCACGCTTGGTAGAGAGAAGATTTTTGCCGTCGAGCAAGCTGAGCGGCGACGAAAAAACGCTAATAGTTTTTCCTGTGCTTATCGGCAGCGTGGAAGCCGTAAAAAAGGCAATATACAATTTAAAGACAGTTGCGGCGGCAAATCGAAATAAGATTTTTTCGTACGGACTTTTAATCGATTTGCCCAAAAGTGCTGACGGAGAGTATTCCGGCACGGATAAAGCGATAATAAAAGAACTAAAAGAACAATTTGCCGGGCTTTCGGACAAATACCTGTTGCTTATTCGAAAACGTACTTTTATAAAAGAAGATAATTGTTATTACGGCTGGGAAAAGAAAAGGGGAGCTATTATAGAACTTAATAATTTTATATTATCCGAGGACAACAGCGCATTCCAGACCGTGCGTGGTAAAATGCATAACTTCGAATACGTTATAACATTGGATGAGGATACCATGCTTAATTGTGCAGAGCAACTCGTGCGAATTATGAAACACCCGTATAACGCCGACAAGGCGGTCATTGCACTTAAAATGAAGTCCGATCCGTCTTCGCTTGTTACTCCGTTTGCCACCCTTATGAACGATGCTAAGGGACTAAGCAGTTACTCGTCGTTCGCCGCAGACGTAAACTACGACTTGTTCGATTGCGGTAACTACACCGGCAAGGGTATATATCGTGTTCGAGAATTCAACTCAAGCGTCGGTTCGATTCCGGAAGGGCGAATACTGTCGCACGATTTTATAGAAGGCGCCATGAGCGGCTGCGCAAACAGCGATCTCGAGGCGGTGGACGAATTTCCTCATTCGTTTGCTGCGTTTTTGAGTCGCAACGTAAGGTGGCTCAGAGGCGACTATCAATTGCTGCCATGTTTATTTTGGAAAAACGAAAAGTTTGTTTCACCGCATGTGGCAAAATTTCATATCCTGACAAACATCGTGCTGGGACTTATACCCGTAAGTTCGTTTGCATTTGCGCTCGCATCGCTGTTTTTTACGGAAAAAACGCTTTTGTTTGTTTTGGCTGCATTTGCGTCGGAAGCCTTCGTGTTGTTGGGGGCTTTGTCGTTAGTGTTCAAAAATCCGCAATACGTTATTAAGGAAACGTTGCGTAGGATGTATTTATGCGCATGTTTGCCGATTACGTCGGTAGCATATTTTTGCGCAATAACCATAACTTTAATCAGGCTTGTGCGTAAGAAAAAGTTACTTGAGTGGAAAACGGCGGCTATGGACGAAACAAAAACCGATATTTTGCCGTGCGTTATCTCGGCGATGATTTTTTTGACTGCTTTTTGTGTAAAAACAGAAGCAGCGTATTTGATTTTTTCGGTTGTATTTGCGGTAGGAGCTGCGCTGCCCGGACTTACCTCGATTAGACGCCGAAGCAAAACGGTGGAGGATGAAGACAAACTTTTGCGCATTGCAAAAAAGACTTGGAGCTTTTTTGAGAGCTTTCTTGTAGACGAATATAATTATTTGCCGTGTGACAATTTGCAAGACGGCATCGCCGCAAAAAGAACGTCTCCTACAAACGTGTCGTTTATGCTTACGTCCGTCTATTGTGCCGAAAAATTAAAATTTATCGACAAAGACGTTGCCCGAAATTATTATGACAAAATAATAGAATCTGTGGAGAAATTACCTAAATGGAAAGGTAATTGCTATAACTGGGTAGACGTTACGACGCTGAAACCGCTTTCATCTTTTGTTTCGTCTGTAGACAGCGGCAATTTGCTTGCTGCTCTTTTGCTTGTAGGAGGTTCGGTGAGCGGTAGCTTGGCGCATAGGATATCAAAGCTCGTAGACGAGACGGAGATAGAAGCGTTTTATGACGAGCGCACGCACTTGCTTGCAATAGGCTACGACGAAAAATCCGGGTTTACGGAAGGAAAATACGATTTGCTCGGCAGTGAGGCAATGCTTACGTATTTGGTGGGGTACGGATTAGGTAAACTTCCGATAGAAAGTTTTTACGCACTGTCTCGCCGCTGCGTAAAGTACAAAGGCAGCTCGCTTTACAGTTGGACGGGCGGCGTTTTTGAGTATATGATGAGCTCTATATATTTCGATTATGTAAGCGGCAGCTTTTTAAATCAATCTGCAAAGTCGGTTATGCGAGCGCATATTGCCAATAAAATCGAAGGCGCATGGGGGATGTCCGAAAGTCAGTATTTGCATACCGATCAAAACGGATTTTATGATTATAAGGCGTTCGGGGTAGAACAAATCGCACTTTCAAGAGAAAAAAACAGAAAAGTTCTGACCCCGTACGCATCGATATTGTTTTTACCATATTTTCCATCCGCCGTAGCAAAAAACATATACGCATTAGAGAAATTGCGTCTGATAGGCAAATACGGATTTTATGAAGCGTATGACGGAAGTCCCGTAAGAACGTTTATGGCGCACCATCAGGGCATGGTTATGGCGTCTATAACTAACGCTCTTACCGAAAAAACAATATCCAAGGACTTCGCATCGCCGGCAATGCGAGCAGCTGCGCTTAACCTTACTTTTTCCGAATCGCCGCAAGGAGAGCGAAAGACTCGGTATGCGGCGAGAAAAATCGTTTCGACCGATTATGTTGCCGTAAAGACCTTTCCTAAGAAATTGAACATAATGTCTAATGGCGAGTACTCCGTAATCGTCGATTCGGACGGATACGGTTATTCGAGATACAAAGATAATCAGATATCGAGGCGTTATGACTACAGGGGAGGGTTTAACGTATTCGTCGGCAGCGGCAAACATAGGGTTGCGGGGAAATGCGTCATCGGTGATGGCGTAACCAAATTTTACGATACAGCGGACGGATTTTCGGTAGAGCGAGCTTCCGTTGTGCTTCCGATAAACGGCGAAGCACACCGCATAACAATTACGAATACGACTAACGAAACGAGAGAAACTGAAGTTTACGGTTTTATGGAAGCGGCTCTGTGCCGGCTTTATGACGATATTTCGCACAAAACTTTTTCGGGCATGTTCGTAAAAAGAGCATACGATAGTGAGTTTAACGCTTCAATAGCATATAGAAACGGACTTTATGCGGCAATCGGTGCGGATAAAGACGTGACTTTTGTCGATACGAGGGCGGAGTTTTACGGAAGAGCAGACGGTGGCTTCGATCCTGTTTTGTGTGCAAAAGCGAAAATTAAATTGTTGCCTAAGCAAAGCGAAGTAATTAACTTCGTCATAGTGGTAGCCGAAAATACGGAGGCACTCAAACGTTTGCTTAAGACCGCAAAAGGTTATGCGTATGTGGATGGAGCGTTTTGCGGTGCGTCGACGCTTTCCGGAGCGTTCGGTGTGTGCGAAAAAATGCGATTTGCAGCATCGCAGCTTATTTATAACGGCGTTCCGTCGACTGTAAGCGAATTACCTACCGTTTATATCGACTGTGATAACATAAGCGCAGCGGTTACTAATAAGTTGAAGATGTTGCAAAATTTGCGCAAAGCGGGCGTCGAGTTTTGCGTCGCTGCGGCTTCAAGTGAAGACGGTTATAGAATAGGCGAAATAAACGGTTACGGTTTAAATATAGTACAGGTGCGAAAAAACGACAAGACTGCGCTAAACAGTTGCACTAATATCGACGACGTAATTTATGTAACTATGCCGCAGAGAAGTTATACGAACGGAAGTTTGGGTAATGCTCCGTCAATGCGCAAAGCTGTCGAGTACAAGCTCGGTTACGGCGGATACGTCGATGACGGCAATGCATACTATATGGAACTCGACAAACTGCCGCCTCGCCCGTGGTCCAATATAATAGCCGATAAAAATTTCGGTACCATTATTACGGAGAAAGGCGGAGGCTATACTTTTTATCGAAATTCTCGGCAGTCGAAACTTACCGATTGGAGTAATGATCCCGTAGCGGATCCGTTAAGCGAGGGCATATTTTTTTTGGAAGACGGCGATTTGTTTTCCGTTACGAAATCCGTAGTTAAGGATGCCGAGTACACTGCGGAACACGGACTGGGATATTCGGAGTTTACCTGCAATTACGCTCTTATGCAAAGCGTACAGACGGAATTTATAAGTGGTTGCGTAAAATACTATCTTATCAGACTAAAGTCGTTTTCGCCAAAGAAAAGAACGCTTAACGCCGTGTTCTTCGCTAAGCCTGTGCTGGGAGATTTCGTCTTTAAGACGAGGCATAATCTTACTGCGGAATTCAGCGACGTGCTTACCGTCACTAACGCCCTAAGCGGAGCCGAAATGATGATGGGCTGCTCTTTACCGCTTAGTCTGTACGACGAAATCAAGTCCTATTCGAGCGGCGAATACGTTGCGGTAAGTACCAGGGTGCAAATAGAAGCTAACGGCGAAACGGAATTTTACTTTTATCTATCGGCAGGTGACAGAGCGGAAGCGGATGTCAAAAAAGCTTTGCTTTGTCAAAAACGCAAGTATTCGCATCTGTCCGACGTCGAAATATCAACGGGAGATAAGAGTCTCGATTATTTGGCAAAGTGGCTCCCGTACCAAACGTACACTAGTCGTTTTTACGGACGAACTGGGTTTTATCAGGCGGGTGGGGCGATAGGATTCAGGGATCAGCTGCAGGACTGCCTGACCATGTTATATGTCAATCCCGGAGCCGTTCGCAGCCACATAATAACGGCTGCGGCGCATCAATTCGAAAGCGGCGACGTAATGCATTGGTGGCATCCGCCGATGACCGGTGTGCGTACCAAAATTTGTGATGATCGGCTGTTTTTGCCACTCGTTACTGCCGAATACATTGCCTATACCGGAGACAAAAGCATACTCAGCGAACGGGTTCCGTATGTAAAAAACGTTCGTATCATAGGTAAAGACGTATACGGTGAAATGGAAAGTACGCAAAACAGCGAAACTTTGCTGGTTCATTGCATTAAGGCGATAGATTCATCCGCAATAGGTAGCGACGACTTGCTTTTGATGGGCGGCGGCGACTGGAACGACGCTATGGATAAAGTCGGCGTTTACGGAAAAGGCGAAACGGTGTTCGGGAGCATGTTTCTCTATTACGTTATATCTAAATTTTTGCAGTATTTACCGGATAGGCGAAAGTATGTTTCGCTTATGGGACGGCTAAAAAACGGTATCGAAAGGTCGTGGGACGGCGAATGGTATCTTCGAGCGATTACCGACGACGGCGAAAGATTGGGTAGTTCGAAAAGTGATTTTTGTCGTATAGATCTTATAACTCAGAGCTTCGCAGTGCTTAGCGGCGCAGCGGAAAAAAAGCGTGCTTCGCTTGCAATGCTTTCGGCTGCACGTAAACTTATAGATTTCGATAACAAAATAATTAAGTTACTTACTCCGCCGATTACAGATAATCGAATAGGATATATAGGGGAATATCCCGCAGGCGTAAGGGAAAACGGTGGACAGTATACGCACGGAGCGATTTGGTATGTAATCGCTTTGCTGGAAAGCGGTCATGACGATTTTGCATATTCGCTTATAAAAATGTTGAATCCGATAAATCACAGTCTCACTTCGCTCGATGTGAAAAGATACGAAGTCGAACCTTATGTGGTGAGCGCCGACGTTTATGCTGAGCCGGCAGGAAAAGGCGGTTGGAGTTGGTATACGGGGGCAGCATCGTGGTTTTATGTAGCTTTGGTAAAATATCTTTTTGGGATAGAGATAGGCAGCAATTCGGTTAAAGTTGTGCCGCACTTGCCTTCGTGCATAAAAAACGTAAAAGTTAAAGTTTCACTGCCTGCCGCTTCCTTTGTAATTAGTATAGAAAATGGCGAGGGCAAAAAGTGGAAGTATTATTTGGGAAATACCGCTTTAAGCATGGAGCGAATCCCTATAAAAGCTTCTTTAAACGGCAAAGAAATAATCGTACGAAAAGTTTAACTTAAAAAAGGTTGTTTATCGTTAAAGATTGTGCTATAATTTTTGTATGGACCTTTTCGATACTTTGGATTATTCTCAAAAACTCGCTCCGCTGGCGGATCGTATGAGACCAACTACGTTAGACGAGTTTTTCGGACAAAAACATTTGCTTTACGACGGCTCTTTGCTTAAGCGAGCCATAAAAGCCGACAAATTAGGTAGCTGCATCTTTTTCGGACCGCCGGGAGTGGGCAAGACTACGCTTGCCGGTATCGTTGCGTCGTCTACAAATGCGCATTTTGTAAAGTTGAACGCCGTTTCGAGTGGAGTGGCAGATGCGAAGAAGGTGATTGACGAGGCACGAGAGCGACTTAGAGTGTACGGAAAACGCACTTATTTGCTTTTGGACGAGTGCCATAGGTGGAATAAGGCTCAGTCTGATTGCGTTCTCAGTGCGATAGAGGACGGTAGTATAATTTTTATAGGTTCTACTACCGAAAATCCTTATCTTTCGATGACGAGAGCTATTGTGTCGAGGTGCAGAGTATTTGAACTGAAGTCGCTTTCGGAACAGGATGTTATGGACGGGTTGTTTCGAGCCGCAACAGATAAGGAGCGAGGACTCGGCAACATGAACGTTAAGCTTGACGAAGATGCTGCAAGGCACCTTGCGTATTGCAGTGGCGGCGATATGCGCAACGCCCTTAACGCTTTAGAGCTTGCTGCGCTTACAACGCCGCCCGTAAACGGGGTAATTTGTATAGATAAGTCGGTTGCCGAGCAATCTATTCAGCGTAAGGCAATTTCGGTCGACGAAAGTAAGTATTTCGATATGCTTAGCGCATTTTGTAAATCGCTTAGAGGTTCGGATGCGGACGCCGCTTTGTACTGGGCGTTTATGCTTATCGAGGCGGGGCTGGATCCTCTCATAATTTTTAGGCGAATGATTGCGCATAGTAGCGAAGACGTCGGATTGGCTAACAGCAATGCTCTTATAATGACGGTTGCGGCGATGACTGCTTACGAACGAATCGGCATGCCGGAAGGCGCATTGCCTTTAGCTCATGCGATAATTTACATTTGTGTTTCGCCTAAATCAAATAGCGTCGTTACTGCTATGAATGCCGCTCAAAGCGTATGTAAAAACATGCCCGATCTTAATGTGCCGTCGCATCTGCGAAATAATAATAATTCTTCCTTGGATCGACGCAAGCCTTACAAGTATCCGCACGATTACGGCGGTTATGTAAAACAGCAGTATTTGCCCGATTCTTTGGTGGGCTCTGTTTTCTATTGCCCCAAGGACGAGGGAAATGAGGCGAGAATTAAACAGTTTATGGAAAAAATTAAAGGTATTCTCTGACTTACTTTTCTTGTAAGAAAAGTAAGTAAAAGAGCGTGAAAAGATTTCCTA
>ULUT01047004.1_pt1 | contig 13214 bp, 10 predicted proteins | sample 1958691 | NCBI WGS metagenome assembly ULUT01 (sample SAMEA4835766, study PRJEB28245) | human gut metagenome | biome: gut microbiome; material: fecal sample | place: Denmark | collected 2008 | reverse complement strand
GTGAAGTACCGGACGATTGAACTATTCTGTTTTCAAAGAACAGAGTTTTATAGAAAATCTTCGAAATTTAAGGCTTCCGAAAAATTGTCCCTCTAATTGGTAGGCATCGAGAAAGGCCAAAAAGTAACCCGAAAAAGAAATTTGTTAAAAAGTTCTTGGAAAATATAGCCGAAGTAGCTTCTTGGTTAAAATAACGTCGGTCCGTGGGGCGACCGATGGAGGGTGGAATTTTGCAATAATGGCAGTGCCTGAAGTTGAAGGTGGTCTTGAAAAAAGATGCCTCTATATACGAGCCCTTGAAATAGGTCGTTCCATAGCATCCAAGACGATTCTGTAACCGAATTGTAATAGGCAGACAAAAGTGAACTCCTAAAAGAAGCCTTCATAATGTCAAAAAGTGTGTCACCTGCGGATAGGTGGCAATGTAAAGAGAACTGGCAGCAATTCCAGCTCTCGCATCGCAGATAGGGTTACAATCCCGTCTGCGCCAATATGATATGGGTCTCCCATATTCGCCCTCGGCACCCTAGGAGTGGGGAATCGTCCGGCGGCGGGCTTGCACCGCACCATTGGCATTTCAGCCACCCCGTCTTCGTTATGACCGGGCTGCGAATTACAGAAGTACCTTTTGTGAAGTGCCGGACGATTGAACTATTCTGTTTTCAAAGAACGGAGTCATATAGAAAATCTTCAGAATTTAGGCCTTCCGAAAAATTATCCCTCTAATTGGTAGCCGACGAAAAAGTGCTTTTTGTTACCCGAAAAAGAAATTTGTTGAAAAGTTCTTGGAAAATATAGCCGAAGTAGCCTCTTGGTTAAAATAACGTCGGTCTACGGGGCGACCGATGGAGGGCGGAACTTGGCAACAATGGCAGTGCCTGAAGTTGAAAGTGGTCTTGAAAAAAGATGCCCTCAATAGGTAGCCGACGGGAAAGGCCATTCTGCACCCACAACTTATAACCTGTAACCAAGATGTAATCATTCAAATCGATATTCGCCAAAAAAGAAGGCTGGATTTCTCCAGCCTTCAAAAAGTATGTATCAATAATTTTTGCTCAGAATCTTCTCAAGTGTATCCGCAAACTTGGCATCCTGCTCCTTCGTCCGCTTTGGGCTCCCCTTGGGGTGCTTTCCGGCACGGAGGAGCTTTTTGCTTTCATACCGTCGCAGCATGAGAGCGTCTATGTTGTCGGCGGTGTATTCTAAACCGTTCTGATTCAGTACCCGGACGCGCTTGGCAAGGCACATACTGGCCAGCCCGTAGTCCTGTGTTACGACCACATCCCCCGGTTTTACCCGGTTCACCAGCGCAAAGTCCACGCTGTCAGAACCTTTATCGAATACCAACGTCTGCGCACCTTCTCGCTCGATTTGGTGAGAGGTGTCGCACAGGATGATGACCGAGATGCCGAACCGCTTTGCAATCTGCAACGTCAGATCGACGACCGGGCAGCCGTCTGCATCGATCAAAATATTCATCGGCTTTCCTCCATCACCCACCGAAATGCTCTTGCGGTACGCAAATCGGCGTCTTTGAAATGCCCGCCGCTGTTCCATTCAAAGGTGCAGTCTGCACCGCGCGCTATAAGCTGACTGTGCAGAGTGCGGATATTATCACCTACTGCAGCCATGACGATGTTTTTCGTGCGCTCTTCCTTGTCACCAAGGCTCAAATAAACGCGCTGCGTCTGTATCGGGCGCTGTTGTTCAAACTCCATCCAGCCCGGAAACCAAACAGAGGGCGAGGCGGCGGCGACACCGTAGAACAGATTTGTCTGGGTGGAGGCCCACAAAGCAAACAGCCCTGCCAGCGAGTAGCCGCCCAGAATGATTTTGACGTTTTCCGGGAGATAAAACTGCCGCTTCAGCGTTGGTACGACCTGTTCTGTCAGAAAGCGCAGGGTGTCCGCAGCATTGCCACCGAAACCTTGCTTTCCCCAAACAGCAGGGGCTTTCCACGGGGAAAGTTCATCGTTCCAACTTTCCACCGGAACCGCAGCAAACAGAAACGGATGCGCTGCGCCCTGTGCAATGGCTGCAACTTCGTTGTCCATGCGCTGCAATTCGTGTTCATCCGTCATCTGAAGCAGAAGATATTCGGTGCAGTCTGCGCCGTAAATACGGCAGGGTCTATCTCCGATTTGAACTTGCTTTGCGGTCACGGCGGCATCCTCCCGAAAAAATTTGGTAAGCCCAGTATAGCAACTGAAAAATCATTTTGCAATTCAAAAGGCGTTCATAGCAGTGGCAAGCAGTGTCTTCGTATATACAAAGACCATTTTGCGTTGCAAAATGCTTGTTGGGAAATCCCAAACCCTTGAACTGCATCCGACGGATGCAGGCTACGCGTTTTTGCAAAACGCTCTTTCAGCACTCCACAGGAGTGCGCAGCCATCACGGAACGTGATGTTCATAGGGACTGGGATTGCATCCCAACAAGCAGAACCCGCACGGCAAATTTTCAATGCCGTGCGGGTTTTGGCCTTTGTGCGCACAAAGGCACTGCTTGCGGGAGAAAACATCCCATGAAGGACAAATGAAAACCGTATTGTTCGATTTGAAATTGCAAGGTCACGAAAGTTACTCCACGTAAAACCATGAGTATTTTGACTTTACTAGCGATGTAAAGAAGAGTATACTTATACCATAAGATATGTTTTAATCGTCTGATTATTCACTAAAAGGAGTGGTTTAATGGCTCTGTATTGCGAATTGGAGAACACCATAACAGAAAGTGATGTTGAGCAGAAGTTTATTTATCCATTTCTGAAGGCAGAAACGCCGATTGGACTTGGATTAAAAGATTCGGAAATTTTAACTAAGCACATCCTCCGGAAGAAGTTGATTGATAAAGGACAAAAACAAAAGTACTATTTCCCGGACTATCTGGTTGCAATTAGAGGCATTCCCACGCTTATTCTAGAAGCGAAGGCTCCAAATGAGCTACTGGCTAATGGTTATTCTGAGGCTAGGTTATACGCACAAGAGGTCAATGCGTCTTTTCCGCACAAAATAAATGCGTGTCAGTATATTATTGCGTCAAATGGTTGCGAAACATGGATGGGATATGTCGATCAAGCAGAGCCTGTCTTACGACTAATTCATAGTGACTTCAATATTGAAAACAAATTGTTCTGTGAACTGGTTGAGCATTGTTCACATGAAGCTCTTCTCAATTTGGCAAATAGGTACTATGTGGACTTGAGAGGAAATGCGCGGTTTAATTCGCCAGTATCACAATTGGGCGGGAAGCGTGTCCAAAATGAAGAAATGGTAGAGAATTCGTTTGGGCGAACATTAGTATTTGAAAATAGATCAATATTTGATCCTGAAACCGAACAAGATCGAACAGTTATCGTCAAAAACGCATATATTCCATCTCCAAAGCGTGAGCAACATATCGAGCCAATCTACAAAGAAATTAAACGCTTTGATTTGCCTAGTCGAAAGAATTCGACAGCATTGTCTACCGAAACACCAGTTGAGCTTGTTGATAAACTTTCGGAAAAAATACTAAATAACCAGGAAGCCTATTCTCTAATGTTGCTAATCGGAAATGTTGGAAGCGGAAAAACAACATTTACACGTTACTTCCGATATGCATTTCTAGAAGAAAAATATCCGGAACTTGCAGCAAGATGTGAGTGGATTTTTATTAATATGAATTTGGCGCCCGTATCAAACAACGAGATATATAACTGGCTCAAAAAGCAGATTATTGATTCTATAAAAGAAACGCATAATGATTTGGATTTTGAGGATTTTGGAGTAATAAAGAGAGTGTTTAGGCGTGAAATATCACGCTTTGACAAAGGATTAGGCTCATTGTTGTGCGGAAGCGATGTAGAACGAAACAGAGAATTATACAAAATTCTCAATGAAGCAATAAGAAATGTGGACTCTTATTTGGAGGCATTGCTATTTTTTATAAAGGAAAATTATGCCAAAATTCCTATTGTGGTATTGGATAATTGCGATAAACGGAACAAAGGTGAGCAATTGCTAATGTTTGAAGTAGCACAATGGTTGCGTGCACAATATAAATGTATTGTAATTCTGCCTATGCGTGATGCGACTTATGATACATATAAATCCGAACCACCGCTTGATACTGTAGTGAGGGATCTCGTTTTTAGAATTGATCCACCAGATTTATTGAGAGTACTTCAAGCTCGACTTGACTATATCACAAGAATAACCGAACAGAGCAGTAATACCTATATACTGGAAAATGGTATGCGAGTTGCAGTCAAACGATCTGAACTTATTGAATATTTCAAGTATATTATAGTTGCTATTCGCAAAGATCGTTGGGTCGCAAATTTGTTCTATAGATTAGCAGACAAAAATACACGTAATGGCATTCAAATTTTTGAAGATTTCTGTAAAAGCGGGCATATGAAGGAAAAGGATATTCTTGCAATGCGAGTGCTTGGCGATGATGCGCAGATTCCTGCGTATCGGTTTGAAAATGTCCTTCTTCGTAAGAACCGTCGTTTTTATAACGGTGATGAATCGAATTTTGTGAATTTGTTTGCATCTGATTACAATGACGATTTTCCGGATCCGTTTGTTCGTGCCGATATATTGAATTGGCTATATCAAGTGCAAGCACTGAGTGGTCCAACGGGTGATAAAGGTCTATTTCAAGTGTCAGAGCTTGCACGAAGCTTGCAGGTATATGGTCATAGCCTTGCTGTTATTTATCGTGAATTGGCTTACTTGGCAAGGAAGAATTTAGTGCTTTGTGAAAATTCGGCGATGCCAATTGAGGAAGGCGATTTGGTTAAGATTACTATCCCGGGTGCCTTACATTTGCAAATGTTAAGAAACGTTTCGTATCTTTCGGCATGCGCAGAAGATACTCTCTTTAAAAACACTGAGGTTATGACGCGTATATCTAATCGACTTAAATTTCATGAAAGTGATTCGAAACTTGTTGTTGCACTAAATGCAAGAGATTTGGTGAATTATTTGATTGAATATCGAAAGGAATATTTGACAAATAGTGACGAACTAGTGTCGGAAAAAGCAATTATAAGTTCTGTTGATTTGAATGATTCGCTTCATGCTGTTGAACAATGGATTCAGGCAGATGAAAACCTTAAAAAGACAATCAGTGAGATTGATTATTTTACAGTTGATATGGATGTAGATGCATGTGTGGTTAGTAAAAATAGTGGCGGTGTAGTTTGTACGATTGCTGATAAAGATGTAAAAGGATTCATTTCAAGCTTGGAACCCAAGTACTCATTTCCGCACGATGTTTATTCGAAAATCAAACCAGGAGACATCTTGAAATGCAAAGTAATGGAATTTGATTTTACGCATAGAAGCTTTCAGCTTAAATATTTGAACTGAAAATAAGCATAGGTGTTTCTCTAACATTACGGAGATGCATCCATGCTTTTGTAGTGATAGTTGATATATTCAATGATAAATATTGTGGATTGAATAACGCAAGGCTTCTGTAGCTGTTGAGTATAATAAAGAACCGATTTTTAATTTAAATGTATAATTGATCCCCATACAGCAAATTGGTAATTTTTGTAAAATTGCAACAATAAAAATCTGGACGATAGATTTCATCCCAATATCGCTCGAATCCGTTCTAGAATCGTCTGGTCAGCCGGGAGCCAATGTACAGAACCCAGTTCGTCCTTTGTCAGCCAGCGCGCGGCCTCGGCTTCTTTCAGAACAAGGTCACCGGAAAGGACCTCGCACCAGAAGCAGTCCATGGAAAGATGAAATGCCGGATAATCGTATTCGATGGTGCCAATCTTATCGAGCACCGCAATTTCAGTATCCAGTTCTTCTTTGATTTCTCGTTTCAGTGCCTGCTGCGGAGTTTCACCCGGCTCAATTTTGCCGCCTGGAAATTCCCACTGCCCCTTGTAGTCGCCGTAGCCGCGGGCGGTGGCATAAATTTTGTGTTTGGTCTGGATGGAGTCGCAGATGACGGCCGCGACAACGCGAATGATTTTCATTATCTTTACCCCACGATCAGTTTGTTGGTCTTTTTGAGGAACCGTGCCGGAATGGGTCGGTCGAGCTTCCATGTGATGTTCATCGGACGGGAACCTTCGTGCCGGACATAGTTCACGGTGCCAAGGTAGGTATAAGCGGCGGCACCGCCGAAACGGGAATCCGCTTTGAACTCCCGGACAAACAGCAACACACGGCTTCCTTTCTCCCGGTGATGGATATACCGCTGTCCGGTGGCAGAATTTTCGGCTGTGGTGCTCTGGCTCTGCCAGTGAAACAGGTTCTCGTTGATGGAATAATCGTTGTACATGGTGGTGGGCGAGTAATCCTTGTCGGCTTTGTTCAGGGTCACAAAGAACACATCCAACTGCTTTTCCGGCAGCCACTTCACACCTTCACGAACGGTAGATGGTTTCAGGAAATCCAGTGCTACCAACAGCTGGTCGCGGGTGTAGGTGCAGTGCAGGTCGAGCGGACAGTCGAAGCCAACGTCTACCGGTTCATCGATGAAATCAATGCGGTCGTACTGGTATTGCAGAAGGGTCTGTAGTTCACCCAGCAAGACCGGGCTGTCCGAAAGTGCATACAGATCGTCAAGTACGTCCTCGCGGTTCCAATCTTCTGCCGCTTTGCCCCAGACAGTCACATAGAACATTTGCAGCATCCGCTGTTCAACAGGCGGCAGGTCTGCAAAATTGGTGTTGTCCAGCTTCGGCAGAAGCTCCAGCAAAAACCGTATCCACCTGCGGGAATCGATGACCGCAAAGCGTGCAAAGGCTTTGGTCAGGGTCTCTTCGAGCGGCTCCGCAAAATCATCTACAACCCCCGCACGGACGCACAGCCGTGCAAAGCAGAGCTTTTTACTGTAGATTGCCCGCGGGTCAAGATGATAGTAATCGAGAAAGTTTCCGAGGGTCAGCGGCTGGCCGGTGTCCTCTGTGAAGGATGCTGCCCGTACTACAAGGCCGGAGGTGCGGTCGTAGGAGGCGCTGATGTTGTCCAGCACATATTTCGCAGCAATCTTTTCCAGCTGGATATAACAGCCCTTGGGCGCAGAGACAAAGCCCTCTTTGATCTCCCGGCTGACGCTGTGGGTGGTGTTGGAGAGCAGCGCGGCAAATTTCTCTTCGAAATTAAACTTCTTGTTCGCCTGCCCGATGAAGTCCAATACGGTCAAGCATTCCTTGTTTTCGGCCAGACGCAGGCCGCGGCCCAGCTGCTGCAAAAACACAGTCAGAGACTCGGTTGGGCGCAGGAACAGCACGGTATTGACTTCCGGGATGTCTATGCCCTCGTTATAGATGTCCACTACAAAAATGAAGCGAATCTCCCCGGAAACGAGCCGCTGTTTGACGGTGTTGCGTTCCTCGTCGGAGGAATCCCCGGTCAGCGCCATGGACGGGATGCCATGGGTATTGAAATAGTCCGCCATGAACCGGGCGTGCTCGATGGAAACGCAGAACCCAAGCCCCTTCACTTCATCGATGTCCGTAACATATTTCAGGATGGAGCTCACCACAAGGTCGGCACGGCGCTGTGCCACCATGCCGCTGAAGGTGTACAGGTTGGACAGTTCGGCCTTGTCATAACCGCCGGTGCGCCATTTCAGGCTGCTCAAGTCGGCCGTGTCGGTCACACCAAAATATTGGAACGGACACAGCAGCTTTCGGTCGATGGCTTCCGGTAGGCGAATCTCGGCGGCAACGCGCCCACCGAAATAATCCAGAATGCTCTTGCCGTCCATACGTTCCGGGGTAGCGGTCAGTCCCAGCAAAATTTGCGGCTGGTAATACTCCAACAGCTTCTGATAGGTAGGCGCGGCGGCATGGTGAAACTCATCCACCACGATGTAATCATAAAAATCAGCCCCGGTTTTGGCCGTGAAATCCTGCGAGTTGAAGGTCTGGATGGAGATGAACAGGTGGTCGATGCTGTCCGCCTTGTAGTTGCCGACCAACAGCTCACCGAAATTGGCATCCTTCAGCACGGCACGGAAGGTGTACAGACTCTGTTTCAGGATCTCTTCCCGATGCGCCACGAACAGCAGGCGGCAGGGCTTGCCGGGATGCTGTTTGCAGAACCGCTTGTAGTCCAGCGCCGAGATGACGGTTTTGCCAGTGCCGGTGGCGGCCACCACCAGATTGCGGGTGTGCCCGCGCACGGCGCGCTCAGCTTCCAGCTTGTCCAAAATTTCCTGCTGGTAGGAATAAGGCTGAATATCCAGTGTGTAAATGCCGCTGTGGTCGGTCTCGCTGTACTTTTCGGCTTTCAGGGCACGCGCAAGGCGCTCCCGCTGGCCTTCGTCGTAGTACTCAAACTCGCCGGCGTTCCAGTAGCTTTCAAACGTGGCGGCGATCTTATCGATGGTCTCTGGCAGGTCTTTCCGGGTCACTTTCACGTTCCATTCCAGCCCGCTGGAAATGGCCGCGTTGGACAGGTTGGACGAGCCGACATAGGCTGTTGTAAAGCCGGTGTCCCGGTAGAATACATACGTCTTGGCGTGGAGCCGGGTGCGCTTGGTGTCGTAGCTGACCTTGATTTTGGTGTTGGGCAGCTGGCGCAGTTCTTCGATAGCCTTTACATCGGTGGCACCCATATAGGAAGTGGTGATGATGCGCAGCTCGCCGCCGTTCTGGGTGAACTGCCGCAGTTCGTCCATGAGCAGGCGCAGGCCGCTCCATTTGATGAAGGACACCAGCATGTCGATGCGGTCAGCGGATACGATCTCCTTCTTCAACTCGGTGTACATCTGCGGTTCGTGGATGGCCCCGGTAAACAATGAGCTTTGCGCAAGGGACGTTTCCGGCCGCTCGATGTCCTTGGCAGCTTTTCCGGCGGCAAGGCGTGGGTCATTTTTCCATAAAAGCGCAAGAAGCTGCTCTGCCTGCCGGTCAACGCCCAGTGCGGCAAAGTCAGCTTCTTTGGTGGTCGTCTGGATGATGCTCACGATCTGGTTTGCCAGCTCGATCTGTGCTTCGATGCCGCCGCCGTTGTCCTGTACGTTGTCAAGGCCCTTCTGCACAACTTCGGTCAGGTACTGTGCCAATACCTTGGAGGCTTCGGCCGTGTCGATGGGCGCAGTGGACTTGCAGGCTTCCGGAACTTCCGAAAGTTCGCGGTTCAGCGCATTGTTGATGACCTGTTCGTACAGTCCGGGGTGCAGCATGATGACACTTCCTTGCAGTTTTCTTCTATTATAGCGCGGACAAAAGCCCTATTCAATGCTCACGATAAGGACGAGACATTGCTTAACCACTCAAAAGCACAATAAACAGGCAGGCTGCTGACATATTTCTGTACTAATCTCTGGAAAGAAGTCAGAGAGGTGCAGCTGTGGTCTCTGCTGTGTAGATGGCGGTAAGGACTACTTGCGGCGTGTCATCAGGACCACCGAAGGCGGAAAATATGAGGACTACTGCGAAGAGCTTTCAGAGTGGGTGGAAGTTCCTGACCCGGACGATGATGACTGAACTCAAATGAACAAGACCCACAGATTGGGATGAGCATCCAATCTGTGAGTCTTGTTGTATCCATTAGCCGATACTTGTTGATACCAATTGATATCAATATACTGAAAACCAACAAAAAGTCAAGTAAATAGGACTGCTTTAGCCCTTACTTAATGCGGATTCCCTTAAAATTGGCCGTATTTTAAGGGAAAGATGGAGCGATTAAGGGATTACTTCAACCGCAGGTACACAGTTGATTTGCCTGCTCCCACGCGTTTCAACTCGCCGTTTTCAACGAGTTTCCGCAGGGAACCCTCAATGGAACTAAGGCTCAGCGAAGGACAGAGTTCCCGGATATCCTGCTTGGTAAAGCGCCCGATCTTGTTCTTCGTAGCATTCCGAACAACTTCAATGGCCGGAAGTTTTGTTTCCACGAGGGCAAAGCGTTCTTCAAAATCGCGGTATGCAGAGAGAATGGTTCCCAAAATATATTTGATGAATGGAACAACATCCTCTGTGCCCTCGTACCATCCGCTTTGCGCCTGCGCAAGAGCGGAATAGTAGAGGTCTTTGTTCTTGGCAATCTTGGCTTCAAGCGAGATGTATTTCCCGACATAGAAACCGTTCTGATACAGCACCAGGGTCGTGAGAAGGCGGCTCATCCGGCCATTGCCATCGTTGAACGGATGAATACAGAGAAAATCATGGATGAACACAGGAATTGCGATCAATGGTTCTACTTCAAAGTTCCCGATCACACGGTTATATTCTTCGCAGATTCGGTCAAGAGCCGCTGGCGTTTCATAGGGAGCCAACGGGGTAAAAAGAACTTCGCTATGGCCATCGGGATAAGTTGCGCTGATATAATTCTGCACATTCTTTGTTCGTCCTGCGATGGGGTTGTTCATATGACTGTACAAGACCTTATGCAGCTGCAAAATATAATTCTGCGTAATCGGAATCACATCAAAATTTTCGTGAATGAGGTTCAGGACATCACGGTATCCTGCAATCTCCTGTTCATCCCGGTTGCGCGGTGTGGTTTTTTCTTCCACGAGCTGCTTGATTCGAGTGCTGGTGGTCACGATTCCCTCGATGGCATTGGAGGCCTCGGTGCTTTGCACCTTTGCAATCTCGACCAGATGTTCCAGTTCTTCAGGACGCTGCTTCAGATAAAGTTCCTGCTTACCCGCTTCTTTATAGATTGCAGCAATATAGCCGAGAATCTCGGAATCCCATTTTTGCTCTTTGATTTTGGAGTAATTGAATGCTCTCATGCCCTTACCGCCCTTTCTTTCCCTTAAAATATACTACATTTTAAGGGAAAAGCAAGGCGATTAAGGGATTCTGCTCTAAAAAAGCTGGACATCGAGAAGAACAAGTATATACGGCGACAAACGCTGACTTAAAGTGAAGGGGAGATGAGCTCTGCCCTAACAATGATATAAATGATACTAATTGGTGTTAGCAGGCTTCTGATATTCGGCCATGATCCTTCTTGCCCTACCGCGCGTGGTATCCTCAAAGGTCTCATCTTCGCTGAAGCGCAGCCAGAAAGGATCTTCCATCAGGCAGGCATTGGTGCGCTTGACGATCTCCCACGCGTTGTAGTCAGGCAGGCCCATCATCTCCAGAATCTCCTTGCAGTCCATCCGATTCCGGGGAAAGATGCGCTTCTTTGCCCAGACGACCACATCGACCAGTGGGACTTTGCGGCTGCTGCCGATAAAGAGGTTCAAGGGCAGGTCGTACTGTAGCACGCCCTCATTGGCGCAGAGATACTGCCCATCTTCGCTCAGATGAGCGATTTCCCGTTCATCTAACATCAGTTTCAGGTAAGCCATATTTATACGCTCTTTAATAATTCTTTCCTCATGTGTGGAATCGCCCCATACCGGCCTTGCAGATAGCCTTTGGCGATATTCTCACCTTTCCGGGGAGAAAACTCCGTCAAGGCGTAAATATCGGTCTGCATGGTCTTTTCATCCTTTTCTGCAAACCAAATCTGATCGCGCCGCAGCAACGTCAGGTCGAGAAGGCCAGTATCATGGGTGGTGAAGATAAGCTGGGCGTGGTTCGTATTGATGGCAGTATCCTGTACCATCTCGATCAGATGTCGGGTCAAAAGCGGGTGCATACTGGATTCGATCTCGTCTACGACAAGCACGGCTCCGGATTCCAGAGCGGCCAGCCACATCCCAATGCGGGAGAAGAACCGCTGTGTGCCGACCGATTCCAGCCCCAGAGGAAGCCAGAATCCCTTGGAAGCACCGTCCCCGGATTCCAACGTGTGCAGGGCAGAGATGATCGGTTCGTCCTTGGAGCCGGTAATGCGGATGTCTTTGATGCCGAGGTCTGCATACAGCATTTCATGCAGGATACGGCTCTTTTCAGAGCCGCCCTGCCGGATAGCAGACAAGGTGGCATCCAGCCGCATTTCGGTTCCCATGAAACCGGTCAGCTTTTCAAAGAACCACAGATACGCCTTTTCAGTCTGCGGGCAGTTCCATTCGTTGGAGCTGGACAGGTAAAGCCGATTTTCTGCGGTGCGTCCGGCAAGGGTAAACTGCTCCTGAATATTCTCGCGGAACTGATAACCATTGCCTTCTCTGGAAAAAATCAGAGCCTCCCGACCATTGGGCCAGTGATAGAGATATTCGGTCAGGATTTTGGCTTTATCGAAAGAGAATCCGTAGGCATATTTAATGCCGTTGTAGAAGTAGATGACCTCAAAACTGGTGGGCTGCGGAGGCTGTTCTGTAAAAGCAAACGGTTCCTGCGGCAGAGCTTCGCCTTTGAGCAGCTTGGCATACCGTCCGCAGACCATCTCACGCATGAGCAGGAGTGCATGGAGGACGTTGCTCTTTCCAGCTGCATTTGCGCCGTACAGCGCAAGGACAGGCACGAGCTGTTTTTTGTCGTCCGGTGAAATCAGACAGTCAGACAGACTTTTATCTGTGGATGCCTTCATGCTGATGATGGCGGTATCCCTGATAGAACGGTGGTTCGTGACAGAAAATTGAAGCAGCATCGCAAAACCTCCCAAGTGTTTTCTGGATTCAGTATACTCCATTCTTGGCAGGAAATCAAACTTTAATTTCGATATTTGCAGAAAAGATTCAAAATCGAAAGATAAAATCGAGTTTGGGCTTTTTTGATGCTGAAACAGAAATATAAGGAACGGTTGAAATCACTCTGCGTACACGATCTCCCTCACCACCACTTCTTCCGCCTGCGCTTTCAGCCCATTCATGTGCGCCACCCAGAGAAGCTGTGAGCACTCTTTGTCCGGCGCAGGGAGCTTGTCTGCCAAGGCCGCAATCGTGCACTCCACCTGCTCTGAGGCGGCTCTCTGAACTTCCTGCAAATGCGGCCAAAGCGTACCGTTCAGCAGCATCTGGTTGTACAGCACCGGCCGCTGGGTCTTGAGGTAAGTCAAACGCATCCGGGCGTACTTGCCCAGAGGTTCGTGGTTGTCAGTCTGCGGCAGGGTGAGCAGGGGCAGCTGATAGTCCCCGGCCTGTGCATAGTGGATTTCGGTGCGGACAGTCGTTTCGTTTTTCATGGTAAATCTCCTTTTCGTTTGGTTTTCAACGTCTTTTGCGGCTGTGGTGGAAAACGGCGGTCACCTCTTCCGGTTCTGCGCTGTCAGCCAGTTGCCCTGCGCCTGATAGTAGTGCTCCATCGTGGTGGGTGAGTTCAGGATGGTGGTGCGCAGATAGGCCATGATGTTCTTGATGGGCTGGGTGGTGTTGGACATCACATCGAAGATGTACTCAA
>ULUT01028788.1_pt1 | contig 13217 bp, 11 predicted proteins | sample 1958691 | NCBI WGS metagenome assembly ULUT01 (sample SAMEA4835766, study PRJEB28245) | human gut metagenome | biome: gut microbiome; material: fecal sample | place: Denmark | collected 2008 | reverse complement strand
TCATAGCCCGCCGACACGATGCCGCCGCGGCGGATGGGACGTCGCAACATGGGTTTCTCACCTTTAACGAGGAAAGAACATGTGTCCTATTATGGGCTTTTTCTGGGAATTCGCCAAACGGAATACCGTTGGTGGCGTAATTCGTGCACAATCAGGACAGAAAGACAGTGGTTGCACTGTTCAGAGCCTAGAGAGAATGAATAATTTTTGTGACGGTTGGAATTGGTGATGTCCACTCATGCAGACGCGCGTCTTGCGCACTTGACGGAACTTTTTGCCGACCTGCCGGGGTTGGGGCCGAAGTCGGCTGCGCGCCTCGTGGACGACCTGCTGGGGAAACGCCGGGCGGTCGGATTGGATCTGGCGAAAACCTTGACGGAAGCCATCGAAAAGGTGCATCGGTGCCCGGAATGCAACACGCTTACGACGGAACCGGTGTGTCCCTTGTGTGCCGGTGCCGATCGGGATCAATCCGTCATCTGTGTGGTGGAAAGCCCGGCGGATATGGCGGCGATTGAAGCGAGCGTCAGTTACCGCGGACGCTATTTCGTACTGATGGGACGGGTAAACCCCTTGGAAGGGATCGGGCCTAAGGAATTGGGTGCGGATAAATTGCTGGAAAAGGCGGGGCAGGACGGCGTACGGGAAGTGGTGATTGCGACGAGCTTCACGCCGGAAGGCGAAGCGACGGCGCATCTTTTGGCGGCGCTTCTGAAAAAGCAGCTGCCGGGACTCAAAGTCACCCGGTTGGCGCGGGGATTGCCCGCCGGGGTGGAAGTCGAATACACCGATGCCGCGAGTATTGCGGCCGCCGTCGTGGAGCGGCACGAAGTCGCGGCTCGTCGATAGGCGAAAGCGCTTAGGGGGCGTGCCGCCGATGCGGGACGGCGGTCTTTTACTTGTTGACAACCGATTTTTCCCGCGCTATCTTTCCCGACACTGAGTTCGGAGGAACTCAACTTTTAAGGATTCATTTCGATGTTCAACGCTTCTGCACATAACGCCGTGGAGACTTCCGTCGCGAAGTCCGTGCGTCTTTGTGTGCTAGCGCTATCCCTACGCGTAAGCGGGGGACGGGCGTTGGTGCGTTGACGTTTTTTATCCCCCGCGGCGGGTTCGCCGCCTCGCTCCTTTCAAGAAGCGAAAGAAGGGGGAAGACAAAAGCAGTACAAGCGAACTCCGCTCGAATCCATGATTGCAACGCACGAATTTCGTGCGTTTTTTGTTTTTTGGAGTCCGCTATGTCTTTCACCCGTCGTCAGTTCATTTCCGCCGCCGTTGCTTCCGCTGCGTTTGCCGCGGCTCCCGCAGTTTTTGCCGCGCCCCGTAAGGTACGTATTGCCGTGGGCGGCAAAGCGCTTTACTACTACCTCCCGTTATCCGTTGCCGAACGTCTCGGCTACTTCAAGGACGAAGGGGTGAACGTGGAAATCATCGACTTCCAGGGCGGGTCCAAGTCGCTGCAGGCGGTGGTCGGGGGCTCGGCCGACATTGTTTCCGGGGCGTTTGAACACACGATTTCCATGCAGACGCGCGGTCAGGCGATGCGCGCTTTCGTGCTGCAGGGACGCGCGCCGCAGGTCGTGTTCGCCGTCAATAAGAAGACGATGCCCGATTACAAGACGCTTTCTGATCTCAAGGGAAAAAAGATCGGCGTAACGGCTCCCGGGTCAAGCTCTCAGGTTCTCGCGAACTTCGTGCTCGCCCAAGGCGGCGTGAAGCCCTCGGACGTAGCCTTCATCGGGGTGGGCGCGGCGTCGGCGGCCGTGGCTGCGATCCGTTCCGGTCAGATCGATGCATTTGCAAACCTTGATCCGGTGGTGGCGCAGCTGCAGCAGGACGACCTTCTCAAAATCGTGGCGGATACGCGCGTCGTGGAAGAAAGTGATGCGATTTTCGGCGGCCCCATGGTGGCAGGGTGCCTCTATGCCCCCGAGCGTTTCGTCCGCAGTCACGCCGACGAAGTGCAGGCGATTACGAACGCGATGGTGCGGGCGGATCATTGGCTCGCGACGGCCACGGCCGACGACATCGTGAAGACGGTGCCGGAAACCTACTTCATGGGCAACAAGGCGATCTACATCGAAGGGTTCCTTAAGAACCGCCCGACCTTAAGCCGCGACGGCATCATCCCCGAAGGGGCTCCCGCAATTTCACTGAGGGCATTAACGAGCGTCAACCCCAAGATGGCCTCGATGAAGGTGAATCTTGACGCGGTCTATACGAACGAATTTGCAAAGAAAGCGAACGCCAAGTATTTCGGCTGATTGAAACGATTTCGCGGCGGCGACGCTTGTCGACAAAGCCCGCTGCCGCTTTTTTCCCATAACGAAGACAATAAAAATGACCAAACCGGCGATTGAGTTAGAAAATCTGGCGTGTACTTTTGTGAGTGACGACGGCGGTCGGCTTGTGCAGTACACGGCCGTGAAGGATGTGAACATCACGATCAACGAAGGCGAATTCGTGAGCGTGGTGGGGCCGACGGGCTGCGGCAAGTCGACGCTTCTTAATATGAGTGCGGGACTGCTGCAGCCTTCGTGCGGTACCGTAAAGATTTTCGGCGAACCCTTAAAAGGACTCAATCGTCGGGCGGGTTACATGTTTCAGGCCGACAGTTTGATGCCGTGGATGAGTGCGTTGGACAACGTTGCGGCCGGTCTCATTTTCCGCGGTGTGGACAAAGAAGAAGCGCACCACGAAGCCCGTGAATGGTTAAAGCGCGTGGGGCTCGCGGGGTTTGAATCAAGTTATCCGCACCACTTGTCGGGCGGTATGCGTAAACGCGTCGCGATGGCTCAGACCCTCATCATGGATCCGGACATCATTCTGATGGACGAATCGTTTTCGGCGTTGGACATTCAGACGCGGCAGCTGATGGAAAATGAGCTTTTGTCGCTGTGGAGTGCCAAGAAGAAGGCGGTGCTCTTCATTACGCACGATCTGGACGAAGCGATTTCGATGAGCGATCGCGTCATCGTCATGAGCGCGGGCCCGGGGAGCCACCCGATCGGCGAATTCACGATTGATCTCCCGCGTCCGCGCGATGTGGCGGAAGTGCGCGTGACGCCGCGGTTTATTGAACTGCATACGGCGATTTGGTCGGTGCTTCGGGAAGAAGTATTGCGCGGCTATCGTCGTCAGCTTCAGGCTTAATCGGAATCGGTATGGGAGACATCAAAATGAGTGCAGTGAAACAGGCAAAACGGCAGACGGTGAAGCTGAGAGTGTGGCAGTTATCGCTTCTGGCGGCGATTTTCTTCGTGTGGTGGTTGCTCACCAAACCGGGGCTCGTGCCGACTTTTGTGTTTGACAACGACACGCAGGCGGCGTTTTTCTTCGGGGAACCGCTCATCATCTTCCAGCGCATCGGCGAATGGTTCGTGACGAACGCGGACATCTATCCGCACCTTTGGACGACGCTCGTGGAAACGACGATGGCCTTTGTGATCGGGACGGTTGCCGGGGGCGCCGTGGGAATGTGGCTTGCGTTGTCGCCGTTTGCAGCGGCGGTCGCGGATCCCTTCATCAAGGGGTTGAACTCGATGCCCCGCGTGATTCTGGCACCGATTTTTGCCGTATGGTTCGGGCTCGGCATGGCGTCCAAGGTGGCTCTCGGTGTAACGCTTGTTTTCTTCATCGTCTTTTTTAACGTCTATCAGGGCGTACGGGAAGTAAATCCCAACGTGCTCGCTTCGGCCCGGATGTTGGGCGCCAACCGCACACAGCTGATGAAGTCTGTGTATCTGCCCTCTGCCATGAGCTGGGTGTTTTCGTCGCTGCACACCTCGGTCGGTATGGCGTTTGTGGGTGCCGTGATCGGTGAATACCTGGGTTCAAGCGAAGGCGTGGGTTACCTCATCCTGCAGGCCGAAGGCGTTTTCGACATCAATACGGTGATGGCGGGGATTTTGGTGCTGACGGTTTTCGCGCTGATTTTGGACTGGATCGTGGGCGTCGTGGAACGCCGTGCCATGCGCTGGCAGCCGAGGCAGGGTACTTCGATGACGTTAAAGGGCGGCGTATAGGATCTGCTCTTGGCAGGAAAAAGCCGCTGAAGGTGATGTGGTCCCCGATTCTCGGACAAAGAATTGGGGATCATTTTTATGGGACAAAGGTGGGAGTGTACAGTCGAAGCTAGAAAGCGGAAGTTTCTTGAGCTTTATGAGGCTGGCGCCAGCTGTCGGCATAGGCGATGACGGTTTTGAGGTAGGTCTCACTCTTCGGAGGGAGGCTTTGTTTGAATTCAACGGAACGACCTTCGCCGAGGCTAATTAGATCTCGGATGCTGATGGACATAGCAGACGGAAGGGAATGGTATTGAAATGGTATCGGAATGGTGTCAAGCAAAAAAGTGCCCGCACCAAACGGTACGGGCAACCAAATGAGGAAGAAGAAAACAGATCGGGCGTTACAGCGCCTTAAACGATTCCGCGAGCGGGTCGCCGAGTTTTGTTTTAAGCCACTTTGTGACGCGTTCGATGACGGGCGCCTGATGCCAGATGAGGTCGGCGTGTTTGGCGCCTTTTACCATCACGAATTCCACATCGTCGCCGTGTGCCTTCAAGGCGTCGTACATGTGTTTGGACTGCAGGGGGCTCACGAGTGGGTCGTCGGTGCCGTGCATCAAAAGAAAGGGTGGCTCCGTGCCGTTGACGTGATAAAAGGCGCTCGCGTGCCGCGCGGCGTCCGGGGTTTCATATAAGGGCGCAGGGAGCGTTTTAAATGCAGGACCGTTCACCAGGAGCGACTCCGTCACAGCGGGCGACCGGTGAATCGCTTGCACGGCGTCATCAAATCCTTCGCCGATCGTAAGAAGATCACTGATGCCGTAAATGGAGACGACGGCCTGCACGGCAGAAGAGACGTGGGTGAAGTCCCCCTTGTCCCACCCCGTTTCGTTGTTCGTGGCTCCCAACATTTGGGTGATGTAGCCGCCAGCGGAATCGCCCATGACGGCAATTCGGTCGGGATCAACACCGTAGTCGTCGGCGTGCGCCCGCACCCAGCGGACGGCCGATTTGGCGTCTTCAACGGGGGCAGGAAAGCGGTTGGGGAGAACCCGGTATTCAGCGGCGGCAACGACAAACCCCGCACGTGCCAACGCAAAACGCATCTCGGCAAACTTTTCGTAGTCCGCGGACGTGAAGCCCCCGCCCGGAAAATAAATGACGGCGGGTTTCTTGGCCGTCGTGCGCGGGATGAACATCGTCATTTTCAGAGAATGCATGGCCCGCAGACTGCGGATTTGGGCGTAGTAGATGCCGGAAAGAATATCAATGCGGGGGGTATTTCCGGTGACAGCCAACATTTCAGCGCCGATGACGGCGTCAGCAACAGTAGTCATTTTTTAATAGCCAAAATCAGTTAAGTTTCTGTTTCCGGTACAGTCCGATAAAGAGGAATCCCGCGGCAGCAATGACTGCAGCCGCACCGCAAGCGATGGAAAAGCCGGCGGTCTGAAGCTGATTCATGAGAATGGGCCCCACGGTTCCTGCCAGGGCAAAGCCCATAAACATCAGTGCAAAATTGACACTGTTGTGACGGGAGCCGAATTCTTGCGTCGTAAAACCAGGGTAAACCCCCATAAAAGCGCCCAAGGAAAGACCGACGGCGGCGAGTCCTGCGTAAAAAAGCGGCACCGTATCAGCGCTAGCCGAGGCGAGGGCGGTAAGGCCTGCGATGGATGATGTTAATGCGAGAGCCAACGTCCTCGTACGGCCGAGATAATCGGATAAAACGCCGGCCAAAAGGCGGCCGCTCGTGTTGGAAAACGCGAGAAAGGCAACGCCCGTTGCGGCAGTCGCCGCAGAAAGTCCCATGACGTTCATGCCGATCGATTGCGCATGCGACAAAATCATCATGCCGGTGATGGCTCCGCATAAGAGCAGTGCCAACATTGACCAAAAAACCGGTGTTGTCAGCATCTGATGCCAATCAGCGTCCAGTCCCTGGGAGAAGCGACTCTTGGTTGGTGTCCACCCTTCCGGGATGAAATCAGCAGGACACCGGACGGAGAAAAAGCCGCCGATGACGGCGACGCAACCGATGGCGACGCCGAGACTTCGGAGCGTATCCGCAACGCCCAACGTGCCGATAAAGTGGGCGGCCAGCGGGGTAATGACGGCAGAACTCAGGCCGTAGGCTGCCGTCGTAAGGCCACCCGCAAACCCTCGGTGATCGGGGAAAAACTTCAAGGTGTTGCTGACGGTGCAACCGTAGACGAGTCCGAGGCCGATGCCGAAAAGGAGCCCGTAGCCTATGAGAACTGCGGTGAAACTTTGCGCCGATCCTGTCATCCAATATCCCAGGCCGGAGAGGATGCCGCCCGCCATCATGACCGAACGCGGTCCGAAGCGGTCGGTGATCCAACCGCCGATTAAAAGCGGCAGAGGCCCTACGGCGTTCGCGAGACTGAAGGCAACGGCCATGTCGCCCGCCGTAAGCGTTGTCCCGGCGACCTGACTCAGGTGTTCAGCCAGTGGGGCGGCAAACACACTCCACGCATAAATCGACCCCGCAAAGAGGTTGACGAAAGCGGCCAATGCAAGAATGAACCAGCGGCGACGGGTAAGTGACATGGGGGTTCCTCGGTATCAGGCGAGAAGAGCCGCCAGCGTAGTTTTCAACGCCTCGCGTGTTTTTTCGCGACGGTGCAAGAGAGTGTCACAATGGACACGAAGAGTCGTTTCGTCGTGTTTCATGACATCCAGAAGTCTGCGGGTCTCTGTGGGCGACGTGCTCCCCGACGTGGCACGGGCGGCCACGATGTCTGCGGGGTTGAGTGCCGCTTTGAAGTCAGTTTCCGACAAGGGAAATTCCACGGGGAGGTGTGCCTCTTTTTCTGCGGTGTCGTTTTCAGCGGCCGCTGTAAAGTCCTCCCAAAGTTTTTTCGCATCAGCGTAGGTAATCGTCACCGGTGTGACGCCTATTTCTCGTGCCCAAGTGACGAGACGGCTTGCAAAGCGATGGCCGCTGCGGAAGTCGATGTGAGCAAACCGCACGAGTCGGTCGGCGATTTCCTGCGTGCACGTCCAGTCGGCGTTCAGTTCCGCAAGAGCCCGTTCGTGATCGACGGAGAGCGTGCGAATAATCCCAGCGAAGGTCCTGAGCGTCACACAAGCATCGTCCGTCAATGCCTGCATCAGTCGGCAGTCGCGCACATCAGGCATCCCATAGGCGAGGTTCTGCGTGCGCAGCAAAACGCCTTGTGCTTCACCGATGACGGTGCCTGCGTCGCGGCGGCAGTCGTTGATGAGCCCCGGATTGCGTTTCTGCGGCATAGCGCTTGAGCGGTAGACGCCGTTGGTGCTCCCTAAGCGGATCCAGGGTTTTACCTGTGCATACTGCGTCATGAAGTCCGCCAGGAATGCGTTCACATGCAGCATCATTGAGCTGACGAGTTGCGACATCTCTACGGGGAGATCGTTGCCGGAAATTTGTCCTGCGTCATAAGCGTTGCGGGCGGTTTTGGCAAACCCCAAAAGTTCCGCCATACGATGCGAATTCAGGGGCCATCCCGTGCCGTTGCAGACGGCGCTCCCCATCGGGCAGGCGTCAAAGCGCGCAATACACTCAAAGGCGCGGTCGGCGTCCCGAAGGAAGGCTTCCTGATGGGCGTTCACGGTGTGTGCAAAAAGTGTGGGCTGCGCCTGTACGCCGTTGGTGTAGGCAGGAACGACCGCCTCAATTTCGCGTTCGGCCAAGTCCTGCAGAGCGGTAATCACTTCACCCGCGGCGGCGATGAGGTTCATCAGGCGATCGAGATTGAGTCCCAGATTGGCGGTGGCCAGAATATCCTGACTCGAACGTCCGACGTGCAGGACGCTCGCCGCCATACCGCAACGCTTCAAAAGTTCCGGTTCAAACGTAATGTAGAGTTCGGGACGTTCGCTGACGGCAACGGCCCAGTGTTCTTCCATAGCGTCGAGAGCCGCCGCGATCGTGCGTGCCAAGGGCTTCTCCAAAAGCCCTGATTCGACGTTGGCGACGAGGCTGGCGCGATTAATGGCAAAAAGCCAGTCACAGGTGTCTTGGCGGCGGGGGGCGTTGTCAGAGTCTTCCGCGGCAACGGGGGCCGGGACGCGGCCCATGTGCATTCCGAGCATGAGATTTCCTGAAAGTAAAGCAAAAAGCAAAAGCGGACGGGGGCGAAAGGACAACCACCGTCCGTTCGGGAAGGATTACCAGCGGTGCATCAGGCCGATGATGACTTCGTGCGCGGTGATGTCATCCTTCTGCCAATCAGCGTCCTGCCAGAAGTAGCCCGTGATGCCGTAGATCGAGGTGCGCTTAGACAAGGGGTACTGATAGCCAAGGCCTACGTTGACGCGTTGCATCTTGTTGTCGGACGAGAGGTTCTGATCTTCCGCGGCGCCGTAACCCACGGACATTTTGACCGTACCGCCCGCGGCCTTGAAGTCAATGCCGGTGGCGACGGCCCAGGCTTCAAAGCCCTTTTGAGTGGATGCAGTTTGTTCCGTGGCAAGGGGCGCAAATTCCTTCGTGGAGTAACCGCCGATGTAGGCGATGTTCTTCATGTATTGCGCTGAGCCGTAAAGTTTGAAGCTGTCGAAGTTGTAGTGACCGCCGATCAGAACTTTGTAAGCGTCATCCGCCTGTTTTACGGCGGAACCGGTACTGGCGACATTGAGCCAATCAGCGGCAGCCGCCAGATAGAATTTTTCACCCGTCCAGGTAGCGCCAACGGCAGCCCAGCGGTCTGTGCCGGATTTGCCTTCTTCTTGAGCAGCATTCTGTCCGGATTTAAACGAATACTGAGCATGCAGGCGCAGGCCGTTCCAGGCAGGTGAAATGTAGTTGATCATGTTGTTGTGGCGGGCCGCGGCGAGGGTGCCGACAAATTTCCAGCCGCCCGTCATGTTGCCCCAGCCGGCGCCGAAGGGGTTCGTTTTGCTGTTGAAGATGCCGGTGGTGCCGGAACCGGTGGTCAAAGCCGGCATACGACCGAACTTCAGCTGACCCCAAGTCTGGGATTCAATGCCGAGAGAGGATTCGCGTTCAAAAATATTGGTGCCGTCGCCATAAATGGTGCCGTCATCCGCGAGAAAAGCGGATTCCAAGTGGAAGACCACTTTGGTGTCGGGGGTGAGTTCTTCGCTTCCTTTGATACCCCAGGTGCTGACGTTACCCGTACCCTGAGCGAGATTGGAACGCGTAGCCGCTTCAGAGACTTTACCTTGTCCGTTTACCTTGTTGGCGGTGACTGGTCCTCGCGGGGAAGCCATGCCTTCATTCAATTCTTCATGCACATAAGCGAGGCCCTGGTCAAAGAACCCGAACATTTCTACATTGGCAGCCTGGGCGGAAAACGCGGTTAAGGCAGCGGCTGCAAGGGGAAGAAAACGGAACGATTTCATAATGAAACTCCTGATGGTTTTGTGGGTTGGGCGGTGAATGACGCCGCCCGGTGTAAGTGACTTAAACAAGAACGAGAGCAGCGGCGATCAAAGCAACGAGCATGCCGGGGAAGAGGCGCTTGGCGACTTGAATGGGGTCGGCGGCGGCAAAACCCGCGACGATGATGATGCAGCCTGCCAGGGGGCTCGCCGTGCGGCCGAATTGCCCTGCCATGATGGCAAGCAGTCCCAGGGATTCCGGCGTCATGCCGAAGCTTGCAGCTTCCGGTGTCACCGCCTGGTTAAAGGCCCAGATGGCGGCTTCGCCCGAGCCCGTACCCACAGCCATGAGGAAGGGGCCGAACGCAGCACCCCAACGGGCAAAGGCGTTCGAATGCTTCAAAAGGTCAATGAAGGCCGCGACGGTGCCCGTCGCCTGAAGACCCGCGGCAAAGACCCCCGCGGCGACGATGAGGCCGATGACGGAGGCGTAACCGGAGCCGCAGCCCTTGAAGAAGGCCTTGGAGAGTTCGCCGGGGTTCATGAGTGTCACGAGCGCTATGCAGACGATGCCGATGAGCATGGCGGCAACGACGTCCACACCCGCTTTCGGGAACCAGACGGTGGCGACCATCAGAACAGCCAACGGAACGAGCGGTACCAGCGCCTTTACGTAGTTCACCTTGAATTCGGCAACTTCCTTGACTTCAACCTGACCGGCTTCATCGGCGGCTTTGTGATCTTTATTCTTCACGATCATGATCGCGGTGTTGACGACGACCGTGAGGAGCACGAGCCCGAGGATGTAGGGCGCGGCGTATCCGATGAAGTTCATGACGCCCATATTGGCGATCTTCGCAATGAAGATGTCGTGTGCGCAACCCGGATTAAGAATGAGTCCGGCCATGGCGCCGCCGCCGACTGCTGCCGCCGCGGCTGCGGGACGAATTCCCGCACGCAGGAGAAGCGGAATGAAGGTGGCGCCCGCGGTGGCTGCGGTACCTGCGGCACTCATGATGGCGATGTTGATCGCGAAGGTGAGGAGTGTGGCGGCGGGAATCAAGAGGCCGCCCAGTTTTTTGAGGGGCTTCGCGACAACAGCGACGAGGTGCTTGTCACAGCCGCTTGCGGATACGGCGGCGGCAAAGCCCATGGCGACGCAGATGGCGGGGACGAGCGTGACGTTCGTCATGCCCTTTACGAAGGCTTGGAAGGCTTTCATCGGGTCACCCGCGGCGATGCACATGACGAACCCTGCGATGAGAAGCAACATACGGGTTTCGTAGCGTTTGACGAGCCCGTAGACGGTAAGAATGATCACTGCGACGGCAAGCCAGATCTGCCAAGTCATGATCGAATCTCCTTGATGGTTGGAAGTGAAGTGAGGGGCCGAGTTCTGCTCTTTTTGCGGCCGAGCGGCAGTGTCTCAGACTGCTCAAGAATAAAAAAGGCAGGAATTGCGATGAACTGTTGCCGATTTGGCAATGGTCAAGGGTCGATTTTCAGAAAATCAGACGGCAAATACGGTAAAAATATATTGCGTTTGTTGCCGAAATGTTTTTTATTATTGTCATTTACGCAACTAACAAGGGTAAGTCCTAATGAAGTCATCCAAAGACAATTTGTCTTGAATCAATTGTGTAAAGACAGTTTTCTTTGTCGGAGGCCATTGACTCAGAATCCGGTTTAGCCTCAGGACTTCGGATGAACTTGTCGCATTTTTGAAAAAGTGCGAGCCGACCACCGGAAAAACTTGATGTGGGCCAGTGCCATGCGGTTTACCGAAAAGCCGCAGAATTCCCCCTGCGTAAGCGTAGGGATGGCTAATGTCACCGAGCGACAGATCGGCCCTGTTTATTTTCGGTAAGATACTGAAATGCAACGTACGGAGAGAATTTTCATCCAGTCCGGTCCCCCGAATTTCGGAGCCTGTCACAAATTGTGCGGACAGGCCCGGCGTTTGGGGAATTGTGCTGTCTATGCGTTGCATCAGCGGTTCTTTGCCAAGGAACCGCTCCTCACTCGAAGTGAGTTGGTCAAAACGGTTCAGAGCGACAATGCCGAAGTCTATCGGTCGATGCCTTCTGCTGCATCAGCTCTGCGACAGATGCAGATTGTCTCCGAACAGATGAAGAGTTGGCTCATGGCCAGCGCGTTTTATCGGAAGAGTCCCGAGAATTTCAAAGCCCATCCCAATCTGCCCGGCTACAAAAAACGGCATCGTTCCTTTGTCGTCGGTTGCAACGGCTACAAGATCGAGAATCATCGTCTCTATCTTACGGGCGGTAAAGAGGTCGGCTTTCAGCCGCTCAAGATCCGTTGCAGTGAAGCACAGGCGTTCAACGCGAAGATCAACGAAACCGTTGTTGGTGATGTACGTATCGTGCCTCTGGGAAATTCCTTCGTTTCGGAACTCACCTTTGAGTATGACGGCGCTCAGGCTGACAACGTGAAGCTGGACGATTCGGCTGCATGCTCCATCGATGTGGAAATCGACAATTTCGCAACTCTGATTCCGACGAAAAGGGATTGGGATTATTGAGTTTGTTGGAAACGGAAAGGAAACTTCAATGACGAAAATCGATGATCTGCACCTGTGGCGGCTTTTCTGTGAAGTGGTGCGTTCGGGGGGTGTGAACGCCGCCTGCGAAAAACTGCAGTGCGAACCGAGTACAGTGAGTCGTGCGGTGAAGGCGCTTGAGACGGAATTGGGACTCCCCTTGTTTGAGCGGGAAGGCCGGACACTGCGTTTGACGGAATTGGGTAAACGCGCGCATCAGCAGGCGGAAGCGCTTCTCACGCGTCACGACGAAATGATCGAGGATTTAAAGGGTGATAAGGATGCGCTTTCGGGCATCGTGCGTTTGGCCGCGCACGCCGGAATCGGGCCCCTGGAAATAGCGCCGGCTCTGGTTGAATTCTTGAAGATTTACCCCGACATGCAACTCGAATTGCATGATTTATCAGGACGCGTTCCCGCCGTTTTTCAAAATGAAACGGGTTCACGGATCGATATGGCGGTGAGTTACGGCCCGGCGACCCCAATCCCGGGACTCGTGTCGCGTTATGTGGGAGAGATGCCCTTTGTTGCGGTGGCGTCGCCTCTCTACACCCAAAAGCACGGTATCCCGAAGCACCCTGCGGAACTTGTGGAACACGTCGGTATTCTCACGCAGGCACCGTCGCGGCAACCCACCGAAACTCTCGAAAAAGACGGTGAAACCGTGTTGTTGCACTGGAAAAGTTCGATGACGTTCAAAAACCTTAATTCCGTGCGATCGGCGGTGATTCTTGGGGGCGGCATCGTGCCCGATATGCCGCTTTACCATTGTGCGGATGCTTTGAAGTCAGGGCAGCTCGTACCCGTATTGCCGGGCTGGCACCGCAAGGCGGCGTCGTGCTTTGTGTATACGACGGAGGCAGCGTTTGAGAAACGGCGTGTGCGGGTGCTCTTTGAGTGGTTGGCGGAACATGAACGCCGGACGCAAACGAAATTGCGGGAAGCCAATCCGGCGTTTTATGTGTGAAATCGAGAAGATCGTATATGGCTGTATACGGCCGTATAGTTCCGAAGAATTTCGCGTCCCGCTTGAACAAAGTTGTTCTGAGCATTTTGTCGGAGTCGGTTTGGGTAGAAGCCGCTTAAACCTGCTTCTGTCCAAAATAGGTTCAGGAAAAATCACGCGCGCAAGCCCGGGACTCACAACATATAGATAGCAAAAGACCACGGATATCCTCTATCGGAAGAATCCCGAGAAGTTCAAAGCCCATCCCAATCTGCCCGGCTACAAGAAACGTTATCGTTCCTTTGTCGTCGGTCTCAACGGCTACAAGATCGAAAATCATCGTCTCTATCTC
>ULUT01042294.1_pt1 | contig 13441 bp, 18 predicted proteins | sample 1958691 | NCBI WGS metagenome assembly ULUT01 (sample SAMEA4835766, study PRJEB28245) | human gut metagenome | biome: gut microbiome; material: fecal sample | place: Denmark | collected 2008 | reverse complement strand
TTTATGGATTTAAGAGCGAAAACCTGCTGCTTTACGGGGCACAGGAGCCTGAGCGGCGCAGAAAAGTTGAAAGCGGCTGTTCGTTTGCGTAGAGTGATTGAGGAACAGATCAAGGCTGGGATTGTGTTTTATGGAGCCGGAGGCGCGCTGGGGTTTGATACATTGGCTGCGCAGACGGTTCTGGACATGAAAAAAGAATACCCTCAGCTGCGCCTGATTCTGGTGCTGCCCTGTGAGGGTCAGACCAGAGGATGGCGCAGTGAGGATATTGCAGTTTATGAGGATATCAAGCGCAGAAGCGATAAGGTTGTGTATGTGTCCCGGGAATATACACCGGACTGCATGCACAGGAGGAATCGCCATCTGGTGGATCACAGCGGAACCTGTATCTGCTACCTGACAAGAAGCGCCGGAGGAACGGCATATACCGTAGATTACGCGCGAAAAAAGGGGCTGCGCATCATTAACCTAGCGGAGAAATGTCATATCTGAGATGGCATTGGCAGCTCCGAAATTGACAGCGCGGTTATCACGCTGTAAAATGGGAAATCATAAGCAAGCGAGGTGATTCCTATGTGCGGAAGATTTTATGTGCCGGAAGATGACAGTATTGAAATGATCCGCGCTATTGTGGAGTATCTGGAACACCGCAATGTGAAAGCCAAGACAGGTGACGTCTTTCCGGGGGATATTGCAGCTGTAGTTGCCAGCAACAGGCATTTGGGGCCGCAGCCCTTTGCCATGGAATGGGGATATCACCTCTCCGATGGAAAACGGATCATCAATGCCCGAAGTGAGACCGCCGCACAGAAGGCCATGTTTGCCGATGGCATTCGCCAGCGCCGGTGCCTGATTCCTGCCCAGCATTACTATGAGTGGGAAAAGGCAGACGGTAAGAAAGTGAAATACGCCATCGAACCGGAGGGTTCGGATGGATTCTTCCTTGCGGGAATCTATCGCATGGAAGCGGGAAAGCCTGTGTTTACGGTTCTGACCCGGAATGCGGCAGAGGATATCGCCTTCATCCATGAGCGCATGCCGGTGATTCTGCCGGGTGAGGCAGCTTCAGATTGGCTGAACCCAAAATATCACGGCAATGATATTCTGAAGGCAGCCATAACGCAAATGAAATTCGAGATTTGCGAAACAGCATAGGAGGAATCGAATGCCAAACCGATTGAAACAGGAAAAATCGCCGTATCTCATGCAGCATGGGGAAAATCCCGTGGACTGGTATCCCTGGTGTGAAGAAGCATTCCAGCAGGCGGCAAGGGAGGATAAGCCGATATTCCTCAGTATCGGGTACTCTACCTGCCACTGGTGCCATGTGATGGCTCATGAATCCTTTGAGGATCAGGAGGTTGCGAGTCTCCTTAACCGGGAGTTCATCAGCATCAAAGTGGACCGGGAGGAGCGCCCGGACATCGACGCTGTGTATATGGCCGTGTGTCAGGCCATGACCGGCTCCGGTGGATGGCCCCTGACGATCTTTATGACTCCGGATCAGAAGCCATTCTTTGCCGGAACCTATTTTCCCAAGTATGGCGGCTATGGACGATTTGGCTTGATGGATTTGCTTGATCGGGTAGCTTACCTCTGGAAGAACAACCGGGAGGAGCTGCTGAAAGCGGGAAATCAGATAACTGTAGCCATCAATCAGGAACAGACAGGCACTGGGAAGAAACCCGACAGACAGTTGGTGGAACGGGCATACAGTCAGCTTACCCAGCGATTTGACCATAAATGGGGCGGCTTTGGGGCGGCACCAAAATTCCCGACACCCCACAATCTGCTGTTTCTCCTGCGGTACGCCGATACCATGCAGGAATCCAACGCCTTGAAAATGGTGGAGGTCACGCTGGAGGACATGGCGCGCGGAGGCATCTTCGACCATATCGGCGGCGGCTTTTCCCGGTATTCCACGGATGAAATGTGGCTTGTACCTCATTTTGAGAAGATGCTCTATGATAACGCCCTGCTGCTGATTGCCTATGACAAAGCCTACCAGCATACCAAGAAGGAATCCTTTGCAGATACTGCCGATAGAACCGCCGGGTATATTCTGCGGGAGCTGACCGATGAGGAAGGCGGCTGCTATTGCGGACAGGACGCGGACAGCGACGGCGTGGAAGGCAAATACTATGTGTTTACCCCGGAGGAAGTCAAAACGGTTCTGGGGGAAGAAAACGGCGAAGAATTCTGCCGCCTTTATGACATTACCGATGCTGGTAATTTTGAGGGAAAGAGCATTCCCAACCGGATTCATACTTCGGAGAATGGTTCGGATATAAATGATCCCCGGCTGGAAAAGCTTTATGAGTACCGTATAAATCGTACAAAGCTCCACAAGGACGATAAGATTCTGCTTTCCTGGAATGCCTGGGCTATGATTGCGCTGGCGAAGGCTGGACAGGTTTTGGAGGAACCGTCCTATCTGGATGCAGCGATCCGCATCCATGATTTTATCGAAAGCAAAATGGTGACGGGAAATGACCGCCTGTACCTGCGCTACCGGGATGGAGAAGCTGCCTATGTGGGGCAGTTGGACGACTACGCGGTATATGCTCTGGCTCTGCTGGAAATTTACCGGGTTACCTTTGATGCTAAGTATCTGCAATGTGCGCTCCACCGTGCAAAACAGATGGTGGAGCTGTTCGAGGATAAGAATAAAGGCGGTTATTTCATGACCGCCTTCGACGGCGAGCAGCTCATCGCCCGTCCCAAGGAAACCTACGACGGCGCGATGCCCTCCGACAACTCTGTGGTAGCTATGGTTCTGCAAACCCTGGCATCTCTGACCGGGGAACCAGAGTGGCAGGCTGCGGCAGACCGGCAGCTTTCGTTCCTTGCCGGGGAGATCGGGGAATACCCATCCGCCAGCTGCTTCGGCGTGCTGGCGATGATGGATGCCCTGTATCCCCACCGGGAACTGGTCTGTGTTGCGAGGGATAGTCAGCCCGGTGAATTGACGGCATATCTGAGAGAACATCCGGCGGATGATCTGCAGGTGCTTCTGAAAACGAAGGAAAGTGCGGATGTACTTTCAAAGTGCGCCCCGTTTACCAAGGATTATCCCATCCCGGAGCAGGGGACCATGTATTATCTCTGTGAAAACGGCGCCTGCAAAGCACCCGTATCGGATTTTTCAAAATTGCATCTATAACAGCTGAGGGAGAACCGCAAGGCTCTCCCTCAGTATTCATATTCAAAAGCGGCAATTGGAGTATTGCCTCGATTGCTGAGGCGATTTATATGTGTATCATATATTTAATGGCATTCCCGTTTTGCTTCACTCGCAGACAATTATTTTATATGGATTTGAGATAGATAGAATAATGGTTTTCTCCAACAATCATCATACATCCGGGACTGCTTTGAGAAAATGTGTAGTCAGCAATAGACTGTAAGAGTTTTATATCATCGGCACTAGGATATGTTGAATCAGCGGGGTGGGAATGCCATTCTCCGATATATGTTAAATTACCGATAGTGATATTTTCAATTTTACAAACTTTTTCGTACAGTCCATTGCTCCCTCGAATATATGCGTCGGGATATTCCTTGCTGTCTGATGGAGAATCGATAGCATCAACAATATAACAGATATTGTGGGCGAAATCATACGATCCTATCAGTACGCCACCGGTCTCATTTGGCAACTTCTCTTTTCTCTGGCAATACAGTCTATCCATGAGTGATGGTAATACTTTTATATTCCATCCATCGCAGAGGATTTCCTGACATTTCTCAGCAGTTTCCTCGTAACGCGTCATGGACAAATCTTTCCAGTCCCACACCATTATTGCAGCATCACACTGATTATCTATCTGCTTGATCACTTTACTGGATATGCCAGCGAAAATGGCGGCATTATCTTGAGGATACACCAAACTAGTTCCCCTACATGTTGAGGAATACAAAACTTCATGATCTGATTTTAGGTGATTTTGCAATTCCGGTGTCTGTGTGAGCAAATGGTAATATTGTATCTCTAGGGTATCTAATGAAATACTTCGATCCGCATTTTCCAATAGCATGATCAGCGCGGTTCCGGCGGGATTCATAAAAAAACTAACTGCTCTTGTATTGCCTGCAAGTTCGTTGGAAAGATACCTTCCAACAGCAACGGATGCAGAGCAGTCTACCACCAAGCTTGAATTCTTAACAGCAGTGATTATTTCCTCCAGGGCGTTGGGGTCAAATACATTAAAAGGAATCGCCTTTGTGATAACTTCTTCTCTGTTTGAAAAGAGCGAATTAGCGTAAATCTGCATGGCTTGTGCCTTATTCTGTCCTATGCTATCAAGATTTAAGCAATGCCGTGCCAAATTATGAGGATAAAGTACATCCGGGTCGATATAAACCCATTTACCATAACCGGAACGGATGCAGTTGTTAGCAATCTGTGAACCCAAAGCACCCAAACCAATTTGCACAAAGCTTTTTTCTGAATTAAGCGTCTCCCCCTCATTCAAGTGAAACGCAAAACTACGAGTCAATGAAAAAAGTACATTGTAAGGATCAATTGGAATATCTTTGTAGGCTTCTGTTTCAACAGACTTTACGAGCTTGCGTTTCTGATTTCGCTGATAACCAAATGCCTGATAAAGACTCTGAAAGTTATCAGCTAACCGAAATGCTCTCATGCAAAATTGCTCAGGTGGTTCGTTTTCGGAACGAGCAAGTCCAACCTGGACTGCCAGAAGAACTTCACAGCTTCTCAGGTTGGCTTCTTTTTCCTGAAAAAACTGCTTAAATAGAGGAGTCTGCTTTATTGCCCAAATCTCTGGAATACAGCCTTCAAGGTTATCAATTATTTGATCATCAAACGCTGCATCCAGTTCACCCAATGTTGTTGGCATTTTATTTATTACATTTTGGGTGTAAGTTTTTTTAATACCAACCTTCAACAGAGTGTATATTTTGCCATCGGATTTGCTTTCAAGCGGAACCTCTTGAAACAGCGTTCCGCTGGGTGCATCAATTCTTTTCAGCCTGATAAGGGGGGAATTATTGCCTGCGTTCAAAATCAGTCCATCTCGTGCTCCAGGGAAAAAAGGCTCCAAAGGCTGATCTGCTTGATGGAGTTTACCACGAGCTGTTTGCTCAAACCACCAGACTATCTGGTGTAAGAACATACTGACGTTAAATGAATACTTGATCTCTTCAAAGGAGACATCGAACAGGCACAGGGTTTTATGTCCATCCGGTAGTACATTCAGATGTGGAACCACAGGAAAATCATCACGGCAATACACTAAGGGAATATTTTTATCTCTCACAATGATACAGACCTGTTCAATGACCATTACAGGATTAATGGGATATTGCGGGATCTCCATTGGACCCATATCAATGATCAAGCAGTCATTCCCATCTACTTCGTGTATGGAAATCAGTTTTCCACAGCCGATAGAATCAAGGGTTTTTACCACGCTTGCAGAGAATGGGCTTTTGTATTCGTAGACCAAGTTTTTCTCCTATCAATATCCTGCCCGGGGAGCCGATTGCTTCAAGTAGTTTTCACGGTGGCTGTTTCCCTTTAATGTAAGGCCCATAGAATCAATTTCAAATATAATAGGAGTAGGTTTCACCCCTCCAGTAGGTATATGCTCCATTGTTGCCAGGAATTTCACATCGCTAGTGGTGTATTCTTCATATGCACGTTTTGCGCACATATGGGGTGGAGATGTTTCTTCGGTCACTTTCCAGCAAGAGGCAACTACGTATGCACTTTTGCCCCCCTGTTTAAGGAGCCACTGAACATTATCTGTGGGAGTAAGTACGCGGACTTCTTTCTCACCTTTTTCATTCAAACCGGTATAGCTACAGTGATGTGGAATATCATAAACATCCCAGGCAAGATAAGACTCATTACCATTAGACTTAGAAATATCGACAATTTTGTCCAAAACCTGATAGGGCGTGTCTCCCGTAATCAGCAGATTTGTTTCACGATCATCGTTGAACAACCGAACCTGAAGAACGATAGACGGATCATTTTTATCCTGCACTTCTTCACTGTCATCAGAAAAGGGTGCATGCACGAACACTTGCATCTCATCGCCCAAGGAACCTGGAAGATCAATAATCTGTCCCGCATGAACGATTAGATCGGCGACATCGTCATATGCAATATCCTGATCCTCTAGCCAGTCCATTAAGGTGTCTGGCGCGGCAAATACCTTAATACCATATCCTTCCTTAAGACGATATCTTGCTTCCGCACGAATAATCTTTGCATCGGATTGGTTTTCCAATTCAGCATCCAACAAGAATGCGGCGGAAACCCACAGTTCTTTGATCTTCGCGCGGCTATTTGACTGATATTTGCTGGCGTGATCCAAATAGAAGAACTTGCTTGCTCCTTTAGTATGATCTTCATGAGCATGAGAAAACATAACTACATCAAACTCATTAAATAAGGATAATGCTTTTTCAATATCATAACGATCATCCGTTGTAGAACCGTCATTCATGGCGGCATAGTCAAAGAGTAGCTTGCCACCATTCTCAAGTTCTAGGAGACAGGTTTCTGCATTTCCAAGCGGATAAAAGGTAAGTTTCTGGCCCATGTTCTTGCTCCTTTCAATTGATTGCACTAGATGTTTTTTCTACCGATCGATTGGCTATATCAACAGCGATGGTTGTATTAACAAATCTGTTCATTTTCAAATGGGTGCAGCAATTAAATGCTATCGCTAAAAAAATGAGCGATATAACGAATTTCTTTGAAAATACTACTATGGACGGAGCAATAAAGAGGGATATAATATACAAAACCAAAAACAAAACCACTTCAATATATAGGTCTCGACACATCAAGTAGTCTTTTTGGCACTGGCTTACCTGCCCTTTTTCTTGGTGTTTTTGATATATCCCATACCAATTCTTATTTTCATACCTCCGACGGTTTTTCTTATCTGCAGGAAGTTGCTGAATGATGTCTGTATATGCGGCAACTGCATCAGAAATCTGGAATCGATCATCTTTCAGCTTGTGGGAATTAATTCGCGAGAAAACCGTTTCACCTGCACGTGGGAGAAAAAATAGACCGACTAGCTTATCCTTCAGGCTACTGCTAACAAGGCAATCACATAGGAGCGTTGCGCTTGACAAGATGCCTGAAATAACGGCGGATTCCAATGCTGTTGCAAGAATGGTATATTTGCTTTTATCTTCGGTATCATTAATGTGTTCTAAAATTGGTGTGCACCAAATCAAGAATAGGAAGAAAAGCATGTAAATCAAGTTCTTCATTTCCTTATCGCGGTAGTCTTTCATTGTGTACTCCTTCTTTGTTTTGTGCTTTTTGGTCAAAAGATAGCATTTTTATTTGTGGATTATGGGGGGACTTAATTAATAGTAATTATATCAAATAAAGACGCTATTAGCAATGATATAAGACTGCCTTGTTTGTAAATATTTTATCAACAAAGAGAATGCTGATAAACTTATGGATTCAGAGGATGGCTGGGAAAGGATAGATTCTGAGCTAAAAAAGCTGCAAGACTACCGCGTGAGTAGAACAAAGATCCACAAGGATGATGAGATATTGCTTTCATGGAATACTTGGGTTTTGATCACACCGACAATGGTGGGCCATGCTTTAGAGGAATCTCTGGTCGCGGTGATTCGCAAGCACTTGTATCGGATTTCTCACAATTGAATCTATAAAAATACTGAGGGAAGACAGTTGTTTTTCCCTCAGTATTCATATTCAAAAGCGGCGTTCGGCGCGTCCAACACTAACAGCGGGACTCCATCTTCTTCAAAAAGGTATGAAGCCCTACAGGCGGGATGCTCGTGGATTCTCCGAACCATGGCTCCACCCACAGGAGCACGCAGGGGATGTCCAGAATGGTTATGTGGTCTTATTGTCAGTGTGAAGCGACCCTGTCGGACAATGATTTCGCCATCTTCGATTTTTACCGCTTTGGCCCCCAGATAGGTGGCAAGGCGGTATTCTTTTCCCCGCAGATGCACAATGCCGATGACTCCTGTGAAGTGAAAACAACCAAATGGGATTTCGGCAATAGAGAGCATCAGCGCACCAGCAGGGAAGCTGCACTGTGTCCAAACATATTTCCTGGGAAAGGAATATCCCCGGTCACCTTCGATATAGCCGATTGCATCACGGAACACATAGGGCGTGCCATTGATGGATAGTATCCCATCCACCGAGTGATGCATGCTAAAAACACTATGCCTGCACTGCATGAAGGGGACATATCGGAACGGTCCCATGATGTCGTATTTTATCGGCGTGAAAGGACCAAACCGGACAGAGCCATTTGCACGGAGTTCCGGTGTTTGGATGTTCAGCGTGATGACTTTCTTTCCAAACCGATTCCCGGCAATGCAAATCTGCTTGTCCTGTTTCTGAAAATCAGAGTAGGGGAATGGAACATGAAAGGACAGCGTATCGGTTATCAGCTGTATGGCGCAGAATTTGGACTTTTTGGTTCGGTGGACGGACGGAATGACGGCGAGTGTTTGCCAATCCGACTGGCAGCGAAAATACCAGCCACAAAAGTAGTTGAGCATAAGGGAGCCTCCCAGAAAAATCTGGAAGATATCATACCCATTTGAATAAGAATTAAGACGAAAAGAGGAGAAAACCATGAACATTCGAAAAAACATTGATTATAGTGATATGTATGCGGCTCTGGATGCTGCAATATCAGCCGAAAAGCAGCAGATGAAACTGTACTGCAAGATCGGGAAGGCTGTATGCCAGCGGTGTGAGAAGGGGGCAGCTGTTGCGGCGGCTGCGTATCTGCGCAAGCAATACCCAGATGCGCAAGGTTTCTCTCCGCGAAACCTTCGTCGAATGCGGGATTTCTACCGCACTTATGAGGATCGTCCAGATTTGTTAACTCTGACTTTGCAGATTGGATGGACACAGAACGTTGTGATTCTTGAAACGGATTTGTCCATGGAACTGCGTGAGTGGTATCTCCGAGCTGTAAACCAGTTTCACTGGTCCAAGGCTGAGCTCATTGAGAGGATCGTGACAAATGCGCATGAAATGATCGATCTCGCTATAAATGCAGAAGTGTGCTATATTGGGGAAGAGAAAAAAGCGGCCGATCAGAAAAAGTCTGGCAGTTTCCTGTGTAGGGACAATAAAATCCGGCACCTGACTGATAAAGACAGATGCCGAATGCAATCAAAGAAAGATAACGGACGACAATGGATCGTTGCGTCATATCCCATATTCATAGCAAAGCAGATCATTTTCATGCGATGTTAGAGAAAAAGGGATTTGCGGAGTATGGTTACCGATTCAGATACCAGACACCGAGGTTCAGGTATGCGGCAAAGGAAGGCCAGAGCAGATATGGGATTTGAAGTTTCGCAGAAAGCGGATCGACCTTGAGAAACGACAGAATCATCCATAAAACTAAGAACAAAAGTATTAGCAGCCAGAAAAAAGCGAAAAGATATGCTTGCGCGTTGAAGAAAATCAGACTCCAGAAGAAATTGAAAATCAGCTGTGTGATATAAACGTTCAAAGCCATGCTTCGCTCTGTTGACTGCGGGGACAGATAGATTCTTGCGGCGCCGATTCCCATCAGCGCATACAGAACGCCCCAGACAATCGGAAAAAGGAAAGCTGGAGGAGACAGAGGCGGCTGCGAGATACTTGCGCTGAAAATCTGCATGCCATCCCTTGACAACCAACCCGAGAGGGCGCCAATGGATTGCGTCAGAAGAATCCCTAATGCATACTGTTTCCATGTTTTCGTTTTCACTGACAATCACCCTGAGATAGGATATGATAAAACAAGGCAGGGTATCCCTGCAAAGCCAGAGCAATTCCAGCTGGAATGATGTAGTTACATATTTGGCTGTTCTGCCAAAGCCATAAATACTTGCATCCCAAAATCGTTGCAGCAGAGCCTAAAGTGTGATATAATAAACAAAATGGATGAGGGGGTGTGCGTCATGCGTGACGTTGAAACAATTGTACGGGAGGTTGACAGCTCCATGACAATGGTAGGTATGCCGCTGTACTCCGAGGACAAAGACAGAATCCGGAAATACCTGTTAAATCCCGGCAGTTTGGAGAAGATCGTGAGTTCCCTGGTTGAAAAGCATACAGTTCCGATTCATCAGAGGAAGACGGTATGATGCGGGATTACAGCTATGCTTACGAGTGGGATCAGGAATATTGCTACGAGAGCATAAACAGGATGTTTGCGCGAATCACGACACCGATTTCGGAAGAGGAACAGAAAGAGAATATACGATTGTTTTTTGGAAACAGGGGAAAGCCGCTTGTATGGCTGCGGGAAGCAAACCCGTGACGTGTCGAAACTTGCGAAAGATTATCTTACTTTTTTCTGCTTTTTTGAACCATAAAACAGCCCGAAAAATGTGCATCTAAAGTGTTGCAAAGACACAAAAATCGGCAAGCTTCGACAGAAGATTGCCGATTTTTACTTGTTACTTACTCACTATTCACTCTTCACTATAATTTGGTGGCCGATTTTTGGGAAGTAATAGGTAACAGTGAATAGTGAAGAAGTAGGATACGAAGGGGAAGGTTAATATGGGCAGCCCTTTGCAAGAGAAATCGAAGGCTTTTGCGTTGCAGATTATCAAGGTATGCAATGAAGTAAAGCGGGAAAAACGAGAATCGGTTTTGACGAATCAACTCGTTCGCTCTGGAACCAGCGTTGGAGCAAATATCCGAGAAGCGTTTTATGCCCATGGTAGGGCTGATTTTATAGCGAAGCTTCAGATCGCATTAAAAGAGTGCTCCGAAAGCGAGTATTGGCTGGAATTACTGATTGAGAGTGGGTATTACGAGGATAAAAGAATTCTTGAACAGTGTGTTGAGATCAAAAAGCTTTTGATTTCTTCCATTAACACGGCGAAAAACAACTTGAGATAATGTGCATCTAAAGTGTTGGCAAGACACATGTTTATTCAACACTTTAGATGCAACTTGAAATAAGTTGCATCTAAAGCGCTTTTTAGGATAATTTCAAGAGAAATCAACTGAGATTAGTTTTGAAATCAAAGGTAAAATGTGAACACGATTTTTTACAGTTTCATAGATGCAAACATGCTGTGATGCATCTTTTGAACTGTGTCAGTCATATGCAGTCAGAGATTGAGCAGCGCCCTTTGCTGGATTTGATTTCGCCTGTTTGGAAGTGTTTCTTTCTAAGAATCTCCGATTTTTGCATAAAGTCAACCAGATCGGATTCTTTGACGATGATAGCTGTGATAATAAAGTGTGTTGAAACGGAAGGATTGTCGATTTCCCACCCGAATGCACCATACTCATCGGTAAAAGCGTACACTTTTTCCATATTTCGAGCCTCCTCTCTTGTGTTTCCTAAACAAATTATACCACGAATCTGGATTATTTCAATATGAATCAAAGTGCCGTACATAAAAGAGGAAATCTGGCTTGTAATAATCATCAAACCAACAATAGAAATCAGGAGCACCGGGATCTGGACGAAACCGGCGCTCCTTTTTTACTTGATTTCCTGCTCGATGTTGTCAAAGAGGTCATCATCAAAGAATTCTCTGAGGGAAATTCCCAGCCCGTCGCAGAGCTTTTGCAGAGAAACCACGCCGGGATTCTGACTCTTGGCGTTGAGCATGCTGTAAACGGTGGAGGGAGCTACCCCGGAACTACTGGCAAGGGCATTAATGGCGATACCTCTTTCGTCGCACAAAGCCAGAATCCTGGCTGCGACAGCTTCTTTCGCATTCATATAACATCATCCTTCTATACGATATATCGTTGACTATATTTTATAAAAAGTCGGGATATATCGTGTGGGATATATCGCAATTTTACGGAATGTGTGGTAGAATATGCGATATATCGTAAAAATGGAGGAAGAAAGATATGGATATGAGAGCGAAAACCTGCTGCTTCACCGGGCATAGGAGCATGAGCGGGGCAGAAAAGTTAAAAGTGGCTGTTCGTCTACGAAAAGCTATTAAGGAGCTGTAAAGCAGGGCGTTGTGTTTTATGGTGCGGGAGGCGCACTGGGATTTGATACCCTTGCGGCTCAGACGGTTCTGGATATGAAAAAAGAATATCCCCAGCTTCGCCTGATTCTGGTGCTGCCTTGTGAAGATCAGACCAGAGGATGGCGAAGTGAGGATATTGCAGTCTATGAGAATATTAAACGCAGAAGCGACAAGGTCGTGTATGTGTCCAGAGAATATACTCCGGACTGTATGCACAGGAGGAACCGCCATTTGGTGGATCATAGCGGAACCTGTATCTGCTATTTGACAAGAGATTCAGGTGGAACGGCTTATACCGTTGATTATGCCCGGAGAAAAGGGCTTCATGTTGTCAATATTGCAAGATCAATTTGAATAAGGAGGGAACCCAATGAACATCCGTAAGAATATAGACTACAGCGAAATGTATGCAGAGCTTGACAAGGCCATGGCAGCAGATATACCCCAGATGGAGCTGTACTGCGAGATTGGCAAAGCTGTATGCCGGAGAACGGAAAAAGGAGCGGCGGTTGCGGCAGCTGCATATTTGAGCAGACAATACCCGGATGCTCAGGGCTTTTCCCCTCGGAACCTTCGTCGGATGAGGGATTTCTATCGGAGTTATCAGGATTATCCTGCGCTGCTTTCTTTGGCAATGGAGCTCGGTTGGACACAGAATGTTGTGATTCTGGAATCGGGGTTATCCACGGAACTGAGGGAATGGTATCTGAAGGCTGCTATGCAGTTTGGCTGGTCAAAGGCGGAGCTGCAGGTAAATATCGCCAGCGGGTTGCATGAAAAAATTGTGCTGGATGCGGACACAACGATAAAGCAGAAGTTCGAGGTGTGCCAGACTACTTATGCAGCGGAGACAGCGGAGGCAATCGCTCGTGAGCGCAATGCATATGGAATCCATGAAGATGCAAATTTGGCAGAAGCATACGCATTATACCGAAATATGACGGCGCACGGAACTATTCAGCGGCCAGAGACAATCGATGTGCTAACATATAGCGTTTTGAGGTATTTTGTTTATACAATGAATCTGAAAAAAGCAAATATCCTACCGGAAAGAATAGCTGACATAATCCGGAAGGTTTTTTAGTGTATTCTACGAAGACGGAGTTTTTAGGAAGCTGCAATAGAAGCCGGTGTCGAAACTTGCGATCGAAATATGCTTGGTTTTTGTGGATTTGTGAACAGAGATACCCCCAAATTCAAGAGATCAAAAGTGGACGGTACCTCCATGTGGAAAAACCTCGTTTTTTAGACAATTTTGTCGAAAACGAGGTTCTTCGTTTGTTAGAACCTGTTGCAGAGCAACGGGTTTACTTGTTTCGCGTCGAAAATGCAGAGAAGATGATTTGCAAAATTATGAGAGCCTTTTGCAGTACACAACCGAAAATGAGACACTTATACTAAAATCTAGTAAACCACTTTAACCGTCTTACCAGAT
>ULUT01025193.1_pt1 | contig 13503 bp, 7 predicted proteins | sample 1958691 | NCBI WGS metagenome assembly ULUT01 (sample SAMEA4835766, study PRJEB28245) | human gut metagenome | biome: gut microbiome; material: fecal sample | place: Denmark | collected 2008 | reverse complement strand
CGAATCAATCCTTTATTGCTGTTAAGCGGGTGCAAAGATAGAGCTATTTTTCATAATTGCAAATTAATTCCGAACATTTTTGTTATCTTTGTGCCATAAATATCAATACACATTATTTATATATGGCTGACGATAAAAAAATAATTTTCTCGATGGTGGGAGTAAGCAAAGCTTTCCAACCTAACAAGAATGTACTAAAAGACATTTATCTTTCTTTCTTCTATGGAGCGAAGATTGGTATTATCGGTCTCAATGGTTCGGGTAAATCTACTTTGCTGAAGATTATTGCCGGTCTGGAGAAATCTTATCAGGGGGAAGTGGTCTTTTCTCCCGGGTATTCAGTGGGCTATCTGGCACAGGAACCTTATCTGGATAACACAAAGACTGTGAAAGAAATCGTAATGGAGGGTGTGCAACCTATTGTTGATGCCCTGAACGAATACGAAGAAATTAATCAGAAGTTCGGTTTACCTGAATATTATGAAGATCAGGACAAAATGGATCAACTTTTTGCGCGTCAGGGAGAGTTGCAGGACATTATCGATGCAACGGATGCCTGGAATCTGGATAGTAAGTTGGAGCGTGCAATGGATGCTCTTCGTTGCCCGCCCGAAGATCAGTCGGTGGCTAACCTGTCCGGTGGTGAGCGCCGCCGTGTGGCTCTTTGCCGACTGTTATTGCAAAAGCCTGATATCCTGCTGCTCGACGAGCCGACGAACCACTTGGATGCTGAGTCTATCGACTGGTTGGAGCAACATTTGCAACAGTACGAAGGTACGGTAATTGCAGTGACGCACGACCGCTACTTCCTCGATCATGTTGCCGGATGGATCCTTGAACTTGACCGTGGTGAGGGCATTCCCTGGAAGGGCAACTACTCCAGCTGGTTGGAGCAGAAGACCAAACGAATGGAAATGGAAGAAAAGACTGCCAGCAAGCGTCGCAAAACTCTGGAACGTGAGCTCGAGTGGGTACGTATGGCACCCAAGGCCCGCCAGGCTAAGGGTAAAGCTCGTTTGAACTCGTACGATAAGCTGTTGAACGAAGATGTGAAGGAGAAAGAAGAGAAGTTGGAAATCTTCATTCCGAATGGTCCTCGCTTGGGTAATAAGGTGATCGAGGCAAAACATGTGGCGAAGGCTTATGGTGATAAACTACTGTTTGACGATCTGAACTTTATGCTTCCTCCAAATGGTATTGTGGGAGTTATTGGTCCGAATGGTGCCGGTAAAACAACTCTTTTTCGTCTGATTATGGGACTGGAAACAGTCGATAAAGGTGAGTTTGAAGTAGGGGAGACTGTGAAAGTGGCTTATGTAGACCAGCAGCATAAAGATATCGATCCGAACAAGAGTGTTTATCAGGTGATTTCCGGTGGTAATGACTTGATCCGTATGGGAGGTCGCGATATCAATGCGCGTGCATACCTTTCGCGCTTCAATTTCTCCGGAGCCGACCAGGAAAAACTTTGTGGTGTGCTTTCGGGTGGAGAGCGGAATCGTCTGCATCTGGCTATGGCACTGAAGGAAGAAGGAAACGTGTTGTTGCTCGACGAGCCGACCAATGATATCGATGTCAATACTCTACGTGCACTCGAAGAGGGTCTGGAAGATTTTGCAGGTTGTGCTGTTGTCATTTCGCATGACCGTTGGTTCCTCGATCGAATCTGTACGCATATTCTTGCTTTCGAAGGCGATTCGAATGTGTTCTACTTTGAAGGTTCTTATTCGGAGTACGAAGAGAATAAATTAAAACGACTTGGCAACGAAGAACCTAAGCGTGTGAGATATAGAAAGCTGATAGCTGACTAATCTTTAACAATATGTAAGCCCCGCAATCAATTTGCGGGGCTTTTTTGTTTCATAGAGCTATAATATGTTTATCTCTCTTAAAAATTTGTAGCATCTTTGTAATGTATATATAAAGAATATTAATTACCTTTGTATTCCAAAACGTTTATTTACAATTTATTAATTAACAAGTTCTATTAACTAACAAAGAGAATTATGAGAAGACATCTAATTCATTTCCTGCTGGTTGCAGTGCTGACGGTATGTTCTGCCGCTACGGCCATTGCCCAGGTAACAGTGAAAGGTCAAGTTGTGGATGCGGAAACAGGTGAGCCATTGATTGGTGCAGCCGTAACGATTGTCGGTACCACCCAGGGTAGTGTGACTAACTTGGATGGTATGTTCACACAAAAAGCTGCCTCCGGTTCAACGCTGCTTATCAAGTACCTTGGTTACAAGGAATTCAGCAAGAAGATCACCCAGAAAGGTGGTACTGAAGATTTGGGCGTAATAAAAATGGCAGCCGATGCAATGGTGCTGAATGACGTTATCATCACTTCTTCTGTTGCTGTTTCGCGTAAAACACCGGTAGCTGTATCGACAGTTGACCCTGTCTTTATCGAGGAGAAGCTCGGAACACAGGAGTTTCCTGAAGTTTTGAAGTCTACTCCGGGTATCTATGCAACTAAGCAAGGTGGTGGTTTTGGTGACTCCAAAGTGAACATACGTGGTTTTAAGACTGAGAACTCTGCTATGATGATTAACGGTGTTCCGATGAATGATATGGAATGGGGTGGCATCTATTGGTCGAACTGGGCCGGTTTGAGTGATGTGACTCGTAGCATGCAGGTACAGCGTGGTTTGGGTGCATCAAAGGTAGCGGCTCCTTCAGTGGGTGGTTCTATCAACATTGTGACTAATACAATCGATGCCAACAAAGGCGGTTTCGTATCTTATGGTATGGGTAACGACGGATTGAACAAAATCCTGTTCAAGGTATCTACCGGATTGACCAAATCAGGTTGGGCCATGACCCTTTTGGGAGGTAAGACCTGGGCCGATGGTTATATCCAGGGAACCAACTACGAAGCCTACAACTGGTTTGTGAATATTACAAAGCGTTTCAATGACAATCATCAGTTGTCATTTACTGCTTTCGCTGCTCCCCAGTGGCATAATCAGCGTGGAAATAAAGACGGACTTACCATTGAAGGATGGCAGGAAGTTGCGAAGAATTATATGAATGGTGAGAAGCCTTATCGTTATAACCCTACCTACGGATTCGGGCTGAACGGACAAAGAAAGTCATCGGCATATAATGTGTATAATAAACCTCAGTTGTCATTGAACCATTTGTGGCAGATTAATGAAAAGTCAAGTTTGAGTACGGCTCTGTATGCTTCTATCGGTCGTGGATATGGCTATTCCGGTCAGGGATTGACCAGTGCGGATCGCAGTAACTGGTATGGCAGTAACAATGGTAACCTGAATATGACTTTCCGTAAAGCCGACGGTACATTTGCGTATGATGAAATATATGCTTTGAATGAAGCGAGTGAGAATGGTTCGGTTATGGCAATGTCGAAGTCTAAGAACTTCCATAACTGGTATGGTCTGCTTTCTACTTATACTACTAAGTTCGGTGATTACTTCGATTTCTATGGTGGTATAGACTATCGTTATTATAAAGGTACACACACCAATGAATTGGTTGACCTCTATGGTGGTGACTTTTATGTAGACTCTTCTTCAAGAAAAAGTGTTTTGGCTTCAAACAATGCCGCCGCTGCTGCCGGTTCTTCATTTGTGAACCAGAAATTGAAAGTAGGTGATATTGTTTATCGTGACTTTGATGGCTATGTGATGTCTGAGGGAGTATTTGCTCAAGGTGAATACAACAGAGATAAGTTGAGTGCCTTCATTTCCGGTTCGGTTTCTAATACCGGTTACTGGCGTTACGACCGTTTTTACTATGACAAGGCACACGCCAAATCAAAAACTGTCAACTTCATCGGTTGGAATGCAAAGGGAGGTTTGAACTACAACCTTACCGAAAATCATAATGTGTTTGCCAATATCGGTTATATCAGCCGTGCTCCATTCTTCTCGGGAGGTGCTTTCCTTAATTCAACAGTCAGCAATGCGACAAACCCCGATGCAGTGAACGAGAAAGTGTTCTCTTTCGAAATCGGATACGGCTATCGTTCGAGCTTCCTTACTGTGAACATCAATGCCTACCACACTCGTTGGATGGATAAAACCACTACCCGTTCACAGGATATCACAAACTACTATGAAGGCAGCCTTAGCGAGCCTTACGATGCAAGTAAGCTGGTTTCTACCAAGTCTGTTATCAATATGCAGGGTGTGAATGCTTTGCACCAGGGTGTCGAACTTGATTTTGTAGCAAAACCTTTCCAATGGCTGGATTTGAGCGGTATGTTCTCTATCGGTAACTGGCGTTGGGATAGCAATGCTTCGGGTAGCTTCACTGTAGAAGGTCAATTTGTGAACAGCGCATCTATCAAGGGAAGCGATGGTAAGGATGTGACCGTTCTTGTAAATGCGGCAGCTAACGGACTGGAACCGGGTACAATGAAACTGAACCTGAAAGATGTGAAAGTGGGTGGATCTGCACAGACTACCGCAGCTTTGGGTGCTACTTTCAAGATCGACAAAGCCCTTCGTCTGGGTATCGACTGGAACTTATACGCACGTAATTATGCTGACTGGTCATTGAACTCAAACGACCTGGTGATGAACAGTGAGAAAGACTTTTCTACTCCTTGGCGTATTCCGACTGCAAGTACTTTCGATTTGAACGCAAGTTATAAATTTAACTTTGGTAAACTGAATGCAGTATTGTCAGGTAACGTGAACAACTTATTCGACCAGACTTATATTTCTGATGCGACAGATGGTAGCAATCACGATTGGAAGACCGCTTACAATGTGTTCTACGGATTCGGCCGTACTTATAGCTTGAGATTAAAAGTTAATTTCTAATCTAAAAACAGGAAGTTTAAATTATGAATAGAAATCTATTAATGCCTGTAGCGGTGTCGTTGATTCTGCTGTCCGGCTGTAAATATAACGATGACAACTTCGAAGGATTGGACGATATGACCCAACCGACGAATTTGATGAAGATAGAGTATACGCTGACTGATGCTGACTATGCAACTATCAGCTCAAATTCGACCAATAAGAAGATTGCTACAGATGCCGGTGTGTCTAAGGATCTTGAGAATGTGAAGACTAACATGTATCTGACAGAGAAGATCACGGGAGCGGATTACATACCTGCTTTCTTGCTTGATAAGTATTACACTGCCGATAAGGGTTCGAGTGCAAAGATTACGTATAAGTACAAAGAAGCGATGTCTTCTTTGCTGTCGGAGTATGCTTCGGTGAAATATCTGAAACCGACGGATGCCGAATACAAGTTGGTTTATGGTGAGAATGCATTTGCGCCTTATCTGAATGAAAAGACAGAAGGTCAGATGTCTAAGATCCTGAACGAGAAGTTCAAAGATGCCGAAAAGGGAACAGCTGTTTTCGTTGACTATAAGTTGGGAGAGGGACAGTTGGAGAATCCGTTGATGTGGCAAAACTTCGAGGCGCTTCCTACCGGAGATTTGAAGGAGCTCAAAGGCTGGTTTATCAGCTCTACCGGTGACACTCAGTGGAAGGTTACTTCTTATGATGATAACCAGTATGTTCAGTATTCGGCAAACGGTACGAAAGGGGCATGCGTCGGCTGGATGGTTACCCCTGCTATTTCTGTTACTGCCGGTGATTATCTCGCTTTTGACGTGACCGTGGGATACTATAATGCTAGCTGCTTGTCAGTACTGATTTCAGAGAATTTCGATGGTAAAAATGTCGGTACTGCCAATTGGGTTGATGTGACTTCTGATTTCAGCATTCCTACCAAGCCGACAAGTGGTTACGGTACGTTTGCTTCTGCAGGTAAAGTGTCTTTGTCAGCTTATGCAGGCAAGAAGGTGTATGTAGCCTTTAAGTACGAAGGTGATGGTGCCAATAAGAAAACCACTACTTATCAGATCGATAACATCATGGTAGGTACCTCCATTCCAGCCAACAGTCTTTCTACTCCTACTTACGCGGTGAAAGTATACGATGGAAAGAACTGGAAGAATAAGAGCAATAACGTATATGTCCTGACATATGCCGATTACGGAGATATGGGACAGAGTAAACGCTACTTTACTTCTGATGTTCCGGCTGTGAACTATTTGCCTGCTTATTTGTCTAAGATGGTGGCATATCCTGTTGATGGCGATGCACGTGTAGTAGTCTACAGATATTATAATGGTACTGATTTGAAGATCTATAGTGATGAATACACTTATTCTGCCGAAAAAGCGAGATGGGAGTTGAATACACGTATTGTCGATAAGACAGAGCAGTTTGTATTGTCTGACGGCAAGTGGAACTTTGACCCAAGCACAGTAATTACGCTGAAGGCTAAAGGTGATGCAGAAACCTCTACATTCTATCAGACTATTGTGGATTGGGTGAAAGAGCACTATTCTGAATATGTAACCTCATATGGAAATAATGAATATTATTATGGTAGTTCTGCTTATCAGAATAATTTCGACTTCCGCCCAGATAAATGGAAAGTACAAAACCCAGCTGCCTATGGTACTATGTCTGATGATGATTTGAAAAAGCTTATGTTTGAACGTTTACCAGAAGCATTTTTGCCAGCACTCCAGTCACTTTATGGTGATGCCGATGTTGTGGAAGGTGTTGATGTTATTTATACGATTAATTTTGGTATCTACGATGGTTCTGATGCACAATATACCATTAAGTATAAAGTGACAGGTAAAGGACAGTTTGAATATGTTGCAGACTCTTTGAAGAAAGTAGAATAAGAAAACTAATTCATTTATAATTAAGAAAGGCCGCTCTGTGTAATCAGGACGGCCTTCTTTTATATTATAACGAGAAAGTTATGGGGGTGAAAAGGCGTTTAGATACATTCCCGTTTACATCTTCACCTCCATCACTACCGGATTATGATCACTGCACAAATCGAGGTCAGGCGAATAGTAATCTACCCCTTTAAATTCTTTGGAATGGAAAATATAGTCGATTCTCAGCAGGCGTTTAAAGTACCGGAACGTATACATGTACCCATGTCCGCAAGTCTGGAATCCATCTTGAAGATTGTCACCTTTCACAGTACTGTATGTGTAGGACGATGGGAGAGAGTTAAAGTCACCGCAAACCAGTATAGGGTAGGGGGTGGTGCGGATTAATTGTTCCAAAGTCTTTGCCTGTGCCGCACGTTTCCTGAAGTTCTCGTTGAGTCCTTCCAACAATTGCTTGGCCACTGCTTCCTCTCTGCCTGTCAGTTCGTTTTTAGCCAGTTCCCTTTCCAGTCTGCGCTTATTTTGGCTGACCTCCGTTGTTTGCAGGTGGTTATTGAAAACACGAACCGTTTGTCCGTCTACGTTCAGGTCACACCACATACTGCAATTCCTTGAATCGGGGTAAGTGATCAGTCTGCTGTCCTTCACCGGATATTTGCTGAACAGAGCTACCTGCAAGATAGGTGTGCTATCCGGAGCTTGCGGAATGACGGCATACTGCCAGTCTGCAAATGCGTTCCGTATGCTGTCTGAAGTAAAGTACCGGTTGCCGGCAAACTCCTGAAAGCAGATAATGTCCACCCGGTGCTCTTTCATATAAGCCGCAATCTCCTTGCACGAATATCCCGACTGCTCGTTGCCGAAACTGTCAACGTTGTATGTCGCTATTTTCAGTGTATTTGCCTCTTTTCCTCCGGCCGTGAAAGGAGGTTGGAAGATCCGACCCAGATATTGCCAGTTGGCAGCTATGGCTATCAACGGAATGATGATCCAGAACCTCCAGCGAATCCCCCAGTAAATGGCGGCGGCAAGATTGATCAATAACAGTCCTGACAGCGCCAGCCCGATGAAAGGCATCAGAGTGGAGTGCTCGGGAGGTATGTGTCCGGCGAATGCTCCGGCAATGGTGATGCCGGCCAGGACAAAAGTCAGTGCAATAGACGTACAATAAAATAGTTTGGATACAGCTTTCTTTCCCATTGTTTTGAATTTCGCATTTTAGTTCACCACAGATTACACGGATTAACGCAGATTGATTATTTATCCGGTTGATCTCAAGCGGAATTCAGACAGACTCCGAGGAGAGCCGTGTCAATCCGTGTAATCCGTGGTGAATTGGTTTATTTCAGCCATTTCTTTATCTTTTCCTTTAGCTTTTCCTGAGCGATCGGTTTTGAGATGAAGTCATTGCATCCGGCTTCTTCGGCTGCATTCCGGTCGTGTTCGTAAGCGTATGCGCTTTGTGCAATGATGGGTACTTTCGCGGACAGTTGCCTGATAATTCTGGTAGCTTCCAGTCCGTCTAAGTTAGGCATCTTGATGTCCATCAATATCAGATCCGGATTTACCTCGTCATACATGGTCACGGCCTCCATGCCGTCTTTGGCGCGTACTAAGTGGTATTTTCTACCCAGAATAGCGTTCAGCAGGTCGAAGTTGCTGTCTGTGTCTTCGGCTATCAGTATGGTGGCTTTCTCCGTTCCGGCTGCGGTTGCCCGAAGGTCCTCTTCCTTTTCCGTCGTTTCCTCTTTGGGGCAGGGCGTATCCTCTTTGGCCGGGAGCACTTCCGACGGCTGTGTTCCGACGGCTTCGCCGGGCAAGTGGCTGTTCGTTCCCGTTTCCGTATCTTGTATGACATTCTCAAGAGGCAGCCAGAAGGTGAATGTGGTTCCTGTGCCCACTTCCGAGGAGACCGCAATCTCTCCGCCTAGCCGTTCGATGATCGTTTTACAGATTGACAATCCCAGACCCGTACCCTGGGCAAAATTGTTCAGTTTGGCAAACCGTTGAAATACCCTTCCCAACTTTTCGGGCTCGATACCCAGTCCGGTATCTTTGACGTAGAATACAACTCGCTCGCCTTCCTGTTTGTAACCATAGCTTACGCTGCCTTCTGTGGTAAATTTGAACGCGTTGCCTATCAGGTTAGAGAATACCTGGAAGATCCGGTTCTTGTCCGAGTGGATGCTTAGCGCTTCGTCCGGCGAGTCGAACCTCAGTTCCACTCCCTGCGGACAGCGGAATACGTGTGCATCATGAATCTCTTTGCAAAGTGTGTGCAGCCTCACCGGCCCGTAAGTGAACTCTACGATGCCCGACTCTATTTTGGAAAGATCCAATATTTCGTTGATCAGTTGCAACAGCCGTTCGTTGTTGGCGTCTACAATCTCGTAATACTCCCTCCTTTCCTCCGCATTGTCACTCTCCGAGATGATGCGCGAGAATCCTACGATGGCATTGAGGGGCGTGCGTATCTCGTGGCTCATGTTGGCAAGGAAAGCCGACTTCAGTTTGTCCGATGTTTCCGCTTTCTCTTTTGATTCTATCAGTTCACGGCGCATCAGTTCCAGCTGGGTGATGTCCCATTCGATGCTGACAATGATGGGAGAGAAGTCCTCGCTTTCCACCATGATTTTTTGCTTGTCGAGAATCAGCAAATTTCCGTTTTTGTCCTTGCCCTCCATAATCCAGTGCATCCCTTTTCCGGTAGCGGCAATTTCCATATCCTCTTTTCGCTTCTGCTGTGCCATTTCCGGCGGGTAGTAGTCGAAGTCGTTCATTCCGATGGCGTTTTCTGAGCTGATGTCCCGGTTGTACGACTCCCGGTTACGGTAGATGTACCTGAAATCGTTCTCGATATCTTTTACCACGATACCTGCCGGGATGTTCTCCATCGTGGTATCCATGATACGATTGAAGCGTTTGATCTGCGATTCGTACCGGATGCGTTCCGATATGTCGTGGGTGAACGACCAGAAGGTTTCTTCTCCGTCATCCGTTGTCACACTGTACATGGTGCCTTCAAAGGCCAGGGTGTTTTTATCGTGCTTCAGGGGTTGGTAGGCCAGGAAGTTGAGGGTCTGGCCTTCCCGTATGCTGCGGTAACGTTCTTCCCAGTCCTCTATGCAGGTCATGTCGCCCACGACATCGAATACCCGTATCTGTGACAAGTCCGCCTGTTCCGCGATCCGGTGGTTCAGCCTGAACTGCCTGTTGGCAAATATCAGCGTGCCGTCTCTACGTGCCGCGTACACACTTTCTTTGGCATTGTTGATGGCATGCGTCAGCGTGTTGATGTCGTTTCGTTTTCGCTGTATGTCGGTGATGTTCTGTATATACCCTTCCAGGACGATGTTACCATCTTCTTCTTCATTCCGCAGGTAGCATTGTTGGCGCATATAGTATACCTGTCCTTCCAGCAGGATGCGGTATTCGATGTATTCCTTTAGGAGTTCGCGGCGGTTGGCTTCCATCCATGTGTTCACGGCGGGCAGGTCTTCGCTCAGGATGGTTTCGTAGTAATCCTGAAAGTTGATGCTCCGCTCTTCTTCCGTGCATACGATTCCGTTGTATCCCCGGTAATAGAATGTCTTCTCTCGCGATGAATATTTCCATTGCCCTATTTGTGCCGCTTTTTGTATCTCCTTCAGCTCGTAGTTGGTGCGTTCCAGTTGCAGTTTCACGTTGCTGCGCGCCGTGATGTCGCGATATTGGCACAGCACCTTGTCACCGTCGTACGGCTGCATGATACATTTGAAGTAATACGTTTCGCCCCCTTCCAGTGGCAGCCGGTAGTTGCGGTTCACCGTTATCCCCTGTTGGGTCACCCGCCTGAAGTCCGGTAGCAGTTTCTGGAAGGTATGGTCGGGAAGCAGGTTGAACAGATTTTTCCCCAAGAGTCTGTCTTCTTGCAGGAACCACAAATCGCTGTGTGGGTCGATGTCCAGACACGTGCCGTTTTTGTCCACCAAGATCAGTGTGTCGGATGTCAGTTGAAGTATCTTGTGGGCATTGTCTACGTCATGCAATATTCTATTCATGCTTTGTCCGATTTATTGGTTTAAGGATTCCGTTTTTGTTCTTTTGGCTTTTTCCCATGCTCCTGTTCCTTTCTTTTTACGAAGGTAGTTAACACCTTTCATCACGTTAATGTTCATAAACAGGAAATAATACGGGATGAAGAGCAGCTTGTTTTTCACTTGCCGGGTAGAAAGGTAGTAGCCCCATCCTCCCATGATGTAGAATAGGAGCTGGAGTGCCAGGATGGTGCCGTAACAGACAGGGGAGCCCCCCGCCAGTAGAATGGCGATGTTGAGTGGAAGCAGCGCGAACAGCAGCACCGGTGCCAGAGACCACCTCAGCACTCTATGCGATACGTATTGAAACGTCAGCACTCCGTAACGGAACGGATTGAGCAGTTCTCTCAGCCGCCAGATAGATTGCAGTCCGCCGGCTGCGATACGCACTTTCCGCTTCTGCTCCTCGCGCATGTCGGCCGATCCGCTTTCGATGGCATACGCCTGCGTGCAATATGCTATCTTGTATCCCTGCATGGCGATGCGCAACGACAGGATGAAGTCGTCCAGCAGCGTGTCCGGTTCCATCACCGTGAAGAGCTCCCGGCGTACGGCAAATAGTTCGCCTGCGGCTCCCACGGCGGAGTAGAGGCGTGCATCCAGTGCTTTCAGTGTCGATTCATATTTCCAGTATATGCCTTCTCCTCCGGCCGCCGCACCGTCTTTTTCTTGCACGGCTATCCTTTTCTCACCGGCAACGCATCCCACCTTCGGGTCTTCAAAAGCCCGGACTATTTCGCGTATCGCTTCGCGGTTGAGCATCGTATTGGCATCGGTAAACACTACGAGCGGCGTGTCCACCAGCATCATGCCCCGTGTCATGGCGGCCGTTTTTCCTTGCCGCAGGGGTTGGAAGTGGACGGTGGCCTGCGGCCAGTCTTCCAGTCGCTGGTTGGTAGAGTCGTTGCTTCCATCGGTGGTCCACACGATGTGCAGCTTGTCCGCCGGGTAGTCCAGCCCGAGACAGTTGCGCATCTTCTCGTCCACCACCTCTTCTTCGTTAAAGGCTGTGATGAAGAGTGTCACGTCCAGCAGTCTCTTGTCCGGGGGGAGCTGTCGCCGGACAGGTTTCACAAAGAGTTCTTTCAGTTTGACCAGCATGTAAAGCAGTATTCCGTATCCCAGGTGGGTATAGAATACGAGGAAGAGGGAGAGCCAGAAAAGGGTTTGCAGTGTTGTCATCATAGTATCTCTTATTTTATTCGGTTCAATAATTCGGCTTTCTTACTTGATTCTTTAAGCATGTTTACAAAGTAGAGTGCGTCTGCTTTGTTCGATTGGTTTGTTTTGTCTTTTTCATATTGCTCTACAAAGTGCGTAGCGTGTTCAACCAGGAACCGTCGGCAGTCAATGTTCAGCATGACTCCGTCCTGATAATTTCCGTAAGACAGTCCGGTGACAGCACTGTTACTTTCTATCGACTTGATGTCTTCTTTCTTCAGTCCTTTCAGGTTGATGGTGACTGAAGGGTAATAAAAATATTCCTGGCTCGGCAAGTTGACGATCAATTTCAATGTCGATCCGTTTGCGCTCTTTTCAATCTTTCCATGCATGCGATAATAGTTGTATTCATAATATTCTTCTTGACTAGGCATCCATACGCAATCTTCGCCATCTTTGCCATAAGTGTCGTTCAGCCAAAGGAGGAAGTCGGTCCAGAAGGCATCTGTAGAATGTACACCGATGTTAATAGCGCACCGATCCACAGTAGGTGTAGATCGTTCCTGCTCTATCACCTGTTTAAAGTCATCAGGACTATCATGAAAGACTCTATTTAATGTATGATTTTCTAGATTAGTAAGATTATGAAATGGATATACCTTTTCACCACCTTCTGCTGTGATAGTTTTTATATCATCTAAGTTAATTGCAGCAGTAGTATAATCGATGTTTCCATCAGGTTCTGAAAGCGTTTTACATTTTCTGCCCGATAATCTTTTTTGTATGCTATCTTGTCCAATAAGATAATGTTTTTGTATGCTATCTATGTTATGTATTTCCTTAGTGTTTACGTTATGAAATGCTATACTATTGCCATAATTAACTATATCAATCACATCTTCCCATAAAATGCCATTTCTTCCATAAAAACGATAATTGTCTTTGCTATATCCCAAATTTATTATTGATTCTTCGGCCATGTAGTTATCGTCTGCAGCTAATGTAGCTGTAAATGAAAATCTAACTTCTTTGCCTGTTCCATCAGTACATCCTAAGGTTTTTCCTAAATAGTAAATATCTGGTGGAAGATCATCTTGCTTTAATTGTTCATAATGATAGTAATATTGTCCCGAAAGAGGCTTTCCATTGATACTTGCCCATGTTCGTGGATAGATACTAGGCTTACAATCGTCTTGGGTAAGCATAATTAGCAAATGTTTGTTATATTTTAGAGGTGCAAAATAAACATCTAACAATTCTAAATTGATAGTTGAATTGGTTTTGATTGTAATCTCGGCTGTCACATTTTGATTTTCTTGATCAAAAGGGTATAAATATGCCGGTTCTCTTAAACTTCCTCCTTTATACAAGTCAACTTCTTTGATACATGAAGCTGCTAATAGTATCAAAAGGAATATTGCTATGGTTTTAATGTATATTTTCATGACTTTATTTTAAAATAGGTAATACGTTTAATTTTTGCATTGAGTGTTTGTGGCCAATTTTTGTTCATACAAGGCTTCTCTATTAATATATAGTAACAACAACATATTGTAAATACAATTGGAA
>ULUT01022759.1_pt1 | contig 13507 bp, 9 predicted proteins | sample 1958691 | NCBI WGS metagenome assembly ULUT01 (sample SAMEA4835766, study PRJEB28245) | human gut metagenome | biome: gut microbiome; material: fecal sample | place: Denmark | collected 2008 | reverse complement strand
GGTCTGCGCTTCGCTATCCGCGAAGGCGGCCACACGGTCGGCGCCGGCGTTGTTGCTAAGATCATCGAGTAATATCTTCCCAAACGATCGGTTCCTTTAAAAAGAATCGGTCGGTGAGGACAGGGGTATAGCTCAATCGGCAGAGCGACGGTCTCCAAAACCGTAGGTTGAGGGTTCGATTCCTTCTGCCCCTGCCATCAGATGATATGAACAAGCCGCGATCGACAGACCGCGGCTTGTTTGTTTTCGCAAAAAGCGAATTGAAAGAAATAGTCCAATGAGTAAATCAAACGTTCAGCCGAGTACCGACAACAAGATGCTCGACGCCGTCGTTGTCACGCTGGCGGTTCTTATTGCCGTTGCCGGCGTCTTGGCGTTCACCTTCCTCTCCGACGAGAGCCTCGGGGTGCGCCTTGCCGCGCTCTTCGGCGGTCTTATCCTCGCCTGCGTCGTAGGTTACTTCTCGCCCACCGGCAAGAACTTCATCGGTTACTGCCGTTCTTCCTACGACGAACTGCGCCGTGTGGTGTGGCCGACCCGCAAGGAAACGATCAACACGACGGGCCTCGTGATGGCTTTCGTGGTGGCGGTGGCGTTCTACCTCTTCGTGGTGGACATGTTTGTGGAATGGGGCCTTTACGATGGTCTCCTGCGTTTGACTTTCTGATTGGCTGGAGCGAAGAATGACTGACAACGTCGTCAACGAAACTGCCGAAGCGGCACCCGCCAAGCATCCGCAGATGCGCTGGTACACGCTGCACGTCTATTCCACGATGGAAAAGAGCGTGGCGCGTGCGGTTCAGGAACGTATCGACCGCTCGGAATACCGCGATCTCTTCGGGGATGTGCTGCTCCCCATCGAAAAGGTGCAGGAAAACCGTAACGGCCGTACCTACGAAGTCGAACGCCGTATGTACCCGGGCTACGTCTTCGTGGAAATGGTGATGAACGAAGACACGTGGCACCTCATCAATTCGACGCCGCGCGTCATTGAATTCCTCGGGAACAACAACCCGGTACCTTTGACGCAGCGTGAAATCGACGACATTAAGGGCCGCATGAACATCGGCGAGGGTGAGAAGGCGCGTCCGAAGGTTCTTTTCGAAGTGGGCGAAATCGTCCGCATCAAGGAAGGCCCCTTCACCGACTTCAACGGTCGCGTCGAAGAAGTCATGTACGACAAGGCGCGTCTGCGCTGCTTCGTGTCCATCTTCGGTCGCGAAACGAGCGTGGAATTGGGCTTTAACGAAGTCGAAAAGATTTAATTTGACTTCACGCGAGGAGACGGATTTCGCTGGGGGCGGAGTCCGTTTCTTTGTGTCCTGAAACCACAAGCTGTTGTAGTTCTCAGACACAAAAGCAAATTTTTTCACTCAGGGCTTGCATTTTGCCGAGGTGATCGGTATAGTTGCGCCCTTTCGTAATTTCAACTGGGGAGCGACCTCAAGGGTGAGGCCGCGGAAGAACCCAGGGAGTCCATCAAATGGCAAAGAAAATCGTCGGCTTTATCAAGCTGCAGATTCCTGCAGGTAAAGCCAATCCTTCTCCCCCCGTCGGTCCCGCTCTCGGTCAGCGCGGCCTGAACATCATGGAATTCTGCAAGGCCTTCAATGCGAAGACCCAGAAGATGGAAGCCGGTCTTCCGATTCCCGTGGTGATCACTGCCTACGCCGATAAGAGCTTCACGTTCGTGATGAAGACCCCTCCGGCCACCATCCTCATCAAGAAGGCTGCCGGTATCCAGAAGGGTTCTGCTCGTCCGCACACCGACAAGGTGGGTAAGATCACCCGTGCTCAGGCTGAAGAAATCGCCAAGGCGAAGCAGCCCGACCTGACGGCTGCCGACATGGACGCCGCCGTTCGCACGATCGCTGGTTCCGCCCGTTCCATGGGCATCACGGTGGAGGGCCTGTAAGATGGCAAAGTTGAGCAAGCGCGTTAAGGCGAATGCCGCCAAGTACGACCTCTCCAAGCACTATCCGGTTCTGGAAGCGCTCGAAGCCGTCAAGGCCTGCGCCAACGCCAAGTTCGACGAATCCGTCGACGTGGCGATCCAGCTCGGCATCGACACCCGCAAGTCCGATCAGACGATCCGCGGTGCGGTGGTGATGCCCGAAGGCACCGGCAAGACCGTTCGCGTGGCCGTGTTCACGCAGGGTGCCAAGGCTGAAGAAGCCAAGGCCGCCGGCGCTGATATCGTGGGTTTTGATGACCTCGCTGCTGAAGTGAAGGCCGGTAAGCTCGACTTCGACGTCGTGATCGCATCTCCGGATGCGATGCGCGTTGTGGGTCAGTTGGGCCAGATCCTCGGGCCGCGCGGCTTGATGCCGAACCCGAAGGTCGGTACCGTGACCCCGAACGTCGCCCAGGCCGTGAAGAACGCCAAGGCGGGTCAGGTTCAGTTCCGTGCCGATAAGGCCGGTATCGTTCACGCCCCGATCGGCCGTGCTTCTTTCGAAGCCGCCCGTTTGGCGACGAACCTGAAGGCTCTCGTGGAACAGATCAATAAGATGAAGCCCGCGAGCCAGAAGGGTATCTACATGAAGAAGATCGCGGTGAGCTCCACCATGGGCATCGGTGCCCGTGTGGACGTCGCCAGCCTCTGATTCAGGTAGCGCTGTAAAGTAACACCGCAGAATCGGCCGGAAGGTCAAACGGACGGTCGGTTCTGTCAGGGGTCGTGAGGCCCCGAGGGCTTTGGGTAGTACCCGAGAGGAACTTCGGTTCCCGACGGGACTGCTGTCAAAGACCGCCGGAGGAGCGGGAACGCTTTTTTAAGAAACCGCCCTTTAATCGTCTCAGGGGAGAAACTTCCACGTTTTTTCCGCAGGAGATATCCGGCGCAGACGGTTCAAACCTCAAAGAGAGACTCTGTGTTGTGTAAAGGGTTTATTTCCCGCCCACGCACGAAACTCTCAGAGACGGATTAAACCGGTTATTAAAAAGAACCGGTGCATTCGAGTTGTTTTGGATGCACCTCTGAGTGGAGCCAGACCATGGGTCTTAATCGTCAAGACAAAGCGGCAGTGATTGAAGAGATGCGCGGCATTGTGGCCGAAGCCTCTGCGATCGTTATCGCTGAATACCGTGGGCTGACCGTTGAAGCAGTGACCAAGCTGCGCGCGAATGCGCGTCAGCAGGGTGTGCAGTTGCGTGTGGTGAAGAACACGCTGGTGCGTCGTGCCGTCGAAGGAACGGCGTTTGCCGATCTGGCCGAGAAGTTCTCCGGCCCGCTCGTCTACGCTTTCTCCGCCGACCCCGTCGCCGCCGCGAAGGTTCTTGCCCAGTTTGCCAAGGAAAACGACAAGCTCGTTATCAAGGGCGGCGCCATGCCCAACAACGTCCTCGACGTTGAAGGCGTGAAGCAGCTCGCGACGATGCCGAGCCGCGAAGAACTCCTTGCCAAGCTGATGGCTACGATGAACGAACCGATTGCGAAGTTCGTCCGCACCATCAACGAAGTGCCGGCGCGCTTCGTTCGCACTGTGGCTGCTTACCGCGATGCCCAGGAAAAGGCCGCTGCTTAATTTCGGGCAGCTGTCATAAAACCAACCAATTTAAATTTATTACACAGTTACGGAGTCAAAAATGGCCCTGACCAATGAAGAAATTCTCGACGCGATCGCTTCCAAGACCGTCCTCGAAATCAGCGAACTCATCAAGATGATGGAAGAAAAGTTCGGCGTGACCGCTACGGCTGCTGTCGCCGTTGCCGGCCCGGCTGCTGGCGCTGCCGCTGCCCCCGCTGAAGAAAAGTCCGAATTCGACGTCGTGCTCGCTGAAGTCGGTTCCAACAAGATCGCTGTGATCAAGGTTGTCCGCGAAGTGACCGGCCTCGGCTTGAAGGAAGCCAAGGACCTCGTCGAAAGCGCCCCCAAGGCCATCAAGGAAGGCGTTGCCAAGGAAGAAGCCGAAGAACTCAAGAAGAAGATCGAAGCTTCCGGCGCCAAGGTCGAACTCAAGTAATTTTTCCTTTCGGAAAACACTTGAAAGCCGTCGCCTGCAGGGGAAGGCCTTTGTGGCATTCCCTTGGGGCGGCGAAAAAATCGGGGAAAGTTTTCGAAGCTTTCCCCTGATTTTGAAGTGAGTTTGGTATAATTCCGAACTCAGCTCAAAGTCAAAGTCTGAATGATCGAAAAGAGCAAGCAGTTTATTTGACCCATCCAGCCGCGCGGGTGCAATGCGAAAATGCGTATTGCCCGAGCGGCTTTTGGCGTCCCTGTCGTTTGCAGTACTTCTTTTCGGTCTTTTTTGCTTTCTTGGCCTACGTGTTTTTCTCCCCCTCGCGTCGAACGGAGTTTCCATGTCGTACTCGTTCACTGAAAAGAAACGCATTCGGAAGAGTTTTGCTACGCGTCCGAGCGTCCTTGAAGTGCCTCCCCTGTTGGAAATGCAGCTTCGCAGCTACAAAGATTTCCTTCAGGCTGATGTCAAGCCCGAAAGCCGCAAGAACAACGGCTTGCAGGCTGCGTTCACTTCCATCTTCCCGATCACGAGCCACAACGGCTACGCCCGCCTCACTTTTACGGACTATCAGCTTCAGAAGCCCGAATTTGATGTGCCGGAATGCCAGCTGCGCGGTCTCACCTACAGCTCCGCTTTGAGAGCTCGCATTCGTTTGGAAATTTTTGACCGTGATGCCGCCAAACCCGGTACGGTGAAAGAAATCCGCGAAAACGACGTCTACATGGGCGAAATTCCGCTCATGACCGAAAAGGCGTCCTTCATCATCAACGGCAGCGAACGCGTTATCGTGAGTCAGCTGCACCGTTCGCCCGGTATTTTCTTCGAGCACGACAAGGGTAAGACGCATTCCTCCGGGAAGTTGCTCTTCTCCGCGCGCGTGATTCCCTACCGCGGCTCCTGGTTGGATTTCGAATTCGATCCGAAGGATCTCGTCTACTTCCGTGTGGATCGTCGCCGCAAGATGGCGGGTACGATCCTTCTGAAGGCGATCGGTTTGACGCCCGAAGAAATCCTTGCTCATTTCTACGACTTCGATCAGTTCCGTATTCTCGCCAAGGGTGTGACCTGGACGTTTGAACCTTCGCGTCTGCAGGGCGAAACCGCTCAGTTCGACATCGCCGACGGCGAAGGCAAGCTGATCGTCGCCAAGGATAAGCGCATCACGGCCCGTCACGTTCGCCTGATGAACGAAAAGGGCGTAAAGAGCCTCGCGGTGTCCGATGACTTCCTCATCGGCCGCGTGCTCGCGAAGACCGTCTTTGATAAGACCACCGGCGAAAAGATCGTCGACGCCAACGAAGAAATCACGGAAGAAACGCTGGCCACGCTGCGCGAACACAAGATCCGCGCCGTGGAAACGCTCTTCACGAACGATTTGGACCGCGGTGCCTACATTTCCAACACGCTCCGCTTGGATGACAATCCCGACGAACTCTCGGCGCGTATTGCCATCTACCGCATGATGCGTCCCGGCGAACCCCCCACGGAAGAAGCCGTGGAAGGGCTCTTTAACCGTCTCTTCTTTGATCCGGAAGCGTATGACCTTTCCCGCGTCGGCCGCATGAAGGTGAATGCGCGCTTCGGCCGCGGCACCGTCGAAGGTTCGATGACCTTGACGAAGGAAGACATCATCGACACGATGAAGGTACTTGTTGCGCTTCGTAACGGTGCCGACACCGTGAAGCTGACGGATGCCGAAGGCAACGTGCGCGAAGTGGAAATTCACGGCGTGGACGATATCGACCACTTGGGCAACCGCCGCGTGCGCTGCGTGGGTGAACTCGCCGAGAACCAGTTCCGTGCCGGTCTCGTGCGCGTGGAACGTGCGGTTCGCGAACGCTTGGGTTCCGCCGAAAGCGACAACCTGACGCCGCAGGACCTGATCAACAGCAAGCCCATCTCCGCTTCGATCCGCGAATTCTTCGGTTCGAGCCAGTTGTCCCAGTTCATGGACCAGACGAACCCCTTGTCGGAAATCACGCATAAGCGTCGTATCTCCGCTTTGGGCCCGGGCGGTCTCACCCGCGAACGCGCGGGCTTCGAAGTCCGAGACGTGCATGCGACGCACTACGGCCGCGTGTGCCCGATTGAAACGCCTGAAGGTCCGAACATCGGTCTGATCAACTCGCTTGCTCTTTATGCGCGTTTGAACGAATACGGGTTCCTCGAAACCCCGTACCGCCGCGTGGTGGACGGTGTGGCCTTAAAGGGTGACGAAAACATTCAGTACCTCTCCGCCATTGAAGAAGGTAAGTACGTCATCGCTCAGGCTAACGCCGAAATGGACGACAACGGCAAGTTGATCGGCGAACTCGTTTCCGCCCGTGAAAACGGCGAATTCATCATGGCGTCCCCCGACCGCGTGCAGTACATGGACGTGGCCCCGGCGCAGATCGTGTCCGTTGCCGCTTCCTTGATTCCGTTCTTGGAACACGACGACGCGAACCGTGCTTTGATGGGTTCGAACATGCAGCGTCAGGGCGTGCCCTGCCTGCGTCCGGAAAAGCCCGTCGTCGGTACCGGCATCGAACGTACGTGCGCCGTGGACTCCAAGGCGACCGTGCAGGCTAAGCGCGGCGGCCTCGTTGAATACGTTGATGCGACCCGCGTGGTCGTGCGCGTGAACGACGAAGAAAACATCGCCGGCGAAGTGGGTGTGGATATCTACAACCTGCAGAAGTTCACCCGTTCCAACGGTTCGACGACCCTCAACCAGCGTCCGATCGTGAAGAAGGGCGACATCATCGCCAAGGGCGACGTGTTGGCCGATGGTGCTTCCACCGACTTGGGTGAATTGGCGCTCGGTCAGAACATGCTGATCGCCTTTATGCCCTGGAACGGCTACAACTACGAAGACTCGGTGCTGATCAGCGAAAAGGTGGTGGCCGACGATCGCTACACTTCGATTCATATTGAAGAACTCGACGTGGTGGCCCGTGACACGAAGTTGGGACCGGAAGACATCACCCGCGATATTTCGAATCTCTCGGAAAGCCAGCTTTCCCGTTTGGACGAATCCGGTATCGTGGCGATCGGTGCGGAAGTGAAGGCGGGGGACGTCCTCGTCGGTAAAGTGACGCCGAAGGGCGAAACGCAGTTGACGCCCGAAGAAAAGCTTCTCCGAGTCATTTTCGGCGAAAAGGCGAGCGATGTGAAGGATACGTCCCTCAGAGTGCCGCCCGGAATGGCCGGTATCGTGATGGACGTGCAGGTCTTTACCCGCGAAGGCGTGGAGAAGGATAAGCGCGCGAAGTCCATCATCGAAGAACAGTTAAAGCGTTACGACAAGGAACTTAAGGATGCGCTCCGAATCGTCGAAACCGACGTGTTCGCGCGTCTGCGCCGCCAGTTGGTCGGTCGCGTCGCTTCGGGCGGTCCCGAAGGCGTGAAGGCCGGTGCGAAGTTGACCGCCGCTCAGTTGGAAGCGATTGCCGGGTACGATCTGCTCGACATCCGCATGAAGAGCGAAGACGATCAGAAGTTGATCGACCTCGCCCGCAAGGTGGTGGACGACAAGCGCGAAGACAACCGTCAGCGTCTCGCGGATAAGAATTCGAAGCTCAACCGCGGCGACGAACTCCCGCCGGGTGTGCTGAAGATGGTCAAAGTCTTCATCGCTGAAAAGCGCCGTCTGCAGCCCGGTGACAAGATGTCAGGCCGCCACGGTAACAAGGGTGTGGTTTCCAAGATCTGCCCGATCGAAGATATGCCCTACATGGCCGACGGTCGTCCGGCGGACATCTGCCTCAATCCGTTGGGCGTGCCGTCACGTATGAACATCGGTCAGATTCTCGAAGTGCACTTGGGCTGGGCCGCAAAGGGCTTGGGCTGGCGCATTACGGAAATGCTGAAGACCGAACAGGTGAAGCAGATCCGTGAATTCTTGAACGAGATCTACAACCGTACGGGTAAGAAGGAAGACCTCGACAGCCTCACCGACGACGAATTGATGGCGATGGCGAAGAACCTTGCCAACGGTGTGCCGTTTGCGACGCCGGTGTTCGACGGTGCATCCGAAGAACAGATCCGCATGATGCTTGACTTGGCCTTCCCGGATGACGAAGCGAAGAAGCTGCAGTTGACGCCCGCGAAGACCCAGGCAACGCTCTACGACGGTCGCACGGGTGATCCGTTTGATCGTCCGGTGACGGTGGGCTACATGCACTTCCTGAAGTTGCACCACTTGGTCGACGACAAGATGCATGCCCGTTCGACGGGTCCCTACAGCCTCGTGACGCAGCAGCCCTTGGGCGGTAAGGCCCAGTTCGGCGGCCAGCGCTTCGGCGAAATGGAAGTGTGGGCCCTCGAAGCTTACGGCGCGAGCTACGTGCTGCAGGAAATGCTGACGGTGAAGTCCGACGACGTCGCCGGCCGTACGAAGGTTTACGAAAACATCGTCGGCGGCGAACATCAGATCGAAGCGGGCATGCCCGAATCCTTCAATGTTCTCGTCCGCGAAATTCGGTCGCTCGGTATTGATATCGACCTCATCAAAAGAGACAACGCCAAGGAATAATGAGCCATGTTGAATAAGATTGGTGACCTGTTCAAGCAGCAGAGTGATGTTGCTGAGCACTTTGACGCCATTAAGATCGGCATCGCCTCTCCGGAGAAGATCCGTTCGTGGTCGTACGGTGAGGTCAAGAAGCCCGAGACCATCAACTACCGTACCTTCAAGCCCGAACGCGACGGCCTTTTCTGCGCCCGCATCTTCGGGCCGGTGAAGGACTACGAATGCTTGTGCGGCAAGTACAAGCGCTTAAAGCACCGCGGCGTGATCTGCGAAAAGTGCGGCGTCGAAGTGACGCTCGCGAAAGTTCGCCGTGAACGCATGGGCCACATTGAGTTGGCGAGCCCCGTCGCGCACATCTGGTTCTTAAAGAGCCTGCCTTCCCGTATGGGCATGGTGCTTGATATCGCTCTGCGCGACATCGAACGCGTGCTTTACTTCGAAGCCTACTGCGTGACGGATCCGGGCTTGACGCCCTTGAAGCGCGGTCAGCTTCTGACTGAAGACGAATACGTCAAGATGCTCTCCGAGTACGGTGACGACTTCCGCGCCATGATGGGCGCAGAAGCGATCCGTGACCTTTTGGCGAGCATCGACATCGATCAGGAAGTTGCGGTTCTTCGTGAAGAACTAAAGAGCACGACGTCCGACGCCAAGTTAAAGAAGATCGCGAAGCGCCTCAAAGTTTTGGAAGGCTTCCAGCGCTCCGGTATCAAGCCCGAATGGATGATTCTCGAAGTCCTGCCGGTGCTGCCGCCGGATCTGCGTCCGTTGGTGCCGTTGGACGGCGGCCGTTTTGCGACGTCCGACCTGAACGATCTCTATCGCCGCGTCATCAACCGCAACAACCGCTTGAAGCGCCTTCTCGAACTGAAGGCACCGGACATCATCGTCCGCAACGAAAAGCGCATGTTGCAGGAAGCAGTGGACAGCCTTTTGGACAACGGTCGCCGCGGCAAGGCGATGACCGGCCCCAACAAGCGTCCCTTGAAGTCCTTGGCGGACATGATCAAGGGTAAGAGCGGTCGCTTCCGTCAGAACCTTCTGGGTAAGCGCGTCGACTACTCCGGCCGTTCCGTGATTACGGTGGGGCCGGAACTGCGCCTGCACCAGTGCGGTCTGCCTAAGCTGATGGCCCTCGAGCTCTTCAAGCCCTTCATCTTCAATAAGCTCGAAGCTCGCGGGCTCGCTTCTACGATCAAGAGCGCCAAGAAGATGGTGGACAATCAGGAACCCGTGGTGTGGGATATCCTGGAAGAAGTGATTTACGAACACCCGGTGATGTTGAACCGCGCTCCGACGCTGCACCGCTTGGGTATTCAGGCCTTCGAACCGAAGTTGATCGAAGGTAAGGCCATTCAGCTGCACCCCTTGGTCTGCGCGGCCTTTAACGCCGACTTCGACGGTGACCAGATGGCCGTGCACGTGCCGCTGTCGCTCGAAGCTCAGTTGGAAGCCCGCTGCCTCATGATGGCCTCCAACAACGTCCTCTTCCCCGCGAACGGCGATCCTTCGATCGTGCCCTCTCAGGATATGGTGCTGGGTCTTTACTACTCGACCCGCGAACGCATCAATGCGCCCGGCGAAGGCATGTTCTTTGAAGACATCGACGAAGTGCAGCGCGCCCTTGACGCGCACGCCATCGTGCTGCAGACCCGCTGCACGGTGCGTATTAAGGAATACGACGTCAATCCCGAAACCGGCGAAAAGACGGAACGCATCAAGCGTTACGAAACGACCGCGGGCCGTGCTTTGTTGTCCGCGATCCTTCCGGAAGGCATGAGCTTCTCCGAACTCAACATCACGTTGAAGAAGAAGGAAATCGCCAAGCTCATCAACCGCTGCTTCCGCAAGTGCGGCCTGCGCGCCACGGTGATGTTTGCCGACCGCCTGAAGAATAACGGCTACCGTCTCGCGACCTTGGCCGGCATCTCGATCTGCATCGGCGATATGACCGTGCCGCAGAAGAAGGCGTCGATGATCGCTGAAGCCGAAGAAGAAGTGAAGGCGATCGAAGAGCAGTACACGTCCGGTCTCGTGACGAAGGGCGAACGCTACAACAAGGTCATTGATATTTGGGGTCGTACGGCCGACGACGTGGGTAAGGTGATGATGAAGGAACTCTCCAACGAGTCCGTCATCGACCGCCACGGCAACAAGGCGACGCAGGAATCGTTCAACTCCATTTACATGATGGCTGACTCCGGGGCCCGAGGCTCTGCGGCTCAGATTCGTCAGGTGGCCGGTATGCGCGGTTTGATGGCAAAGCCCGACGGCTCCATCATCGAAACCCCGATTACCTCGAACTTCCGCGAGGGTCTGAACGTTCTGCAGTACTTTATTTCGACCCACGGTGCCCGTAAGGGCTTGGCCGATACGGCTTTGAAGACGGCTAACTCCGGTTACCTCACCCGTCGTCTCGTCGACGTGACGCAGGACTTGGTGGTGATCGAAGACGACTGCGGTACGACGGACGGCGTTGAAATGCGCGCGTTGGTCGAAGGCGGTGAAGTCATTCAGGCTCTGCGCGACCGCGTGTTGGGTCGAGTGACTGCCGAAGACGTGTTGGACAACAATAAGAGCGTTCTCGTTCCCGCGGGCACGCTGATCGACGAAGCGATCTGCGACAAGCTCGATAAGGAAGGCGTGGATGCGGTGAAGGTGCGTACGCCCTTGACCTGTAAGACCCGTTACGGCCTGTGCGCGAAGTGCTACGGCCGCGACTTGGGTCGCGGCACGCTCGTGAACGCCGGCGAATCCGTGGGCGTTATCGCCGCTCAGTCCATCGGCGAACCGGGTACGCAGCTGACGATGCGTACGTTCCACATCGGTGGTGCGGCGTCCCGTGCGGCGGTGGCTTCGAGCGTTGAAGCGAAAAACTCCGGCTTGGTGTCTTTCTCGCCCGCGATGCGCTATGTGCAGAACGGCAAGAAGGAACTGATCGTCATTTCCCGTTCCGGCGAATTGATCATCACGGATCCCAACACGGGCCGTGAACGTGAACGTCATAAGGTGCCCTACGGCGCCACGCTGCAGATTCAGCCCGACACGGAAGTGAAGAGCGGTCAGCAGTTGGCGGCCTTCGACCCGATGACGCTGCCGATTATTTCGGAATACGCCGGTTCCGTGAAGTTTGAGAACGTCGTTGAAAACGTCACCGTGATGAACCAGGTGGACGAAGTGACGGGCTTGAGCTCCATGGTCGTGATCGACCCGAAGCGTTCGACGACGGCTGCGAAGGGTGCGAAGAACGCGAAGTCCACGGCGGCGAACGTGATTCGTCCGTTGGTGCATTTGCTCGACGAAGCCGGCAACGAAGTGAAGATTCCGGGCACGGATCACGCGGTGACGATTCAGCTGCCGGTGGGCGCCATCATCGTGGTGCGCGACGGTCAGGAAATCCACCAGGGCGAAGTGCTCGCACGTATCCCGCGCGAAAGCCAGAAGACCCGAGACATTACGGGCGGTCTGCCGCGTGTGGCCGAACTCTTCGAAGCCCGCAGCCCGAAGGATGCCGGTATGCTCGCCGAAGCGACGGGTACCGTCACGTTCGGTAAGGAAACGAAGGGCAAGCAGCGCCTCATCATCACCGATAACGACGGTAACGATCACGAATTCCTCATCAGCAAGGATAAGCAGATCCTCGTGCACGACGGTCAGGTGGTGCAGCGCGGTGAAGAAATCGTGGAAGGACCGGCGGATCCGCACGACATCCTGCGACTCCTCGGTATCGAAGAACTTGCCCGTTACATCGTGGATGAAGTTCAGGACGTGTACCGTCTGCAGGGCGTGAAGATCAACGACAAGCACATTGAAGTGATTGTTCGTCAGATGTTGCGCCGCGTGCAGATCACCGATCCGGGCGACACGAAGTTCATCCCGGGCGAACAGGTCGAACGCTCTGAAATGCTCGATGAGAACGATCGTGCGATTGCCGCCGGCAAGACCCCGGCAAAGTACGAAAACGTTCTCCTCGGTATTACGAAGGCGTCTTTGTCCACCGACAGCTTCATTTCCGCGGCTTCCTTCCAGGAAACGACCCGCGTGTTGACCGAAGCCGCCATCATGGGCAAGGAAGACGATCTGCGCGGTCTGAAGGAAAACGTGATCGTTGGTCGTCTGATTCCGGCCGGTACTGGGCTTGCGTACCACAAGGCGCGCAACGCCCGCGAAGATCTCGAACGCCGCATGGGCCAGGATCCGATGGATGCCCGCCGTGCTGCCGAAGAGATGTTCGAAGCCACGGATCCCGTGACCGAGAAGGAAATCGAAGCGATGCGTGAAGATGCCTTCGCCGGTATGTCCGGCAAGGGCGGTCTCTCCGCCGCACGCCGTGCTGCGGAAGAGCTCTTCGCAAAGCCTGAAGAAGAAAAGACGGCGGACGAAACGAAGTCTGAGTAAGACGACGTAGTCGGTCGGTGCGCTTAGGGCGCACAATGAAGGGCGGCGGGTGAAAACCTGCCGCTTTTCATTTTTGGGATGGTGTGAATGGAATGGTTCGTCACGCCGGTACGGCTTCTCGTACTGGGGGCAGTCGCCGGCGGTTTTATCAACGGTTGTGCGGGGTTCGGCACCGCGCTCATGAGCCAGGGGATTTGGTTCGAGGTCATGCCGTCTGAAAAGCCGTTGCGATCGTGGCGCTTATAGCGGTGGTGAACGGCGTGTAGTCCTGTGGCTCATCCGCCGCGAGATCCGACAGGGTTTAGAGCGCCTGCCGCGGCTTCGGATTCCGGCGTTGGCAGGACTGCCTTTTAGGGGATGCCGCCTCGTTGTCGGGTGTCCTTTCCACCATGTGGTGCGCCATGCAGCCTTGGACGAAGATGGAAACGAGTGCCGTCTTGCGGCGTTAGCGGTGAATGGGATCTACTCATGGGAGACACTTTTAGTCGCCGCTAAAGCCACTCCCGTCGCCATGGCGGCCTAGGCAGTGGGGATTGCACTTTTCAGGCGACAAACGGACACGGTGTTTCGCCGTCTCTTGATCACCCTGCTGCAATGTCCAAGAAAATCCGTGGGTGAAATCCAGACTTT
>ULUT01055502.1_pt1 | contig 13608 bp, 7 predicted proteins | sample 1958691 | NCBI WGS metagenome assembly ULUT01 (sample SAMEA4835766, study PRJEB28245) | human gut metagenome | biome: gut microbiome; material: fecal sample | place: Denmark | collected 2008 | reverse complement strand
GACGATGGCTTCGGCGTCGGCATTGGCAACATGCACGTCGTCAAATGTGACGGTAAGCGGCATTGAACGGCCGTCCGGTTGCGTCGAGGCATTTTTCCAGCGGACGGCACCGGTGAGGCTGTCGGCGTGCAAGGTCGGATGAGCGAATACGCCTTGTGCCGTGAGACGCGCAGCGGGACTCGCCAAGCGCACTTCGCCGCCTTCGGGGGTCAGGGTAGCAAGACCCGCAAGGGAAGAAAAACCGAAACCGACGGCGTTCGGATTTTGTTTTTGATCGCGGTGGGAGAGACCGGTATCGAGAGCCAGTCCTTCAAAATCCGTCGTCACTTTCCAGTCCGTCGGATTATTGAGGGAACCGAGCCAGGAGAAAGTGGTGGCGGCGAGGTGGCCACGCGGCCGGTGACGGATGATGAGGTCGGCTACGGGGCGCGGTATCGGCACGTGCGGCAGAAGCTGCATCAGGGGTTCAAGCTCCAAGGCAGAAACCGTGATCGCCACGGATTCGGTATCCGTTTTATCGGCCGACAGCACGAGGTCAGACATGATGTCGATCGGTCCGAACGCTTCGTGAAAGGCGTTGCGGTAGGAAAGCCCTGCGGCTTTAAGGTGCAGGACGTCATCGTTTTCGAGCGTGAGCCGCGTGCGGATGTCCGTGACGGCAAGGGGCTTTAAATTCTCAGCAAACTGCAGAACGGCTTCGTTCAGTGCAACGTCGGCGGTGACGGACGTGACTTTGCCGTCTGAAAAATCTGCCCAGCTTCGGGTATGCCCCCGACCCTTTTTGAGAAACTTCACGAGCGGCGTCCCGTCGCAAAGGTCGGCAAAGTCAAAGTGAGAAAGCTCAGCGTAGAGTTGCCCCGACCACGTGCGCCAGTCGGACGTGGGCGAAAAAAGCGACGTCGTAAACCGAGCGCGAATGTCGACGGGGTTCTCGGTGTCGCTCGCTTGTACGGCCTGAAGCCCGAATTTCCAATCGGTGAGTCCTTTTTCAAAGACGGCATTCACATCGGTGAAAAGCACTTCTTCGGGGGTCTCGTACGTGAGGTCGATGAGGCGGAGCCGGGACTTTTCAACGACGAGTTCCCCTTGATGCAAAAGCCACTGAATGACGGGGTTGTCGTCAGACGTCGAGGGGCCTGTATCGGCGGCCGGGGTGAAGGAAAACCCCGCAATGTCCCAGGTATTGTTTTCTTTCAGACGTACGGAGAGATCTGCTTCCGAGATGACGAGCCGGCGAAAAGCCGGGGTACCGAGAAAACTACGCCAATAAAAGGAGGCGGCGAGTCGGGTGAGATTGAGAACGTCGGCGTTTTCGTGGCGGTCGTCGGTTTTCTGAAAGCGTACGCCGGTGAGTTCGAGCCGCGGCCAAAACGAATCCCAACTGGGTCTGACGGCCTCAATCGTGACGACGGATTGAGTCGTGCGGCCGAGATAATCGGCAATGTCGTCCTTAAAGCGATCCACCTGCGGCAGCAGGTACCAGCGCGTAAAGAGGATGAGGGCACCGAAGACGAAATAGAAAATCGTGAGCGACCAAAAGAGCGTGATGACGTAGGGCCTTACACGGGGATGCCGCAAAAAAGCGCGGACACGCAGCGGCAGGAAGTGAAAGCCTTTGCTCATGATGGGATTGGGGACGCTCGCAGGTAAAATGAGTCAATCAGGCGCCGCAGAGACCGTTTTTCGGCGCTTTTCGTCACTGTAGCACAGCCGGTCGGCAGGTTTGGCCGAAATTGTTTCGGACGGTATACCCGCACTTTTCGATCGGTTCCGTTTTTTTGCAGAGGCCCGTATGCCGCGACTCGCGTTAAGTGAAGTGGAAAACTACTCGTTTTATGTCAAACGTTCGCTCACGGCGTTGGATTATTTCGCCGATGAGACAACCCGTCAGGCAAGACTCTCGGCGCTGGCGGCTTCGCCCGTTACGCGGCAGGCGATGGAAGAAAGATTAGCCTGCGTGACGGAACCCGAGGCGCTCGCCGTGGCGATGCGCCGACTGAGACGAGACGTCATGATCGGCGTGATTGCGCGTGACATCACGGGCGAAGGCGGGTACGGGGAAGTCGTCCGGACGATGACGGACTTAGCCGAAGTTACGGTATCGGCGGCCGTGCGGGTGCATTCCCGGGATTTGGCGCGGCGCTTCGGCGTACCTACGAGCGACGTCGGTGTGCCGCAGGATCTGATGGTGGTCGGCATGGGCAAGCTGGGCGGCGGGGAACTCAACGCGAGTTCCGATATCGACCTGATTTTTGTCTACGATGAAGCGGGGACGACGAAGGCGACGCCGGAATTTCCGGATGCCCGGCGCGAAGTGACGAATCATGAGTTTTTTGAGCGTCTCGCGCGCCGCGTGATTCCGGCTTTGAACGATGTGGACGGCACGGGGTTCGTGTTTCGGGTCGACATGCGCCTGCGCCCCTTCGGCGATTCGGGTCCTATCGTCGTGTCGCGCGATATGCTCGAAGACTATCTTTATACCGAAGGACGTGACTGGGAACGCTTTGCGTGGTTAAAGGGCCGCGTGGTGAACACCCCCGTTTTTATGCCGCAGGCGGCGTTTGACGGGGCGGTCACGGGGCTTTATGACTTGGTTCGTCCCTTTGTGTTCCGCAAATATGTGGACTTTTCTGCGATCAGCGCTCTTACGAGACTTCACGAAATGATCCGCGCGGAAACGACGCGGCGTGAAGCGGGAAAAGAACCGGGGCGCAACGTGAAGTTGGGACGCGGCGGCATCCGCGAAATTGAATTCATCACGCAGACTTTTCAGATTATCCGCGGTGGGCGGGAGCCGGCTCTGCAGGGGAAGGGGACACTCGCGATGCTTGCCGAACTTGCTGAACATGGGGCCCTTACGCCTGAAAAGGCCGTACGGCTCTCGACTGATTACATTTTCCTGCGCAACGTCGAACATGCCCTGCAGTATGTGGACGACAAACAGACGCAGGTTTTGTCGGACGCGCCGGAGGTGCACGAAAAAATTGCGGCCATGTTGGGGATGAGCGCAGCGGAGTTGGAAACGCGTTTGGCGGCAGTGAACGACTTCGTGGCCGGTGTTTTTGACGGTATTTTTCACATAGAGGTCGGCAACCGTACTCGGACGGGGTGGCCGACCGGTTGGGAAACGCCGGGGGACGAATCGTTGAAGCTCACCGAAGAAAAATTAACGTCGTTGGGGTACCGGACGTCCGCGGATTTAGCGCAGCGCATGCATAAACTCTTGGAATCCCGGCGGCTTGCGCAGCGCAGCGCCCGCGAGCGCGAGGAGTTTGCCGACTTTACGGCGTCGGTGGCGGAAAAGGCGCCGGAATGGGCGGCGCTGCAAACGGCCAACGTGGCGCAGGATGAAGTTTTTATCCGGTATTTAGGGCTTCTTGAAGTCGTCTTGGGGCGACCGACCTATATTGCGCTTTTAAAGCAGTATCCCAATGCGGCTGCGGCCGTAGGACGTTTGGTCGCGACGAGCCGTTGGGCAGCGGATTACCTCACGGCGCATCCGCTCCTTTTGGACGAATTGGTGGACGGGCGTGAGCAGCCGATCGACAACTACACGTCCGTGGATTGGACGCCGTGGAGTGATAACCTCCGGCAGGCGCTGTCGGCCGTTGCCGACGATCGGGAGCAGCAGATGAATATGCTCCGGGATGCGCATCACGGTGCTCTTTTTCATCTGCTTCTCGCGGATTTGGCGGGGCGCCTCACAGTGGAACGGCTTGCGGATCATTTGTCGGCCTTGGCTGACGCCGTCATTGCGCTTGTGATCGAACTCGCGTGGAATACCGTGCCGACGCGTCACTGCGACGTGCCGAAGTTCGCCGTGATTGCCTACGGGAAATTGGGCGGCAAGGAATTGGGGTACTCTTCGGATTTGGACATTATTTTCCTTTACGACGATCCGGATCCGGCGGCGGAAGCGAATTACACCAAACTTGTGCGGCGGATTTTGTCTTGGCTCACGGTGCAGACGAGTTCCGGGATTCTCTTTGACGTGGATATGCGCTTAAGGCCCAACGGGCAGAACGGACTGTCGGTATCCTCTTTCGATATGTTCTCGCGCTATCAGCGCAATACCGACGGCAACGGCGCCTGGCCCTGGGAACATCAGGCTCTGACGCGGGCTCGGTTCTGTGCCGGGGATCCGGATATCGGGCGCAAGTTCGAAGCGGAACGCGCCTATATCCTTCAGATGCCGCGCGATGAAGAAAAACTCAAACGCGACGTCGTCGCCATGCGCGCGAAGATGCTTGAAGGCCACCCCAACTGCAGTGCGCTTTTTGACATAAAACACGACCGCGGCGGAATGGTGGACATTGAATTTGCCGTGCAGAAGATGGTGCTCTCCGCAAGCCGTGAGCACACCGAACTCATCAATAACTTCGGAAACACGCTTCTTTTGGAAATGACCGCTAAGGCGGGTTTGATCCGTGAAACGACGGCAGCGCAGGCCGTGAAGGCTTATCGGCGCTACCGTGACATCCAACGCGAAATCCGACTGGGGCTCGGCGCCGAGGGCGGTCCCGTGCGGGTGGAACCCGATTTGGTAGGTAAAGAAGCGGAGGACGTTAAGGCTTTGTGGAGGGAAGTGTTCGGAACGGATGAACCGCAGCGCGTGTGAGGACTACAATCCCCGGCTTCAGGCTGCCCGAAGGGCGGTGTTGCAACAAAATTAGGGAGACGACCATGGAGCAGAAGCTCGATGTGGTGAAGGTCTGGCAGGATCTGCACAAGACCCCCGAATTGGGGTTTGAAGAGGTCAAAACCAGTGCGTATCTGGCGGAAGCGCTGGAAAAAATCGGCTACGAAGTGCACCGCGGCATTGCAAAGACCGGGGTGGTCGGCTACAAGCGTACGAACGTACCGGGACCGGTGCTGATGTTGCGTGCGGATATGGATGCACTCCCCTTTAAAAATGATGACGGCACGATCGAACGCGTGCATGCCTGTGGCCACGACAGTCACAGCGCCATGCTGCTGACGGCAGCCGCCTACCTTTTTGATAAGGTGAAGAAGGGGACCCTCAAAATTTTCTTTCAGCCTGCGGAAGAAACGATTTTCGGGGCGCAGCGTTCCATTGACGACGGCGTGATTGACGACGTCGACATGGCTTTGGGCCTTCACATTCGTCCGATTCAGGATCTGAAGGCGGGCGCCATGTGCGCCGCGGTGCGGCACTCGGCGAGTACCATGGTGAAGATTTTGGTGCACGGCCGTACGGCGCACGCCTCGCGCCCGCATTTGGGCGTGAACTGCTGCGAAGCGGCGGCGGCGATTACGCAGGCGGTGGCGGCAATTAAATTGAATCCTGCACAGACGTGGTCCGTCAAAGTGACGTCGATCAAGTGTTCGTCGGGTGCCATCAACATCATTCCGGACGAAGCTGAACTCTTGGTGGACTGCCGTGCGCAGACGAATCCCCTGATGCGCGAACTGCAGGAAAAACTGAAGGCTGCGGCGACGGGCGGCGCTGCGAGCGTCGGCGCAACGGCTGAAGTGATCGAATTGGGGAGCTGCCCCGCGGCCGAATACGACGAAGACCTGGTGGCCGAAGTCGCCGACGTCATCAAGAGCGTCGTCGGTGCCGAACATCTTGACAAGGACTGCGGTGGCGGCGGCGAAGACTTCCACTACTTTAAGCAGAAGAAGCCCTCGATCAAGAACGCGTACTTCGGCGTGGGCGTCGGGTGCGAGCCGGGGTTGCACAACCGCAACATGCATTTTGATCCGCAGTACCTCATCAACGGCGTGAAGGTACTGGAAACGATGGCCTTGAAGTACATCGGCTGATCGTATTTTTTGTGAAAATGAAGGCGGCGTCTCTTTTTGGGGACTGCCGCTTTTTATTTGGGGACCGCCGAAGAGTTTTTCTTTGCTGCGCTGGGTACGTATCGGCGTGAGAACGACATCGAGTCGAATCATTAATCCGGCAGCCGAGGCTCTTAGGGCTTTCGTCAAATCGCGGATTGGCAACGGTTCAACTCAACAGGCCGACGGCAGCTGTTGTGACGACGGCATACCGGGCGGCTTTGCCCGAGAAAATCCAAAGAAGTGACGGTGCCCACGGCATCCGCAGCCAACCGGCTGCCAAGGGAAGGGCGTCACCGACCAGCGGGAGCCATGAAAAGAAAAGGAGCGGCGTGCCGTAGCGCTGCAGCTTTTGCACGACCGCCGCGGCATGTTTTTTCTGCGGCAGAAAGCGTCCTAAAAGAAAACTCGTCATGGCTCCCGCTGTATTTGCAACGGAGGCAACGACGAGGGCTGAGGGCCAAGATTCCGGCCAGGCAGCAATGACGGCCGCCAGTCCCGCTTCGCTCGCACCGGGAAACAGCGTTGCCGAAATAAAGGCGGAGAGCGCAAGCGAAGCGAGGGCTGCAGAAAGCGACATAGAACTCAGGCGGCAGGAGCGCCCGCCATGCCGCTGTGGCGCAGAAGGGCGTCAACCGTCGGTTTGCGGCCGCGGAAGGCGATGAAGTTTTCCATCGTATCGCGGGTTGAGCCGCGGCTTAAGATTTCATCGAGCCAACGGTGTCCCACCGCGGGATTAAAGAGCCCTTCTTCTTCAAACGCGGCAAAAACGTCGGCGGACAAAACTTCAGCCCACTTGTAGCTGTAGTAGCCCGCGGCATAGCCGCCCGCGAAGATGTGGGAGAAGCTCTGAGGGAAACGGTTGTAGTCGACTTGAGGCGCCACGGCGACGTCATTTCGGACGTCGGCAAGAACCTTCATAAAGTCAACCCGGGCGTCGCCCGCGCTGTGAATCCGCATGTCAAAGAGCGCAAATTCGAGCTGCCTCACGCTGAAAAGTCCCGCATGGAAGTTTTTGGCCGCGAGCATCTTGTCAAAGAGCGAGCGCGGCAGCGGTTCATGGGTTTCGACGTGCGATGAAACGGATTTCACCACGTCGTACTGCCACGTCCAGTTTTCCATGAACTGACTCGGCATTTCGACGGCATCCCATTCGACGCCGTTGATGCCGGAAAGCTGCGCGGTCTTGACGCGGCTCAGCATATGGTGCAGCCCGTGACCGAATTCATGGAAAAGCGTTTCCACGTCGTCGTGCGTGAGGAGAGCCGGTTTGTCACCCACGGGCTCGGCAAAGTTGCAGACGAGGTAAGCGGTGGGCGTACGGTGCGTGCCGTCAGGGAGATCGCATGCTGTCAGGTCGTTATCCATCCAGGCGCCGCCGCGCTTCGTGGGGCGGGCGTAAAGATCGGTGTAGAACTGTGCGACGAGTTTTCCCGACGCGTCGGAAATGCGCCAGAACTTCACGTCCTTATGCCACACGGGGGCGGTGTCTTCCGTGATGCGGATGTCAAAAAGCCGTTCGACGAGTCCGAAGAGTCCTTTAAAGACCTGGGGAAGCGTGAAGTACTGCTTCACTTCCTGATCGGAATAGCTGTAGTGGGCTTCACGGAGTTTTTCGGAGGCGTACGCGGTGTCCCAGGGCTTAAAGTCCGCGATCCCCAGCGTGTTGTGGGCGAAGGCTTCAAGTTCTTTTTCGTCCTTTTCGGCCCACGGTTTGCTTTTGGCGGCCAAGTCCTCAAGGAACGTGAGAACTTCGGCCGGCGTCTCTGCCATTTTGGTCGCAAGCGACACTTCGGCGTAATTTTTAAAGCCCAAGAGTTCCGCTTCTTTTTGGCGAAGGGCTAAGAGCTCACGGATGACCGGCGTGTTGTCTTTGTCGGCGGGGCCGAATTCGGAGGCGCGCGTCGCGAAGGCGCGGTACACCGTTTCGCGCAGGCTGCGGTCGTCGGCGTACTTCATCACCGGAAGGTAGCTCGGAAACTGCAGCGTAATGCGCCAGCCCGTTTTACCCGCGGCCTTGGCAAACTGCGCGAGAAGCGCTTTGTCGTCTTCGGGAAGGCCGGCGAGGTGGGTTTCGTCGTCAATGTCGAGCGACCAGGCGTTCGTTGCATCCAAGAGGTTTTCACTGAATTTCTGACTGAGTGCCGCCGCCTTTTCGCCGACCGCTTTGAGTTCGGCCTTTTTGTCCGCAGGGAGTTCCGCACCCGACAAGCGAAAATCACGGATTTCGTGACGGATGACGCGCTGCTTTTCAGCGTCAAGTAGCGCAAAGCCCTCTGCGGCTTCAATCGCCTTGTATTTTGCAAAAAGCTTTTCGTTCTGCGAAAGGTCGATATAAAACTGCGTCATGCGCGGCAGATTGGCGTTGTAGACGTCGCGCAGGACCTGAGAGTCCATGACGCCCGTCAGGTGATTGACGGCGCTCCAGGCGCGGGAGAGTTTCTCAAGCGAGGCTTCCAGGGGATCAACCACCGCTTCCCATGTGGCAGGCGTCTTGTCGTCGATCGCGCGGGTAACGGCGGCTTCGGCGTCCTTTAAGAGAACGTCCAACGCGGGCGTCACGTGTTCCGTCGTCAGGTGTTCAAAATCAAGAAGGTGCTGTTGGTTCAACAGGGGATTTTGTTCGGTCATGGTCATTCAGCGGTAAATAGTCAGTGAGAAGCGAGGCGTCGTTCGACGGCTTCGACGGTGTTCGTCATCAGCATGGCGATCGTCATGGGGCCGACGCCCCCCGGAACTGGTGTGATCCAACCGGCAACGGCCTTGACGGATTCGGTATCGACGTCACCGCAGAGTTTTCCCGCTTCATCGCGGTTCATACCGACGTCGATCACGACGGCACCGGGCTTCACCATGCCGGCGGTGATCATCTTGGCTCGGCCGACGGCGGCAATGAGAATGTCGGCCTGGCGCGTGACGGCCGCCAAATTTTCCGTGCGGCTGTGGGTGATGGTGACGGTAGCGTTCTTTTCAAGAAGCATCAGCGCCAGAGGTTTTCCGACGATGTTGCTGCGACCGACGACGACGGCATTTTTGCCGGTGAGGTCGCAGTCGATCGCTTCGAGCATCTTCATGACGCCGTAGGGCGTGCAGGGGCGAAATCCTGTGACGCCCGTCATGAGGCGTCCGGCATTGAGTTCATGAAAGCCGTCCACGTCCTTGTCCGCATCAATGGCTTCGATGATGCGCGTGGGGTTGATGTGGTCGGGAAGCGGCAGCTGCACGAGAATGCCGTCCACACGCTCATCCTGATTGAGTTCCTCAATCTTGGCGAGCACGGTGGCTTCCGAGGTGTCGGCGGCAAAGCGCACTTCGATATTTTCAATCCCGACTTCCGTGCAGGTGCGCATCTTGTTGCGGACGTAGACGAGGCTCGCGGGATTTTCACCGACGAGCACCACGGCAAGTCCCGGGCGATGGCCCATCTTGACGAGTTTTTCAACGCGGTGCGTCAGGTTGGTTTTGACGGAGGCGGCCAACGCCTTTCCATCAATGAGAGTTGCGGTCAAGGCGTTCTCCTTACTTATGACTTTCATTCCAGGCACGGCGGCTTGCGTCCGCGGGCGTGAGTGCTCTGCGTACCGCCGCGGCGGCCGTATCGTTAAAACGCAGACGGAAGTCCGTGATGGGCTGATTGGCGTGAAGGATGCGCACAGGCATGATGCGGGTGTCGTACTGCACGGTCTTGACGCCGCGTTTGGCGGCTCGGGGCGTTTTGATTTCCGCAAAACCGACGGTCACAGCGTCGCTGTTCACGGGCTGCACCCCTAAGTCGGAAACAGCTACGTCTTGTGCGGGCGTCAATTCCATCACCCGGGTGCCGCGCACGGACTTCACCGTCCAGCGGCCTGAGGCCGTGCCGGTGAGTAATTTCATCGAATCCGTTTCCGCTTCGCAGAAGATGCCTTTTTTCACGGGCTTTAAGCGGAAGGTGCCCGAGGTGCCGGTTTTGATGGTCTGACGACGCTTTAATTTCACCGGATCAAATTCGATGCCGTAGGGGTTGGCGTTTTGGTGACTGATGTAGGAGAGACAATAATTGCGTTTGCCGGAGAAGTTCTTGACGAGCTCGTCCAAGGTCTTCGTGCCCGTAAAAGCGGTCTTCGCAGGAATGACGATTTCGTCATCCCCCAGCCACCAAGTGGTGAGGTACGCAATCGACCCTTCGGGGAAGACATCGTTTTTATTGACGAACCACGCCAGAGGTGCCGGACGGTTGTTGCCGTCGCGAAGGAGCTGCTTCACCGGAATCCCCGAAATGTTGTAAGCCCTCAGCGCGAAGGCGACGAACATATTCGTGTCGCCTGCGGACCGAATGAGGATGCGACCGTCTTCCAGAACTTTAGCCGTTGCGCCTCCCTGGTTTTTGACGGCAACGCCGTTGCGGTAAAGCGTATCGGAACCGGCGCCCCAGGAAAGGGCGCCTTCATTTTGGGCGACGGCGCTTTCAGTCACCGTGAGAATGTCGGACGTGCCGGTAAGCGAAAAACGCGTGTCATGCGTATCGTAGAAAACGTAAACGCCCTTTCGGAGGGCGTCAAGCGCGTTGACCGTCAATTCCCGGGCGTTGTAGGGCGCCCGCACGGAGGTTTCGGGAAGCCACGTAATGTCCTTGAAGTCGCTGAAATTGGCCTTAGGTTCGTAATTGGGACCGTTATCGACCGTTGAGGCACACCCGGCGAGGAGTGCCGGAACGGCCAAAAGAACAAGCAGTTTTTTCATGGCAAGTCCAAGATTCGGTTAATTCAAGAGAAGGTCCTCGGGCGTAAAGAGAGCGCCGCGGTTCATTCGGTTCTCGGGGTCGAGCAGTTTTTTAATTTGTGTGAGGAGAGTGTATTCCGCGCCGGCCCGCCTTTGCCTTAATGCGTCGCGTTTGATGCGTCCGACACCGTGCTCGGCGGCCGGAGACCCTTGGAACTTTTCTACCCAACGGTAGACGACGGCATGGATGTCGTCTTCATGATCAAAACAAAGCTGGGGATCGAGGCCCTTTTTGACGCCCATGTTGTAGTGAAGGTTGCCGTCGCCGAAGTGGCCGAAAATACTCGGCGCAATCCAGGGGAAGGTTGCCGTTAATTCCGACGTACAGTCCTTAACGAAGGTCGCCAAGGATGAGCGCGGCACGCTGATGTCGTGCTTGACGTTGCCGCCCGCTTTTTTATGAGCTTCGGGAATGGATTCACGGATACGCCATAGCGCGAGGTTTTCTTTTTCACTTTGGGCGAGCACGGCGTCGGTAATGGTGCCGTCGTCAAAAAGTGTTCCGAGAAAATCGTCAAAGGATTCCGAGAGAAGTTCGTATTCATCCACCGAGTCGTAGCGCAGTTCGGCGAGGACGTACCAATCGGAAGTCAATTTGAGCCCTATCGGTACGTCGGGCATCATTTCGGCAACTTTGTCGATGGTGGGCTTTGCCATCAGTTCAAATGCGGAGAGTTTTGACGCGGCAACACTTTGCAAGGCTTCAAAAAGGATTTCGGCCTTTTCCGGTGTCTGTACTGCGGCGAGAAAGACGCGCCGAGCCCGGGGTTTGGCCGCAAGTTTTACAACCGCCTTGGTGATGACGCCCAACGTTCCTTCCGCGCCGATAAAAAGGTCGCGGAGGTCGTAACTCAAATTGTCTTTGCGCAGCCCCCGAAGCATCGGAAGTACCGTACCGTCGGCAAGCGCGACTTCAAGCCCCAGACATTGCTCGCGCATATTGCCGTAGCGGACGACGTGAACGCCCCCGGCGTTGGTGGACAAAGCGCCTCCGACGGTGCAGGAACCTTCGGCCGCGAGACTCACGGGAAAGAGAAGGCCCGCCTTATCAGCTGCGGTTTGGAGCTCAGCGAGAATGACGCCCGCATCGACTTCAGCCGTGCCGTTGACGCGGTCGATTTTGATGTTACGCATGGCATCAAGGCGGATGAGGACACTCTTATCGGCGTCCCTTCCCGTGACGACGGGGGTTGCTGCCGCGGCGTTGGAGGTGTTGCCGCCCTGCACGAAAACGAGTGCTTTGTGCCGAGCGCAAACGGCCATGACGGCCGCCGTATCCTCCGTGCATTTGGGATAGACGGCGCAGAGCACGGAACCGTGAAAACGCCGACGGTTGTCTAAAAGAAAAGGCGCCAAAAGCGCCGGATCGGTTTTCACCGCCGAATCACCGACGGCGGAACGGAGGTCTTCAATGAGTGTCACGGCCCTGTCCTTTTGAGAAGCCCTGATTGTAATGGGTTGCCGGGGCGGTGCCGATGTAAAAAAACGCGGGTTTTCTTGGAGAAAAAATATCTGGAGTCGCAAAACGAAGAGGTGAAGGCTCCTTTGTGAAATGCTATCGCGGGAGTGGGAGAAAAGTCGGTGAAAACGCTTGACAGCCTACATTGTGGAGTAAACCGGTAGAAAACAAGGAGGTGGACAGGGTTTTCGAGTTTAAGGAAAAGCCTGGAATTGCGAAGTGTTGTATTTTTGTTCTCAGGGTTTACCCCCCCCCTGTATCAGGTAATTTCATTGATGAGTGGAAATATTTGGACTCAATCTTCGAGAATTCGACTTGCCTAGTTTTTGAGAGATCTTCTGGGTTACCGCCCGGTATTCGGGCGGTATTACAAGTTTTCAAATCTCTTTCTGGAGAATTCTCAGATGAAAAAGACTTTTGTTGCAGCTGCTGTGCTCGGTGCACTTGCCGGTTCTGCTTTCGCCGCGGATGTGACGCTTTATGGTGTTATCGATACTGGTCTCAATTACTCCCATGTAGACATGGATGTTCCTGGGGTTGATGCTACTGACAGCTTCGAGATGAAATCTGGTCAGCAGGCTGGGTCTCGTTTCGGTTTGAAGGGTGTTGAGGAAATCGGAAACGTCAAGGTTGGTTTCAATCTGGAAAGCGGTTTCAATTCGGATACGGGTACGTTCCGTACGGCCGGAAGCCTGTTTGACCGCGAAGCCTCTTTGTGGGTTCAGGGTGGCTTCGGTAAGGTAGCCGCCGGTAAGATCGGTTCGATTAATCAGGGCACGAGCTCTTGGGGTAAGGTTGGCATGTTGTCTGCCTTCGGCACCTCTTTTGGCGATTACGTTGCTCAGTTAGGGACGACGTTCTCTCTGGCTTCTGTGTACGACAATATGCTCGCCTATGAATCTCCGGAATTCGCGGGGTTCAGGGTCTATGCCCAGTATGCGATGGGCTCCAACGACAACGAAAATAAGTCGTCATCTGATCGCTACTATGTGGTAGGCGCTACGTATAACAATGGCCCGATGGCAGCCTACTTAGCTGTGGATTCCACTAACTATAAGACCTACGATTCTGATATTGGGACGTTTGGTGATGCGATTGATGACAGCTACACGGTGACGTTGGGCGGCAGCTACGATTTCGATGTGGCGAAGCTCTACTTCGGTGCCCAGTATTTTGATGAAGTGACGTTGAAGTCTATTGGAGGCCTGACGAATTCTTTGATTAAGGATATTACGGTCAAAGATTTGGTTGGGGCTAGTACGGGGTCCAAGTGGTTGGATGCTTCGAAGGCGAATGCGCTGTACAAGATTAAGGGGTATGCCCTGAGCGCGTCGGCCAGTGCTCCGGTATTGGGTGGTAAGGCAATGTTTGGTGTTGGTTATGTGGATGCGGAATCCTCTGATCAGATGGAAGATTTGGCCGGTATGGATATGCTTCCTGAACTTACCCGTTGGTCTGTGTCGGCTGGCTACACCTACAGCTTCAGCAAGCGTACCAACGCTTACGGTGTTGTGACGTATATGCAGGATAAGATTGAAGTCAAGTGCAATGTCCAAGAAAATCCGTGGGTGAAATCCAGACTT
>ULUT01053310.1_pt1 | contig 13770 bp, 10 predicted proteins | sample 1958691 | NCBI WGS metagenome assembly ULUT01 (sample SAMEA4835766, study PRJEB28245) | human gut metagenome | biome: gut microbiome; material: fecal sample | place: Denmark | collected 2008 | reverse complement strand
CCGCCACTTCTTGCTTCGGATAGCGAAGATCACTTAAAATATCGACACGCCTCATCGTGTGTCCGTCGATTGTTATAGCCGGAAGCCAATAAAGTCCGAGCAGCGCTGCAAACACTGTCAGTACAAACCATAACGAATATTTCAGGTAGTTTTTGATAATCTTCATCTTATAAATAGATATAGGCTCTCCTTTTCGTTCTTGTTTTTTACCCGGTGCCGAACCACCCCTTCATCGGTGCCGGAGGAGGTCTTCATCGGTGCCGGAGCACAAGCTCATCGGTGCCAAACGTTTTCGGGCTACAAAGATAGACAAAAGAGAGAATAAAGAAGGGAGAATCTACATTATTTATAGATTCTCCCTTCTGATTATTTATTCACAGTACGAGCGCTAGATCGTCCGTTCAATGTTCCATACAAATGCACGCAAGCCCAACTGTTCGGTCTGCAAGTCCATCTTGTGCAGTGTATCCAGCAACGGGTCAACTTTATTGTCATCAACTACCGTAAGGATAGCAGAACACATGCTAGGCCAGGCATGGCTGCCGAAGTGCGGATCACCTGTCTTTGAGCCACGTCCCTGCACCTTTTCCAAATATGTAAAGCCACGGCAGTTCAGACGGTCGAGCAATGCCATAATCCGTTCGTAATAAGCCTGGTCGAATGTTATCAATACTGATTTCATATTTCTTTTCTGTTATTTCTTAATAATTTCGTCTTTATGTTCCTGGAAGTAAACATCCAACTCGCGCTGACGATGAAGTTTACGACGTCGGTTCTTGATACCGGTTCCGGCAAATACACAGTATAAGGTAGGAATCAGAATCAAAGTAAGAATAGTCGATATTGTCAGACCACCGATAACGGCAATCGCCATCGGACTCCACATTTCAGAACCTTGTCCGCCACCGATAGCCATCGGGATCATACCCAAAACCGTAGTGGCTGTCGTCATCAATACCGGACGCAGACGGCTCTTGCCGGATGTCACCACAGAGTTGATGACTGCCATACCCCGCTCTCGACAGAGGGTGATATAGTCAATGAGCACAATACCATTCTTCACCACAATACCAATCAACATGATACCTCCCAGCAAACTCATTACACTCAACGTACTGCCTGTGAAGAACAATGCCATCAAGACTCCACTAAATGCAAACGGCAGAGAGAACATGATAATGAACGGATAAGTCAGTGACTCAAACTGTGCTGCCATTACGATGAACACAAGAATGACAATCAGAATACCCAGTGTTCCCAAATCACGGAACGAATCCTGCTGGTCCTCGAACGAACCGGAAATCTGAATGGTCACTTCCCCCGGAAGTTCCATCTTATCGATAATCTTATTTCCGGCTGCTACTACGTCACCCAACGGAGCTCCCGAGATAACGGCGGACACAGTAACGATACGTTCACGGTCTTTACGTTCGATGGTAGGGGGCGCGAAACGTTCTACTACCTTTCCGACATCCTTCACGCGTACTGATTCTCCTTTTGCATTATAAATAAGGATATTCTCGAGGCTTTCCAGACTGGTACGATATTCGGGTGCATAACGCACTTTGATATCATACTCATCTCCATCCTCACGATATTTGGAAGCAACGGCACCATTGATACGATTACGCAAATAATTACCTGCAGTAGCCAGGTTCAGTCCGTGCATCGCCAGTTTCTCGCGGTCGAAATCAACCTGATATTCAGGCTGGTAATCGCTACGGCTGATGTTAACCTCAGTTACACCTTTCACGTTCAGCAATTCACGTTTCAAACGGGCGGCCACGCTATCGGTCGTCGTCATATCATATCCGTATATCTCAAAATCGGCACTTGCCTGAGCAGACATACCGGTATTGCTACCTCCCAGAATAACCTGTGCTTTACTGAACTCCGGATAAGCTTTCAAGTCCTGACGCATCTCATCGCAGACTGTTTCCAGCGAAATATCACGGTCGCCCGGGTCCACCAGACTGATGTTGAAGGAAATGATATGCGAACCGTTGTCCTGCATAGAAGCCCAAGTATTATCGGAATCTGCCTGACCTACAGTATAGTTACATACCTTCATGATGTCCTTATACTTCGTCAGCCACTGATTAGTCAGTTTCTCTGAAAGTTCCTGCGCTATTTCCTTTCGTGTACCGATCGGCAACTCAAGCTGAACAGCGATACGGGCATTATCCTGTGCAGGGAAGAACTCCGTACCAATGCCTTTTGCACAAAGCAAACTGACAACAAAGAAAGCGATACAGCTCACAATCACAATCGGACGATGACGAACTGCCCAGTTCAGCATCTTCGCATACCCGGTATCGAGTCCGTCTAACGCCTTCTCAATCGGAGTAAAGAAGAGCTTGAACATTTTCGACGGTCTCTTTTGCAGGCGGAGTAATTGCGAACAGAGCATCGGGGTCAGTGACAATGCCGCCACAGTAGACACAAACATGATGGCACACATCATCCAGCCCAACTGCTTGAAAAGTACACCGGACATACCGCTTACCATTGTCAACGGGAAGAACACGGCAATCATGGTCAGTGTAGAAGCGATTACGGAAATCGCCACCTCATTCGTTCCATGCACTGCAGCCTGTTTCGGGTCCGAGCCACGCTCAATATGCGTCGTCACATTCTCAAGTACCACAATCGCATCATCCACCACCATACCGATGGCAATAGACAGAGACGAAAGCGAAATAATATTAATCGTATTTCCGGTAATTGCCAGATATATGAAAGAGGCAATCAATGAAAGCGGAATCGTGATACAGATAATCAACGTCGCGCGCCAGCGTCCTAAGAAAAGGAACACGACAATCACAACGAACAACAGAGCGTACATTACAGTTTCTGCCAAACTGTCAATCGTGTTCAGGATGTTATCGGAAGTATCTACAATCACTCCCAGCTTCACGTCACTCGGCAGATTCTTCTGCAAGCGCGGAAGGGCTTCTTCTACTTTACGGGAGATTTCTACAGAATTGGCTCCCGACTGCTTCTGAACTACAATCATTGCCCCCTGCACACCATTATTGTAAGTCTCCTGCGCACGTTCTTCTACTGTGTCAACAATTCGTGCCACATCACGCAGAAATACATTGGCTCCATTGTGCGTACCGACTACGATATCCGCCAACTGCCGGGAATCGTCAAATTCTCCTTCCACACGGAGTGCATACGTCTCACTACCGATATCGAAGTTACCACCCGGAATATTCTTGTTTTCGGCTCCGATAATAGAGCTGATTGTCTCAATGCTCAGATTATACGCTTCCAGCTTATTGGGGTCGCAGTATACCTGAATCTCACGCTGCGGTGCACCACTGATGGACACCGTACCCACACCGGGGATACGTGCCAGAGGGTTAACCACACGGTCATCCAATATTTTGTAAAGCGCAGCCTGGCTCTCATTAGCCTGTACCGAAAGCAATACAATAGGAATCATGTCCGTACTGAACTTGAAGATGATCGGATTCTCGACATCATCCGGAAGCTGAGAACTTACCATGTCAAGTTTGTCACGCACATCATTCGTCAGCACGTCAATATCATTACCAAACTCAAATTCCAGCGTAATCAATGACATGTTCTCGGAAGAACGAGAGGTAATATGTTTCAGGTTACTCACCGCATTCAAGGTATTCTCCAGCGGTCGGGTAACGTTATTTTCTATATCCGAAGCACTTGCGCCAGGATATGCGGTCATTACCATGATCGTATTTGTATCAATATCCGGATACAAGTCGATAGGTAACTTAGACAAAGAGAAAAGACCAAAAATCACCACTGCCAGAAAGCAGAGGGAGGTCATAATCGGTTTCTTAACCGCACCTTCGTATAAACTCATTTCTTTATCGTGATTAGTTTAATAGTGATTTTACTTCTCGATCTCTACTTCTGTACCGTTTATCAGACGTGCCTGTCCGGCCACTACCACCTGTGAGTTATCGGGCACACCGGATTTCAGCTCATACTCCGAGCCCATACGTCTGCCTAACTCTACTTTGTTGTAAGACACCTTGCCATCTTTATAAACGTACACATAGCGATCACCGGAACCTGCCTGTTTCACAATAGCCAAGTCGGGCACTACGACATTATCCGCCGTACCGAAGTTCAGAGTAGCACGGGCAAACATTCCCGGACGTACACGCTGATCTTTGTTGTCCAACTTGATCTCGATCTGGAAAGTACGGGTAGTTGCGTCGATAGTCGGATAGATCAGGCTGATAGTTCCCTTGAACAGTTCGTCACCATATACATCCAGCTTCACATCTACCGGTTCACCTTTCTTCACTTTCGTGAAATAGGTTTCAGAAACGTTGATCATCAGCTTGACCGGAGTAATCTGCTCGACTACCAATACCGGACTGCCTCCGCTATACATATCACCATTATCATAATTACGGGCAGTGATTACTCCATTGATCGGACTCAACAGGAAAGTATTCTCCACCAGATTATCATAGGCAGTCTGCTTCACATCGAGCTGCATCTTCGAAGCATCCCACTCTGATTTAGAAGCACCACCTACTTTATATAGCTCGTCAATACGATTAAATTCTATTTTCTGATTGTCCAGTTGCAGTTTCGTTTGTGTCAGATTGGCTGCATCCATCTGTACCAACTTCTGACCTTTGGATACACGGTCGCCCACTTCTACCAGAATCCGGTCGATGCGGACAGGTGACGAAGGAGCAATGTTGTTCTTTACTTCAGCTTCCACCGTCGCTGTGTAATCCTGTATCTGATCTACGGGACGGGCCGTTACATCAGCCACTTTTACTCTAGGCTTCTCGTCTTCCTGTTTCAAAGCAGCCTTATCTTTTCCACCCGTACATGAGGTCATAACTACTGTCAATAGCAGAGCCACTAATTGGATACCTTTTTTCATATTCCTTAGTTGTAATTTTAGTTGTCTATCTTCTTTATTGTTTTCCCAAAACCTGATCAAGGTCAGCCTTCGCTGTCAGGTAATCGTAGATTGATTGATTATAAGTAAGTTGTGCCTGTGTCAGGGATACTTGCGAACTATTAAGTTCGAGTACGGTTCCCTTACCTACTTCGTAACGTTTTCCGGCAATCTGCACCGCTTTTTCAGCTTGCATCACGTTTTCCTTGTTGCTGACAACCTGTTCTGAACTGGCAGTCATATTGTTACGGTAGCTTACTACTTGCATATTCAGCTTTCTCTCCGTATCAATGCGGTTCCAGTCGAGCTGGCGCATCTGGATGCGGGCTGATTTTACTTTCGTAAAGTTGCTCGCTCTATACAAAGGAATACTCAGATTGAACATCAAAGATGAACTGTTGCTCCATGTATAATCAAAGAAATTGATATTCGGATTATACAAAGACTGATACTGATAAGAGAAACTCATCGACAAAGTAGGTATAAAGTTCGTTCTCAACGACTTCACGTTCTTTTCGAGCAACTTCATATTCAACTCAAACTGCTTCATCGTCGTATTATTATCCAAACTCATATCTTCTTCTTTCAACTGATTGGCAAACAGCATTGATTCGTAGTTTGTCAGATTATCGTCAGTCTTAATATCTACATCTGCCGTAATTCCCATCAGCACTTTCAACTGGAGTTTCGCCAGCGTCACAGCATTAGCGGCAGAAATTACATTTGGTTTGATGCTACGCATCTGCACCTCTGCACTGATCTTATCAAATTCGCTGACTGCTCCTTGTTGATATTTAGCGTTCACAACGTTGAAATTATCTTCTGCCAACTTATAACTGCCCTGAAGTACTTCATAACTATCCTGGGCAAGCATCAGCTGATAATAAGCTTTAGTTACCTGATTGATCAGATCCAGTTCGGAAGCACGTGACTTCTCTACCGCCAGTTCGATATCCGTCTTTGTCATTGACATAGCCCGGTAAACTGCCGGTGCAAACAAAGGTAGGTTAATGCTCAGTCCGGCATTAGCGGTATTCGTACCGTCTTGCCCCATCTTGAACGACATGTCGTTCAGTTTCATTTCAGCCGCTTTGATCGTGTGATCCAGTGATCCGTTTAGGCTTGCTTCAGGTAGCAGACTCTGCCACGCTTCCTTACTTGCAACTTTCTTCAAGGCAATTTCTTCTGCTGCCACCTTTATCGTAGGATTCTCATCCAACGCTATTTCCAGGGCTTTATCCAGCGTCAGCGTCAGCGTATTCTGCGCTGTCTGTTCTGTCTGAGCCTTTGCAAAGCCAAACGCACAGAGCGCCATTGCTGTCAGAAGCATTTTCTTGCCTGTCAATCTTTTCAATCTGTTCATAAACTCGTTTCTATTTGATCCTTAATTGTTTGTCATCCGAATCTTACTCCTATTGTTGTTCGACCCGGTTTTTACGATATTCTGATATAAATTCTTCTAAAACTCTGGCTCCTTTTTCCGTGGAAATACCACGTATATAAGTAAACATGATGGATTCGTATACTTCTATAAAAGGATATTCGTTGCAAATATCCGTATTCAACAACACATCGAACTGTTCGCGTACCAACAGGTTGACTATCTCAAAGTTGACATCCGAACGAAAAATACCTTGCTCCACACCCGACTTAAAAAAAGACATCGTCTTTTCCGAGTCACTTTCACTACGGTCTTTCATCATTGCATACACCTTCGGATATTTCTTGATATCCTCAAAAAAGCGTTTATTTGTCTGGTGAAAGATCTCAATACTCTTCTGAAAAACAGCAAGTATAACCTCCAGCACATTATTAGATTGTTCGTATATTGCCTGTAAGTATTTGTCTCTTTCAGCCTGTTTATGCAGAATACACTCCTTCAATAATGATTCCTTATCTGCAAAAACCTCATAGAGCGTACGTTTGGAAATTCCCAATGCTGCCGCAATGTCATCCATCGTAATACACTTAATACCTTTCAAAGTAAAAGCTTCTGTCGCGGTCATTATGATCCGTTCTCTCAACTCTGCCTTTTGGGACGCGTCTCTTCCATGCTCCATCATCACTCTTTTTTAGATTTTGTTAGACTCAGTTTACTATAAATTCACCACTTTAGGGGAAAAACGGAACAAAGATATATAGAAAACTCAATTAACAAATCAAGTTTCCTTTTATTTATAGCCCATTTGATAAATATTATCATTCACTAGAGGTATATGAAAACAAGTGTTAATAGGAAATACAGAGCAAAAGTAAGGAATAGCGGTATATGAAGTAAAGTTTTATCGTTATGAAGAGGGAAATAACCGGTAAATGCCGGATAAATACCGATAAGAATCGATATGTTATCCGGCAGTAACAGTCACCCATTATTAACGATAAACAAAAGGAGGTTTAGTACTCTAACTTAGTCCTTTTTAAAAAAGCAACTGTTTTATGTATCTCTTTGTACATCACGATGTCATCTTTCACAAAAGGCACTTCTTTCCGATAAGCATTCAGGAAACTCTCCAAAAGCGGAGAGGTTTTCAACGGACGGCGGAAATCGATACCCTGTGCGGCATTCATCAGTTCGATAGCAAGGATATGCTCCAGATTATCCATCACTTTATAAAGTTTAGTCGCGGCATTGGCGCCCATACTTACGTGGTCTTCCTGTCCATTAGACGAGACAATGGAATCGCTTGACGCGGCATAACAGTACATTTTGTTCTGGCTGACCATAGATGCAGCGGCATATTGTGGAATCATGAAACCGGAATTTAGTCCCGGATTGGCTACCAGAAACTCCGGAAGTTCACGGAGCCCCATGATCAATTGGGAAACACGACGTTCGGAAATATTTCCCAGTTCTGCCAAAGCAATGGCGAGAAAGTCATAGGAAATGGCAAGTGGCTGGCCGTGAAAATTTCCACCGGAGATGATTCTGTCTTCATCAGGAAAGATCGTGGGATTGTCTGTAACGGAATTAATTTCAGTCAGCAACACGGAAGAAACATAGCGGATAGCATCTTTCGTTGCGCCATGCACTTGCGGGATACAGCGAAAAGAGTAAGGATCTTGCACGTGCGCCTTAGGACGCTCGATCAGTTCACTGCCAGCCAGCAGCTTACGAAAGGCCCCTCCTGTTTCTATCTGTCCGGGATGAGGGCGTATCTGTTGGATACAATCCATAAACGGGTCAATGCGCCCGTCAAAAGCCTCAAGAGAAAGGGCAGCTATCAAATCGGCCTTTTTAGAGAGACGGAAGGCTTTGAGAATAGCAAACACACCATTGGCACTCATGAACTGTGTACCATTGAGCAACGCAAGCCCTTCCTTGCTCATGAGCCGGACGGGCTCCCAGCCAAATTCGTCGAGTACGCTGATTGCTTCGCATTTCTTTCCTTTATAGTTAACGTCGCCTACACCAATCAGAGGAAGAAACAGATTTGCTAATGGGGCAAGATCGCCGGAAGCACCCAAAGAACCACGATCGTAGACAATGGGCAGTACGTCGTTATTGAAAAAATCGAGAATACGCTGTACGGTAATAAGTTGTACGCCACTGTGCCCCAACGAGAGAGCATGGGCTTTGAGCAGCATCATCAGTTTGATAATGACAGGACGAATTTCTTCTCCTACACTGCAAGCATGGCTCTTGATGAGGTTTTCCTGTAAGGTTCCCAATTCGTCGGGAGATATATTTTTAGTACATAAAGAACCAAAACCTGTAGTAATGCCATATAAAGGTTCTTCGGAAGCAGCTATTTTATGGTCGAGATAATCACGGCATTTCTGAATGCGGAGCTTGGCTTCGGGAGCCAGTTCCAGCTTCAGATTCTCGTTGATGATCCGTTCGATGATTTCGAAGGTCAGTTCTCCGGAACCTATTTGATACACATTCTTGCTCATACGCGTAAATCTTGGTTGACGGCATCCAGTAATTCTTTCTCTTTCCGGCAGGCGGTTTGCTCTATCCGGTCCGCTTCGGCTTGCAAGCCCTGGACAAATTCTTTGTCTTTGAGTACCCCCAGATTAATGCGGACATTCAGCAATGCCCCCAATACGGCGGATCGTGCCGCCATCATGGCTACACAGGCGTCTGTAATAGCGTTCCGGTTTCCCAGACGGGCGATGTCTGCTATGACGGGCATCACTTCAAGTGCTTTCCGGGCAACTTCCATCGGAATGAGGGCGGCATGCCTGGTGGCTTCCTGAATGGCAGCGCTGCGGGCAGCTTTTTCTTCATCGGTAGCTTTGGGAAGTTTAAAACAGGCAAAAACTTCATCATAGGCTTCGGAGTCTTTATCAATCAAGGCGACGAATTCTTTTTGGAATCGGGTGGTAAGCGTCTGTGCGTGCTGCATAACTTCTTCGCTGGCTTCATATCCTTTCTTTCCGATGGTGAGTCTCGTCACCATCGTGGCCAAAGCAGAAGCCAGCGCTCCGCCTAAAGCAGCAATACTGCCACCGCCGGGTACCGGATCATTGCCGGCTACCTTATCTAAAAAATCTTTTACGGTTAAATCTGCTAACATGGTATTTTATGCTTTTAGTTATCAATTGACGGGGTATAACATACCGCCTTTAATAGTCATGATGACACAGTTCATGCCTACGTAGTATGGCAGAATGTGATAATTGTCCGAATTCAGTATGACAAAGTCACCTTGCTTGCCTACTTCGATGCTTCCGATCCGGTCTGCCCGATGAAGGGCAGCAGCTCCGTTCAGTGTAAGGGCAGTGATGGTTTCTTCGATGCTAAGTTTCATGTAAATACACGCCAAAGCAATGGTCAACGGGATGGAACCGGAGAAACAGCTTCCCGGATTCAAGTCTGTGGCAAGTGCCACGGCACAGCCGGCATCAATCATTTCACGACCGCGTGCATAAGGTTCTTTCAGCGCGAAAGCCGTCAGAGGCAGCAGGGTAGCTACTACTCCTGCATCGGCCATTGCACGGATTCCGGCATCGGAAGCCTGAAGCAGATGATCGGCAGACAAAGCGCCCAGTTCGGCAGCCAGCTCAGCGCCACCAAAGGAAACGATTTCATCGGCATGGAGCTTTAACAGGAAGCCTTGTTCTTTGGCTGCCCGAAGGAGACGGCGGGACTGTTCGACAGAGAAAACTCCTTGTTCGCAAAAGACATCGCAACATTCGGCAAGTCCGTTCTCGCGGATAACGGGGAGCATTTCACGAATCAGAAAGTCGATGTATTCGTCTCCTCTTCCTTTATACTCTTCGGGAAGGGCATGGGCTCCTAAGAAAGTGGATACAATGTCGATACGTTTGTGTTCGTCATTGTTCAGGCTGCGCATTATTTTCAGTTGCAGCAGTTCTGTTTCCCGATCGAGTCCATAGCCGCTTTTGCCTTCTACCGTGGTGACTCCCATAGCACTCATCTTCTTCAGAAAACCTTCGGCTGCCGAGCGAAGTTTCAGGAAATTCATTTGCCGGGTAGCTTTTACGGTACTGGCTATCCCTCCGCCATGTTCCATGATGGACATATAGCTTTCGCCTTTCAGCCGCCATGAAAATTCTTCGGAACGTTCTCCGCCAAAAACAAAATGGGTATGCGAATCGACAAAGCCCGGAAGCAGGCAATGTCCCCGGGCGTTGTAATGCCAGTAATGCTGGTAGTAGCCGTCACGATCTTCGCCACGGCTCTCGCCGACGTAAGTGATGATGCCTTTGGTCACTTCTACCGTTCCGTTTTCTATGATACGGAGTTGTCCCATTTCCGCACCTTTACGGGCGGAGGTTCCTGTCGGGGTGACAATACGGGCATTGAATATAATCAGGTTTTCACTCATTGATCTTTTATTATTCGGTTCTTACTATTTCAATCATAAGTCGATATAAGTTTCAGCAGCTTTATATCGGACGCACATTATTTGAATACTCCGGGCGCTATTCCATGATACGCGCTTCCAGCACCTGCTGCATGGAGAAATTCTCCAGTCCTAAATAATAGGAGGCCGTATCTATCAGCGCTTCCATCGGCACCAGACCGATGATCTCACTTCCAACAATCGTCACTCCATAGCGACGGGCCTCAATACGCACCAATTCGAAAGCACGGTAAAGGGCGGTGCGGGTGTAATCGGTCATATTAATGGATACTTGGGTGATATTCCGTTCTTTCAGTTCCACCCCCATTGCTTTGACGTAGCGGAGACCGCCGTTGATATGCCGGATATTCTTTGCTATCTTCGTGGCTATTTCAAGATTATTGGTACTCAGATTGATGTTATAAGCAACCAGCGGCATTCGGGCACCGATAGCTACCGTTCCGGCAGTGGGATGACGCTCGGCAGGACCGAAGTCGGGCTGCCATTCGGGAAGTCTGATTTTCTCCGCCATTCCTTCAAATTCTCCCTTACGGACGGAGGCCAGATTTTCCCGATGCGGGGCTGTGGCGGACTTTTCATACAGAAAGACAGGGAGATTATATAGTTCCGCCACCCGGGAAGCCACTTCTTTCGACAGGGCGACGGCTTCTTCCATCGTCGTATTCTTGATCGGAATGAAAGGAACCACGTCCACCGCTCCCATGCGGGGATGCTGTCCGCTATGATGGTTAAGGTCTATCAGACGGACAGCAATGCCGATAGCTTCAATGACTGCATCGCGCAAGGCTTCCGGTTCGCCAACCAAAGTGACTACCAGACGGTTATGATCTTCATCATTGCTATAGTCGAGCAGCTTCACGCCGGATTTGCCACGAAAAGGGGCTACTATCTTGTCTATTTTCTCCAAATCACGTCCCTCGCTAAAGTTGGGGACACATTCGATGATCTTACTCCAATTCATATTTATTTCTCTATTTCGTTACTTTCTATTACAATACTTCTTTTATTGTCTTTTTAATCAGCTCGTCATCAGCCAGATAAGGCATCGTTATATGATACCCTTCCGAATGTGATTCATTGAAAGCGTCACTAGTTTCCATTGCATGCGGATTGCGGGCCCACGAACGGCGGGCCACTCCGCCCATCACATCCCAAAGCATAGCCGAGCGAAGTATCTCGCCTACCCGTTCGCTGCCGTCACATACCATGCCGAAACCGCCATTAATCGCTTTTCCGATGCCGACTCCGCCGCCATTATGCAGGGCTACCAAGCTCATGCCACGGGCGCAGTTTCCGGCAAAACACTGCACGGCCATATCAGCCATGACATTACTTCCATCTTTGATATTCGATGTCTCACGGAAAGGCGAATCGGTTCCACTCACATCATGATGATCACGGCCCAACATGATCGGTCCTACTTCTCCCCGCCGTACCATTTCATTGAAACGGAGGGCGATATTCATTCTTCCCACGGCATCCTGATAGAGAATACGTGCCTGAGTACCTACTACCAGCCTGTTCTTTTCGGCGTCGCGTATCCAGTTATAATTATCCAGATCCTGTCCCCGTCGATTGACATCAATGCACTCCATTGCGGCACGGTCCGTTTTTATCAGATCTTCGTGCCTACCGCTCAGACATACCCATCGGAAGGGGCCATAACCATAATCAAAGAGTTGGGGTCCCATGATATCTTCTACATAACTCGGCCATATAAATCCGTCTTTCTCATCAACGCCATTGCGGGAAATCTCTTTCACTCCGGCATCATAAACCGCTTTCATAAAGGAGTTGCCATAATCGAAGAAGTAAGTGCCGCGTGCCACCAGTTTCCGGATTACCTCAAAATGGCGGCGCAAGGAAGCGTCTGCCAGACGACGGAACTGATCAGGGGATTCATGAAGAAGGCGGGTCCGCTCTTCGAAAGTCAAGCCTGCGGGACAGTAGCCTCCTTCGTAAACGGCATGGCAAGAGGTCTGATCGGACAAAAGTTCAATATGAATCTGCTCACGTTCCGCATATTCCAGCAAATCGACGACGTTGCCATGATAGGCTACCGAGCAAGGTTCCCGACGTTCCATCGCTTCTTTTGCCAGACGGAAAGCCTCCGACAAGTCTTGTGTGACATGACCTACCCATCCCTGCCGATAACGTGTTTCGATACGGGAGCTATCGACTTCGGCTATAATAGAGGCTGCTCCGGCTATTTCGGCTGCCTTTGGCTGTGCCCCGCTCATTCCTCCCAAACCGGAAGATACGAAGAGGTGGCCACGCAAATCTTTGTCCTGCGGAATGCCGAGTTTCAATCGTCCGGCATTGAGTAATGTATTGAAAGTGCCATGAACAATACCCTGCGGACCGATATACATCCAGCCGCCCGCCGTCATCTGCCCATAGTTGGCAACTCCCATTTGTGCGGCAATGTGCCAGTCGTGCTGATTGTCGAACTGACCTATCATCATAGAGTTGGTAATAATAACGCGGGGAGCATCGGGACGGGAACGAAACAGTCCCAACGGATGTCCGGACTCAATGACCAGTGTTTGCTCAGGAGTAAGTTCTTCGAGATATTGCTTGATCAGGAGGTATTGCATCCAGTTCTGACAAACTTGGCCGGTTTCACCATAAGTAACAAGTTCATAGGGATACAACGCGATATCAAAACAGAGATTGTTGTCAATCATTACTTGAAAGGCTTTGCCTTCCACACATTTGCCACGATATTCATCAATCGGTCTGGCTTTCAGATCGCCTGCGGGGCGGAAGCGGTATCCGTAAATTCGCCCACGGGTACGCAATTCTTCCATAAATTCAGGTGCCAGTTGCTCATGCAATTCCAAGGGGATATAGCGCAATGCATTCTTCAATGCCGTAGCTGTCTGCGCCGGCGTAAGCGTATAACTACGGTCGGGGGCCCTCCGGATACCTTCTATGAAAGCTGGGTAGGGAGGTAACGTGTTGCCAAGAGTTATCTTCATAATAAGCAGAATTAAGGATTACAAACTGTAAGCAATA
>ULUT01068951.1_pt1 | contig 13981 bp, 8 predicted proteins | sample 1958691 | NCBI WGS metagenome assembly ULUT01 (sample SAMEA4835766, study PRJEB28245) | human gut metagenome | biome: gut microbiome; material: fecal sample | place: Denmark | collected 2008 | reverse complement strand
TCCTATTTTTATCGAACAAGTTTCCTCATCTATTTTTACTTTCACCCTATGATTATTAGTTGGAACTGTTACAAATTTCTCCCCTACAATATAAGTTGTCATATTACTATCTTTATGAATAGTAATTTTATTCAATATATCATCTTCAGAAAAATTATAGCTCTTAAATTTTGCTTCTACACTTGAATCTAAAAATTGTATAGCAATAGGATGAACAAAATAATCTTTAGATGTACATATAGAATTCTCAATACCAATCAAACATTCCGATGTCAAAAATTTTGGGTAAGTATATCCAACCCCTTTAATATATCCAGCATAAGGCACTTGCCATTCTTGCAATACATTAAATTCTTCAGAAGTAATATATATTCTCATTTCACCCACCGATTATCAAATTCAATACCATTCACGCTTACACTTTCAGGAGACAAAATCAAGGTAGTTGACAAGCCTTGCCCCAAAGATTCAATAACCCGTTTCAAATTGACACAATACGCATTCGTAAACGCCACCTCAAATATCACCCCGGACGTACCGGTTTTGAACAGCACCGCCCCGTTCTTTTTCATCCACGGTTTCACAGCCCATCCGTAGATGTTGTTCTTCACTGTTTGCGAAAGGGTTATCATGATGCGTCCGCCGCGCACTTCCCCCTCCGGCTGGTTTTTTATGCCATCGACAGGCTGGTGAAAACCGATTTTGAACTGTTCCACTGCATACTCGTCACCGTCAACACTGAATATGACATTCACATTGCTGTCCACTTGCGGAAAACTAAAGAGTCCCATAACATTGTTGTTTTTAAAATACCCACTGATTTTCAAATTCCTCCGACCCGAACGTCAGCTTCTGAGCCTGCACGGTCAGCTTGGTTGCGATATAGCTCTTCCCCTGCCGGATATAGCTGATTTCCATATCCACACAGGTCGCTTTCTCAAAGAGTATCTTTTCGAGCGTGGAACCCTGGTTGTCATGGACCACGATGGCTCCGTTCTGATACTTGCGGGCATCCAGCATCCACTGGATCATGTCACGGTTGGGAAGATGGGGGTAAGTCACATAGAACGTACCGCCTTTCACTTCGGTTTGGGCCTGTCCTTTGATGTCTATCCCCTGGGCGAACCCGAACTCACAGCCGATAAGCTGGTAACTGTCCTTATACATATCGACCAGCGAGGAAGCGGCAAGATTGCCGATCTTTAAGAATACTGTATATCCAAACATACTGTACTTGATTATTGGTGAATATTCCAGGTTAATTCATTCTGTTCGTCCAGACCTACCTCCAGATTTTTTCCTTTGCACAGCTCTTCATTGATGATAAGCCGCGAAATCGGTCTGCGCAGGTAGTTGCGGATAACCCCGGCAACCTGACGGGCGCCGTATTTGGGAGTGAATCCTTTGTGGGCAAGCATTTTACGGGCATCGTCACTGATGGTGATACCGATACCTTGCTTGTCCAGCAGTTTCCTGACACTGTTGAACTGTATATCGAATATCTTCAACAGGATGTCTTCACGGATAGGAAAGAACGGAACGATTTCCGACAGACGCGCCAGGAACTCCGGACGGAAATACTGCCCCATCACCTCCATGATCTGGGTGGTAGCCGGCACATTGCCCGATTCCAACTGCTTCGTCAGCCATTCGCTGCCCACATTGGAGGTGAACAGCACGATGGAGTTGGAGAAGTCCCCTTCCTTGCCCAGACGGTCATGCAGTTTCCCTTCATCCATGATTTGCAGGAAAATATCATAGACGGACGGATGCGCTTTCTCTATCTCGTCAAAGAGGACCACCGCGTAGGGTTGCTGGCGGATTTTATTCACCAGCATACCGCCCTCCTCATAGCCCACGTATCCCGGAGGCGCCCCGTAAAGCAAGGCGGCGGAGTGCTCCTCCTTGAATTCGGACATATCAAAACGGATCATGGACTTTTCATCGTTGAACAGCGCCTCCGCCAGTGCCTTGGCAAGTTCGGTCTTGCCGGTACCGGTAGGCCCCAGCAGGAAGAAGGAACCGATGGGCTGGCCCGGCTTGTTCATACCGCTGCGGGATTCAAGAATGGCATCGGTCAGCGTTTTCAGCGCCTGGTCTTGACCGACAACCCGACGGCGCAAGTAATCTTCCATGTTGAGCAGGCGTTCCTTCTCCTGCGACTGTATCTTGCCGATAGGAATGCCCGTCTTGCTGGCGACAACGGCGGCAACCTCATAAATTCCTACCTCCTCTATGCTCTTTTCCGCAAATGACAGGATGGCAGCCAGTGCGCTCCGCAGGTAAGCCGCCAGCTCTTCATACTCCTGCAATTCATGGATATCCGCCTCATCGGAAACCACGCCCAGAAGGATGGGGCTTAATTTGTTGTGCATCAGGAAAAGCAGCGTTTTCAGCTCTTCCACCTTTTCTTGAGGTGCTTTTTCCTCCTTTTCTATCTCGTCCAGTCGGGCAAGCAAGGCTTCCGTATCCTTCTTTCCTGTTTCATTGACCATCTTGATGGCCGAAAGTGTCATGTCCAACAGGCCGATGGCGGAGTCGGGCAAACGGCGGTCTTTCACATACCGCTTGGCAAGGCGCACGCATTCCGCCACGGCATCGTCGCTGATTCCCACCCGGTGGTACTCCACGTATGATTGCCGGACGGAATGCAGCATCTGTATGGCGGACTTCAAGTCAGGCTCATTGACCTGCACCACCTCAAAACGGCGGTTGAACGCATGGTCAGGCTCTATAATCTTACGGTATTCGTCAATGGTGGTGGCGCCGATAACGGTCAGGTCGCCGTGCGACAATTCGGGCTTCAGCACATTGCCGGCGCCGGAATTGCCCTGCCGGCTGTCCAGCAGGATATGAATCTCGTCAATGAACAGGATGGCGTTGTCAATGCCGCGCAACTCTTTCACGATATTTTTCAAACGGTCCTCTATCTCCCCCTTGTAGGTGGCGCCTGCTATGAGCGAGGCATTGTCAAGCTCAAACACACGGGCTCCCTCCAGGAACGAAGGCACCTTATGGTTGACTATGTTCCATGCAAGCCCGTACACAAGGGCTGTTTTCCCCACCCCGGCGTCACCGACAATCAACACGTTCGATTTGCTGCGGCTGCCCAGCACCTCCATGACCATGCGGTTCTCCCGGTCACGGTTGATGGTCGGGTAAAGCCTGTCTGCCGCGGTGGCGGTAAGGTCCACGCAATACTTGGCGAGAAAGGAAGTGGAAGAGGAAACGGAACTTTGAATGAAACTTTCCGGCACGTTGCCGGAAACTCCCGCCGGTTCGTTGCCTGTATATATGGAATGGATATCTTTCTCCAGGATAGGGAAAGACCTGAGCTGGTCACTGGAAAAGGCGATGCCCGGTTTCGTCAGTGCCAGCAACACGCAGATGGGATTGATGTCAAACAGCCCCATCTGTATCCGTGCGTCATCGGCGGCACGGAAAACGGCATCGATCTTCTCCGACGGCTTGATTTCGGCGAACCGGGTGGATTTCGGACATTGTTCGATATGGACATCCGCCCATTCCTCCAGATACCCCAAATCCTTACCTATACTTATTATAAAATCCCTTAGCCCTACATCTTTATGAAGTAGAGCCTTCAACAAATGCGAGGGAGTGTAACACTCGTTCGCATTTTCACGAGCCACTGCAAGTGCTATGTTAAGCGCAATTTTTACAGAATCATCAAGATTAATGAAACCAACTCCTGTATCCATAATCAATAAGATTTAAAAATTGCGCAGGAGAACATTGCAAATATAAGGCAAAAAAATAAGCCCGCCACTTTTCAGGGCAGATTTTTTTATGTTAACGAACATAATTTTTGAAAAAACCAAAAAATATCGCAAAAAATTTCCCAAAAAACTTTTGTAATTTTCAGAAAGCTCCATATATTAGCCCCCGGAAATTGAAAGCCAAAGGCGGGGAGGCGCCGAACCGCCGGTAGCCGGAAATTCCGTAATCAACCTTTTTACAAACTTTAAAACTTTGAGAATATGGCATTTAAAGCGTCATTTAAGTTTTCAGACTCAAGAGAGTTTGATGTATTGAGATGGGATGTCAAGTTCAATCGTGATGTGGACCCCAAAGGCCGTCCGGCATCTGACATCTATGGTGGTAAAATCTATGTGGAGGTTGAATCTACTCCGGACACCATTGTGTTGGACAAGATGTTCAAACAGTATCAGCCCGTAAACGGAAGTATCGTCTTCAAGAAAGCGGATGAGGATGCCAAGATGAAGGAACTGGTATTTGAGAACGGTTACGTGGTGGAATACGAGGAGGCACTGAATGTGGCCAACCCCTATCCGATGACAATCAAGTTCGCCATTTCCGCACAGACAGTGAAGATGGACGAGGCTACATTTGTACAGGATTGGCCGGAAAACAACTAACGGTTGTTTTCTAATCAAAGTTTTTAAGGTGCCGGAATATACCAATTCCGGTTATTTCGGCACCAAAAAACATACCGACTGGTCGGATTGATTAATTAATTTTCATAGCAAAAGATAGTATGGGAGCAAGTTTTCTGAATTTGGTAACTACCAAGGTGACAGTGAAAGGAGAGGAACAGAAGTTCGTTTCACTGTGGCTTCATCAGCGGTTTAACCGGCATCACGCCTTTACTGTAATTGTGAATTACCTCTCGCCCGGCAATACGTTCAAGCAGACACCTGAAAAATTCATCAATTACATCGGGGAGACTGTCAGCATCTCGTTCGCCCACAAGCAGACGGGCGAAAGTTATGACTTCGAAGGGGTTGTCACACAGGTGGAAATGGTCGGAAGCATGGGTGAGGCGGGCGGAGTGGCCATTCACGGAGCAAGCCCCACGATATTGTATGAGAACAACGGAACGCTTGACTCGTGGATGGACCAGACCCTTTCCGCCATCATAAAGGAGGCGACACAGGAATACGGGAAGGTCCCGCTGGCTTCCAATCCTAAATACTCCGCCAAAATCCCTTACATGGCGCAGTACAACGAGAGCGTCTTCGACTTTATGAACCGGCTCTCCGCCCAATACGGCGAGTGGTTCTATTACGACGGTAAAAAAGTCTATTTCGGCAAACCCGACAAGGACAACACGGAAAAGATCATGTACGATGTGGACCTGGAGGAGGTACGTCTGGTGGCAAATCTGGTGCCGGACAAATCTGCAAGATACGATTATGTAGCGCAGGAGAACAAACAACATAATGCAGACACGCCCGCCAAACCCGATGGCATGAATGACCTCCAGTCCATTGCGCATGACTGTTCCGAAAAGGCGTATGGGGCAAAGACGACTGCCGCCGCCAATCCGCACATCGCCGACAAGGCGGGGCTGGACGGGCAGATGAAGGTCCTCAAAAATGAGTCCGGCGCCAATTTGTTGAACATAAGGGGCATAGGAAAGACATGCCGGATCCGGATAGGCGAAGTCATTGAGGTCTCTTTCCCCGGTGACATGAACCTGCCGCCCCTGGGAAAATTCCGCATCACCGAAATCACGCACGAGGTACGCCGTGACGGGCATTATGCCAACACGTTTGCCGGGATTCCTGACGGAACGGTAAACATCCCTGTTCCCGACGCAAAACTCCCGCTGGCATTGCCCGAGCTTGCGACGGTGAAGAAAAATGACGACGAAAAGGAACAGGGACGGGTGAAAGTGAGTTTCGACTGGCAGAAAAACGGGAAAACAACCAACTGGATCAGGGTGCAGAGCCCCAATGCGGGAGTAAGCGACGCCGTATCCAAAAACCGCGGATGGGTGTTTGTTCCCGAAGTCGGTGACCAGGTCATGGTGGGGTACGAACACGGCAATCCGGACCGCCCCTATGTGACCGGAGCCATGTTCCATTCCGCTTCAGGAAAGGGAGGGGACAAGAACAACAAGACCAAAAGCATTATCACGCGCAGCGGAAGCGCCATCGTTTTCGACGATGAGACGGGAAGCATTGTCATCACCGACCAGACGGGAAAACAACTGATTCTGCTGGACGGGAAGGACGCCATTACGATTATGGCGAAAAAGAGCGTAGTCATCACCAACGAGGACAAGTCCGTTATCGTAATGGACGAAAAGTCCATCGGTATGCAGGCGGACACGATTTCTATCGAAGGAAAGAAAAACATTACGTTGGTTTCGGGCAACGAAAGTATGGTATTCAGCAGCGAAAAAAACATCATCAACGGCAGCGCCACCAATATCAAGCTGGAGGCGGCCAAAGAATATGACTTGAATACACAGACCGGAACCATGAAAGGCACGAACCTCACCGTGGAGGGAACGGCAAACATGACCGTAACGGGAGGCATTGTGAAAATTAATTCATAAACGGATTGGATATGGGAGCATCAGCATCTGTAATACAGGAATACTACAAGGCGGTCGATTACTGGGCGGACATAGCCGGAAAGAAAGACTGGAAACTGGCGATATGGATTGTCGGAAGGAACGATGTGGACCTGGTGGACAAGTTCCTGGAGATAGAGCGTTCCCCTGTAGGACAGTTCGATGACATATTTTTCCGTTTCGACACGCCCTACAGAGGCGATGACGACGAATATGCCGCACAGCTCTGGCAGGAGTATGCCGGATGGTTTGAGGAGCAGGCGGAAGAGAAGGATGACATGCTCAAGGCGTTGCGGCACGACGGGCTGCTCAAGACAGAGTACCGCCCCGACACATCGGCCGAGCCCACGGCGGCAAACCTGTGGAAGGAGATGTTGCGCTTCAAGGAGTGCATATCCCGTTTGGAAAATGCCTTCTTCTGCATCTATTTTCCTCCGGAACAATCCGGGGAGTTTCCCCGGACGGAATGGTTCGGACAGGTACTGAAAGAGGGTGTCCCGCAGGGCATCCGTCTGACAACCATTGATTTGAAGAAGGACAGAAATGTCGCTCTGGACGAGTCGCCGGAGGTGGTCCACATACGCCCACGCTTTGACATGGCGGCAGCACTGCATAACCGGATGGCGCGGGCGGATGCCGGCAACGACCTGATCGCGCCGGAGAACCGGTTCAAACAGCAGGTGACGGCGGTCATGGACTGCACGCGGAAACAGGATTTGAAACCGCTGGAAAAGGAAATCAGGAAGCTCCTGGATATCGCCGGGGAACTGAAGGATGCGAATATTCGGATATCCGCTCTCTTCATCGCTTCCGAAGCCTGCTATGCTATCCGCGAATACAAAAGCAGCATGAAATACAGCGACAAGACCATCCGCGAGGCGGAAAAGGCGATGAAGGATGGCGAGGCGGCGGGATACAGCTACTGGAAGATGGCTGTTTCCATGAAGGCGGCAATCCTGACGGCAGAAAAGAAACGCGAAGAGGCGGTGGCTTTATACGAGGAGATAGCCGGGAAAGCTGTCGAACGGAAGGACCCCTATTATGTCATGGAGGGCTACCGGATGTGCGGCTTCCTGCGGTACGAGGAGGGGAAGCTGGAACAGGCGTTCGAATATCTCCTGCTGGCATTGGCGGGAGGAAGCTATCTTTCCGAAGACATCAGACGGAGCTCCACCTTCACCTACGCGGCACACCTGGCGCTCCATACGGGCAGGCAGGTGCGTGCGCCGATTGACATCGAGGTGCTGGAACACCAGCTTCACGAATGGCTGGGCGAGGACTGGAAGGAACTGGTGGAGAATCCCTCCATGCGGCAGGCAAAAGCCAGAAGAAAAGGAGGTATTTTCAACTGAAAGAGAATTTAATCAACATATAGTTTAAACTTAAATATCGAATTTATGGATCTTGGAAATTACGGAATCGGCGGAAACGAAGTGAAGATTGACGCCTCCGAAGGCATTGCGGAAATTCCACAAAACCGGACATTATTGGTGGAGCAGTTGACTAAAGACGAACCGGTGGCTCCCGAAGTGATCACGGGGCTGACCAATATCGACCAGGTCTTCGCGCATTTCTTACCGGAGATAGATATTGAGTTCACCGATGCGGAAGGTGCTCCCGTGGAGGAAAACTTCCGTTTTCACAATGTGGGGGACTTTTCTGTCAAGAAAATGACGGAACAAAGTCATTTCCTGTCAGGACTGAATACGGAAAAGCAGTTCGCTGACAGGATGGAGAAGTCGTTGCGCTCCAACAAGGTGCTGCAACGGGTATTGGAGAATCCGGCAACACGCGAGGCATTCGTCAATTCGCTTTCTGCCATGCTGGACGATTTAAAGAAAAACGAGAAGTCTAACCCTGCAAATGAATGACAACAGCTATGAGTGAACAGAACACACACAGGGAGGCAGCCGTACAACAACAGCAGGCTGCGGCACAGCCCAGAAACCTGAACGCGGAGCTACAGGTCCTGGCTAAGTTTGGTGGTTTCAATGTCCTGGAGTCCTCTGTGGACGGCATACAGAACCTGAATCCGGAGCGCAAGGCGCGCCGTAACATTTTCCTTACAGACCCCGAACGGGCATCTGAACGCAAGGAACTGGAGAAACGGCTCGAAATGTGGGTGGACATGCTGCAAGGCAACAAGTCCATCAGCGAAATGATTGAACTGTGCCAGAAGAAATCGGCGGCCGTCTCCGACCTGCTTTCCCAGAACCAGCTGAAGGCGGTGGAAGAGGTGAAACAATTGGAGAAGTCATACCGTACGGTCATGCTTTTCTACAAGAATACGGACTCCGACAAGATTAAGAACATTTCCATCGTCAATGCTTCCATGGAGCAGCTCACCGACCTGGACAACTCTTTCTTCATCGACGCCATTGCGGACGAGCTGCGTGCCAACTACGACCGTCTGGACCTGCGCACCAACTATTCCTTGCTGGTCATCCCCGGCTACCTGGGTTCCAACAAGGTGATTGAGAAATGGGCGAAGATAGCGCATGACAACAAGGTGATGATTTACACCGACTTCGCCGACCTTGAAAAGCCGGACGATGTCATCGAAATGTTCTTCGACTCCAACCTGTCGGGAGGCGATGTGTACAAGTCCAACGTATGTATGGCCTGCAACTACCTGGTCGGACGTGGACGTTATGCCGAACTCGGCGAGACGGAGGACTTGCTGATTCCGCCTTCCGCGGCACTGGCGGGCAGCGTGTACAAGACGGTGATGGCACAGGTCACCGCCGGCAAGAAATACGGTTCCATGAGCGAGGTGGACGGAGTGGCTTTCAACCTGAAGAAGAGCGAGATCTCCGAACTGGAGAAGATTGGCCTGATTCCCATGGTGAAGGAATACGGCAAGGTGATGGCGTTCTCCGCCAAGACGTTGTTCAACGGCGACAACCTGGGCTTGCAGACCTATTCGGTGGTACGTGTGTTCGACTGGGTGACCAAGGTATTGATGGACTTCCTCAACCGGCGCGCTTTCGAGAACTGGAACAGCAAGGCGGAGAGGGATTTGCGCGGACAGATCAGCAAGTTCCTGGACAGTATCCAGGGTCCCGGACGCCTGATTGAAAAATTCAAGATCCTCCGCTTCGAGCGTGACCCGAAACAGAAAGACCGCATTTTCCTCGACATTCACCTGACTCCTTACTTCCCGGCAAAGAGTTTTGTCATCAAGTTGGAAGGCACCAAGGGGGATGACGAGAATGACTGGAACAGCGATTATGCACAGGATGCATAGGCAATCCCTTTTCTGAAACAGCCGGAGAACTCCGGTTAACCCCTCCGGCTGTTTCCTTTCTTTACTTTTCTAAACCGTTCTCACTATGTCAGATGTGTTGAAAAATATAGCTGATGCCGTTGACAACAACAGCACCAGACGGGGATTCTCCGACCTTTTCGCCGACTCAAAGGCTGCCCTGGACAAGCTCCAGGCGGGACTGGGCGGACTGCTCCCATCTATGCCGGGCATGCCCGTAGCCAAGTTCGGCGACCTTGCCATAGGGATAGACATGCACCCTACGGTCACACCGCCGTCACCCGTCATGCCCGTGCCGCATGTGGGGAAAGTATATGACCTCATGGCGGACATCATGGCAGGCATCGCCGCCGCCATGCCGCCCGTCACCGAAGGGGTGGCGGGAGTGGCGTGCAGCATTCTCAAGGGGATGGCACCTACGGTGAAGGTGCATAACCAGTGGATTGCGCAGGCGGGTATAGGCATCGTGCACCTGCCTGCATTCGTCCTGCACCCGGCACCGCTGGTCAGCGGCATGTCCGAGTCGGAGATGTGGATGGGCAGCGCGACCGTGCTGGCGGACGGTGCCCCCTGCTCCACGCTGACACATCCGGCGCTCTCCTGTAACCTGGTCGGCATCCCGACCATTCCTCGCAAGGGAAAGCCCAAGAAGGTGAGCAAGGCGTTGCTGGCACCCACATCCATGCTCTCCACCATCACCTCTGTAGGCAAACCGGTGCTCGTGGGCGGGCCGCCCACCATCGACATGTTCGCGCTGGCAATGAAGTTCGGGCTCAAGGGGTTGGGAAAAATGTGGAAAAAGCTGGGCGACAAGTTCCAGGACCTGATTGACAGACTGAGAAAGAAAGGAAAGAACCGGCTGGCGGACATTCTCCAGCCCATCAAATGCAAGACATTCGGCGAGCCGGTCGATGCGGCAACAGGCAGGGTGTACCACACCAACGTGGATTTCGAGCTGCCCGGCCCCATCCCCATCGTTTGGGAACGCACCTATTACAGCGATGCCGCCGTGGACGGCCCGTTGGGCTACAACTGGCACCACAGTTACAACTTGGGTGTCCGGCGGCTGGAAGAAGGGGCTTTCCTCTTCCGCCATGCCGACGGACGGGAGTCCTTCCTGCCCGTGCTGGAACCGGGGGACTCCTATTTTGACCGCAAGGAACAATTGCTCTGGACGCTTGACGGGCAGGGTTATCTGCTGACCGACATCCGGGGACTGCAATACCGGTTCGACGGACCGGAGAACCGCTTCGGCTACCGCATGGTGTCGGGCATATCCACCAAAGACGGGTTCCGCATCCGTTTCGAATACGCTTCGGCTGGAAAACTGGCGGGAATCGTATCTTCTCGGGGGGAACGCTTGAAGGTGGAAACCGACGGATTGGGACGGGTATGCTGTGTGTCCATGAGACAGGATGGCGAGGAGACCAGGCTTGTCCGCTATCGTTATGACGACCGGGGCGACATGGTGGAGACCATCGACGCACTGGATGTCAGCAAGCATTTTGTCTATACCGACGGGCATCTGCTGGTACAGCTGACCAATCAGGGAGGCATGTCTTTCCATTGGGAATACGAGGGCAAAGGTGAGAACGCCCGTTGTGTGCATACATGGGGGGACGGCGGCGTCATGGAGTACTTCATCCGTTACGGCAAAGGCTACACCCATATCCGTAACGGGGAGGGTGCCGAAACCGAATACCATTACGGGGAGGACAAGCTCATCTACAAGATAGTGGATGCCAATGAGGGAATCACGCGCCAGCAGTACAACGGATATCAGGAACTGGAGGTCACGGTCAACCCCGAAGGCTATACCCGCAAAACTTCCTACAACGAGTCCGGCCAACCCGTCCGGATAACGGACGAGAACGGCGAGGATACGTTCCTGAGCTACGACGGAAACCGCAACCTCGTCCTGCTCTGCACGCCGGGAGGGAAACAGCTCTCTTGGGATTACGACGGGATGGACCGTGTCGTCAGCCGCACCACGCTCAGCGGGGAGACTGTGAAATACACTTACGAGGGAGGCGTATTGCATACCATTACCGACGGACAGGGACGCGTCTATACCCTCACCTTCAACGACCGCTACGACCTCGAACTGTTGCGGTTCCCCAACGGCCTGTTCCGCAGGTGGGAATACGACGGCAGGGGCAGGCTCGTACTGGCGGTGGATGTCAAAGGCAATGCCACCCGGTATGCCTATGACCGGGCGGACAACCTGATACGGCTGGAGGAACCGGACGGCAACGTGCACCGGTTCGAGTACGACGCCATGGGGAACATGGTACATGCTGCGGACAACATCCGCGAGGTGAAGTTCACCTATGGGGCATTGGGGGTATTGAAAAGCCGTGAGCAGGAACGCCATCGGATTACATTTGGCTACAACAGCGAGTTGCAGCTCCGGCGTATCGGAAACGAGGCGGGCGACAACTATTTCTTCGAACTGGACGGGCTGGGACAAGTCGTTACGGAAATCGGTTTTGACGGGTTGCGCCGCGAGTATGAGCGCGATGGCGCCGGACGTGTCACACGGGTAAACCGTCCCGGGGACAAATGGACGGAATACCTGTATGACGGGCTGGACAACATCCTGAAGGAAGAACAGTACGACGGCGAGGTATCTCTTTACACGTATGACAAGGACGGTATGCTTGTCAAGGCGGAAAACAGCGAGAACCTGCTGGAGTTCACCCGTGACAGGAAGACGGGACAGATTATAGAGGAAAAACAGGGAGAATATACCATCAACCGCACGTACGACAGCGAGGGCAACTGTACCCGCATCACCAGCAGCTTGGGAGCGGACATCCGTCATACGTACGACCGTGAAGGCAACTTGCAGACCATGCAGGCAGGCGAGAGCTGGCAGGCGTCATGGGTACGTGACAATACCGGGCTGGAGGTGCAGCGCACCTTTTCCGGCGGGGTGACTGTCAGGACGGAACGCGACTGCTTCGGCAGGGAGGTACACAAGTCGGTACGATCGGGAGGCATAGAGCAAGGTGCCTACCGCTACCAATGGGGCATCGCCAACCGCCTGCTCTCCAAGGAGAACGAGCTGACAGGTACTGTCACACGGTATGACTACGACCGTTTCGACTTCCTTATCCGGCAGGAGACCATGCAAGGTTCGGAAACGGATGTGATTTACCGTGTGCCGGACTTCGTGGGTAACCTCTTTGAAACACCGGACAAGAAAGACCGCAAATACGGTGCCGGGGGAAAACTTTTGGAAGACCCGGATTGTTTCTATCATTACGATGACGAGGGGAACCTCATTTTCCGTGAGTTCAAGCGGTTGCAGGAAACGGGCGTAACGTTCGACCGCAAACGCATGGAGAAGGAACGGGGCATCCGTTGCTTGGCAACGGGGACGGGATGGCTTTACGAGTGGAGTTCCAACGGGATGTTGAAGAAAGTTATACGTCCGGACGGAAGACCGGTGGAGTTCCGGTATGACGCGTTGGGACGACGCACGGCTAAGCAGTATTTCGGAAAGGTCACACGTTGGGTATGGAACGGAAATGTGCCTATACATGAGTGGAACTACAAAGTCACCGATATGCAATCGAATGAGGAGGAAGGTTCTCTACCCAAAGAACCGACAGAGGATATTACCACCTGGGTATTCGAGGCTGGCACGTTTGTACCTACAGCGAAGATGCAGGACGGCAAACAATACTCCATTGTGTCCGACTATTTGGGTACACCTATTCAGATGTACAATGAACAGGGGGATAAAACTTGGGATTGTACATTGGATATTTATGGAAAAGTACTTACGGTTAATAAAGGCTCTGAATTTGATTGTCCTTTTAGGTTTCAAGGACAATATACGGATGAAGAAACGGGATTATATTATAATAGATTTAGGTATTATGACAGTTCTATAGGGAATTATATTAGTCAAGATCCGATAGGATTGGCTGGTAACAATCCTACAGTATATGGATATATAAGTGACTCTAATAATTGGTTGGACATATACGGTTTAACCCGACTTCCTAGAAAAAATGGTAGTTGGTCAGGAAAAGCAGGAGATAGTATCTGGAATTCAATAAATCCTAAAGTTATAGCTATCACTGGTGGAGAAGGGATTGTTTTTCAAAATGGATACCCTAATTTTGATAAATGGTCAAAAGGTAATATGGATTTTGATAATTTAACAGGAACAAATAAAGATTTCGAATTAGTCTATGAACGTTTGAAAAACGACATGAATCTAAAATCAAAAGCAGAAGCTAAAAGATTTTTACAACAAAATGGATTAACTCCCCATCACCATGAAAATATGAAAACAATACAATTAATACCTACTGATCTCAATGCAAACATTCCGCATGAAGGAGGAGCTTCAAGGATAA
>ULUT01010821.1_pt1 | contig 14207 bp, 15 predicted proteins | sample 1958691 | NCBI WGS metagenome assembly ULUT01 (sample SAMEA4835766, study PRJEB28245) | human gut metagenome | biome: gut microbiome; material: fecal sample | place: Denmark | collected 2008 | reverse complement strand
CGCGCCGCAGCCGGTAATGCGGTCAAGCTGGCAACAGCTTGTCAGCAGACGCGGGCGACGGTCAGAGTGTCAACGGATTTGACGCCGGCTTTTTTCATGGCCAAGGCACATTCTTTAAGAGTCGATCCGGTTGTCATAACATCGTCAATCAATACGATGCGTTTGTTTTTAAGGCGTTCCGGGTGCCGGACGCTGAAAGCGTTTTTAACATTGGAAATTCGGGCGTGACCGCTGAACTGCACTTGCGGTTTGGTGCGGCGGTGGCGAATGACGGACGTATAATCTACTTTTATGCCGGTCAGCTTGCCAAGTTCGCGTGCGATTAGCGCCGATTGGTTGTAGCGCCTTTTCAAAAGGCGCGTAAAATGCAGCGGTACGGGAACAATCAGGTCGACGCCTTCTTTGAAGATATCTGTGCCGGCCAGTTTGAGCCATTTGGCAAAAACCGGGGCGTTTTCGGTCTTGTCCATAAATTTGAAGGACAAAAGCATGTTTTTTGAAAACTCGTCATAACGCAAAGCCGAACGACTGAGCCGGAAAGGCGTTCTGGTCTTGCGCAGGCAGGTGCCGCAAAGCATCTGCCGCCCGTCGGGCACCTCGTCAAACGGATGTCCGCATTTGGCGCAATAGGGCTTGGTAATAAAGCTGACCTCGTTAAAACATTCGGCGCACAGCCCGTCAGCGCCGCTGACAATTTTGCCGCAGCAAATGCAGCGCGGCGGCAGCAGGAGGTCGATAATCCGGGACAGAAAGTTAGTCATGAGCGGGAAAAAGTTTCATCAGCTCGGCATGAATGTTGTTGATTTTATTGACGACGATAATTCCTGCGTCGCTCATGGCGTCCTGCTTGTCCTGCGCGGTAACGTGCCCTTTGGTAATCACGTCGCCGGCGTATCCCATTTTGTGCCCGAAAGGCACGGCGTTTCCCGCGACAAAACCGACCACCGGTTTTTTTACTTTCAGATTTTTGTAATATTTGGCGCAGACTTCTTCATAAGTGCCGCCCAGCTGTCCGATGACGACGACGGCATCGGTGTCCGGGTCGTTCATAAACTTTTCGAGCGTTTCGACAAAGTCAATGCCGATGAGCATATCGTCGCCCAGGCCGATGACCGTGGATTGTCCCAGCCCGGCACGGTTGGTTTCGATGACTGCTTCATAGGTAAGGGTTGATGAGCGCGAAACGACGCCGATACGACCCGGACGGTGAATGTTTTCTGGAAAAATGCCCAGCCGTGCTTCGCCGGGCGTAATGATGCCCGGTGTATTGGGGCCGATGAGCTTGGTTTTGGCACCGCGCAGCATTTCCTTGATTTCAAGCATGTCTTTAATCGGCACGCCGTCGGCAATGCAGACGCAAAGGTCAAGTTCGGCTTCCGCCGCCTCGCGTACCGCGTCCTTGACGAATTTGGCCGGAACATACATGACTGAAGCGTTGGCGCCGGTTTCTCCGATTGCTTCGCGCACCGTGTCAAAAACCGGCACGTCCAGATGCACGCTGCCGCCTTTGCCCGGAGTAACGCCGGCGACGACATTGGTGCCGTAGTCCATGGAGCGCTTGACGTGGAAAGACGCTTGCGTACCGGTAATACCCTGAATCAGCACTTTTGATTCCTTGTTGACCAAAATGGACATCAGTCGCTCTCCTCCATGGCCGTAATCAGCTTGTTGACGGAATCTTCCATGTCTTCGGCAATGATAATCGGCAGTTTGGAATGTTCCAGAATATCTTTGGCTTCGTCTTTGTTGGTTCCCTCAAACCGAACCACCAGCGGTACGTTCAGCCCGACTTCCGAGGCCGCGGCGACAATGCCGTCGGCAATCAGGTTGCAGCGCAGAAAACCGCCCAGAATATTGATTAAAATTCCCTCAACCCGCGGATTGGTCATAATTATTTTAATGCCGGCGGCAATTTTGTCTTTGTCGACGCCGCCCTTGACGTTCAAAAAACAGGCGGTGCCGTTGTCGCCTCTGGCGCGGATGAGATCCATGGCCGCCAAAGCAATGCCGTCGCCGTTGACGATGCAGCCGATGTTGCCGTCAAATTCGGAATATTGGAAACCGTATTTTGCCGCTTTCAGTTCGCGGTCTTCCTCTTCGTATTCGTCTTGCAGGACGCTGATTTCCTTGTGGCGGTAGAGCGCGTTGTTGTCAAAGCTCATTTTGGCGTCAAGCGCAACAATCTGTCCGGTTTTGGTTACGCCGACCGGGTTGACTTCAATCATTACCGCGTCGTAGTCGACAAAAGCCTGATGCATGCCGTTGATGAACGTTTCCAGATTCTTGGCGACTTTCGGCTCCAGATGCAGAAATTCCATAACCTGCTGAATCTGCTCCGGGCTGGCGCCGGTAATCAGATCAAGATGCACGCGCAGAATTTTGTCCGGCGACAAAACCGCCAGCGCCGTAATGTCTTCGTTGTTGGTATCGGCCACCAGCAGCGTAATGGCCGGAATCATCCGGTCAATAACCAGACTGGCGTAAAAGGTCTTTTTGACTTTGCTGTAGGCTTCGACATAAATGCGGCCGACCAGTTTGCCCTTGGGGCCGGTCTGCACCGTTACCAGCGTTGAACCGAGCATTTTTTCCGCTTCCGGCATAATGTCGCGGCGGCTGCGTACCAGCCGGATCCCTCCGCGGCGCCCGGCCTTTTTATCCGTAAAGTACCCTTTGTTGCGGGCGCCGGACTGAATTTGCGCTTTCAGCATCCACGGGCCGCGGAACGAAACCTGAGCCGCAGCTTTTTTTGCTTCGTGCGGGGTATAGGCAATCATGCCCTTGGGAATGGATATTCCGTATTGGCTGAGAATTTTCTTGGCCTGATACTCGTGGATGTTCATGGCTTATTCCTGCAAATGGGAGGCGTAAAAACGAATTTTTTCGATCATCGAAAGCAGGCCGTTGCGGCGGCTGGGGCTTAAGTGCTCTTCCAGGCCGAGCCGTGCAAAGATGTCGTCCAGACTGAACGCGGCAATTTCCGCCGGCGTTTTGTCCTTGAAAACCGTCAGCACCACGGCAATCAGCCCGCGGACGATAATCGCGTCGCTGTCGCCCTTAAAGGAAAGAATGCCGTCTTTTAGTTCGGGAACCAGCCAGACCTGCGACTGGCAGCCTTTAACTTTGAACTCTTCGGTTTTGAACTTTTCGTCGAGCGGTTCCAGCCCGCCGCCGAAGTCAATCAGATAGCGGTATTTGTCCTCCCAGTCTTCAAGCAGTTCAAAATTCTCGATTAATTCGTTGATTTCCATTCCTGCCTCTCATTTGTCAAGCTTGCCGAAAATCGCCAGTTTTGAACCGGTCAAACGGGCCCAAAGCCGGTCTCCGAAAGAATAGTGCCACCATTCCGACGGATAATTGACCAGACCGCACTTGGACAAAGCGTCCCTTAGAATCTCACGGTTGCGCCTGGCTTCCGCACTGATATGCGGACAGTCAAAGTCCGCCGTATCGTCAAAGCCTCGAACCGAGCCGCCCATGTCATATTCCCGGCCTTCGTCGTCAATTAACGAAATGTCCACGGACGCGCCGGACTGGTGACCGCTTCCCTGGCGATAAGGATTGGCGGCAAAAACGTCGCATATTGCGATGAACTCTTCCGAATCAACCGGCAGCCGGGGATGTTTCTTTTTCTGTTCCGCAACAACCGAATCCCAGAGCTTTATTTGTGCCGACATGGGGCGGTAAGCTTCGTAAACGACAAAATGATAACCCTGCGGCAGGTTTCCGGCAGCTTTTTTGAGCAAGTCGTAAATATAGGCCCGGACGAGCCGGATGTCGGTAAAGCGGGAATTAAAGAAGATACCGTCTTCTTGTCTTATTTCAACCAGTCGAACCGGATTTTCAATCTCGGAAATAAGCAGCGGTTCGGGCAGATTTGCATCGCTGAACATTATTTTGAACTTCTTTGGCGGTTTATTAATACGGCAAAAAGCCCGGACATTTTTTGATTAAACGGCGAAGTGCGGTAAAAGTCTTCCTTGTGCACTTCAAAAACAGCGCGCGGTTCTCCGTGTCCGTAATGGGACGCCTCGTTATAACCGACCTGTTTGCCGCCGATGCGTTCAATAAGTTTGCGGGAAAACTTGTTGGCCGGATGAGCCGTAATGTCCAGCTTTCGGTAAGCTTTGAAGAAATGATGAACCAGTCCCCGCACGGCTTCCGTCGCATAACCGTGTTCGCCGTATCGGGGGTCGATGAAATAACCCAGATCGCCGTATATCTTTTTGCCGTTCTCCTCTATGGGGAGCATGTCAATCGTAACGTTGCCGATGAGCTTGTCGTTCGGCAGACGCACGGCCATGCGGTAGGTCGAGCGGGGATCCTGCCGGCGCTCCCTTTCCGCCTTGATTAAAAAGTCCGAAACTTTGTTTCTGATAACGTTGTCTCTTTGCGGCGTGTCCCGATCAACCTGAAAAGTGTAAAAAGGGCAGTAGCCTTCGGTTGCCTTAACATCGGCATTATGGTTAATGTTAAAGGCGATTTCCTGCAGGCGGTGAAAGTCTGAAGTTTTAAACTCGTCTATAATCAGGCGATCGGTTTTGATGGGAACGAAAATTGACTTGGGCATTCCAAAAATCCTTATTTTGCTTAATATATGCCTCAATAGCATTAAATTGTTCAAAAAACAACTTTTTTCTTTGAAATTTAAACTGAAATCTAAATCCTGTCCGCCCCGTTGCCGGTCAAGCAGAATCGCGCGGCTGCCGGAGCGCGTAGAACCTCGTAGATAAATGGTCTATGTGTGTTGAAAGCGCCGAAACAACGATTATCTTTACAGTGTCACGATGGTGATATATCAAACGAAAGTTTCCTATATCAGCTATGAGTGGCAGATGAAAAAAACAACAGATGTTTACAGTACCCGGAAAAATTTATTTTTTCTGCGGTTACAGACAACAGCTTTCGTTTTTTTGGGAGGGGATTGTAAGAGCCCCTCCTTTTTTTTATTCTTCGCCGTCTTCCTTGACCCGCTCAATGTCGGCACCGACACCTTTCAGCTTTTCTTCCAGTTTTTCATAACCGCGGTCAAGATGGTAGACGCGGTTGACGACGGTTTCTCCTTCCGCCGCCAGTCCGGCCAGCACCAGCGCGAAAGATGCCCGCAAATCGGTGGCCATGACCGGCGCGCCCGACAGCTTTTTTACCCCGCGGACAATTGCGGAAGCATGCCCGTGTACGTTAATGTTTGCACCCATGCGCAGAAGTTCGGGAACGTGCATGAAACGGTTTTCAAAAATCGTTTCGGTAACCATGCCTGCGCCTTCCGCCACGGTCAGCAAAGCCATGAACTGTGCCTGCAAATCGGTTGGAAAGCCCGGAAACGGTTCGGTAATGATGTCTTCGCCGATAAGCTTTTTTCCGGTCGCGTCGACCAGAATTCCCCGCTCGGTGGGCATGACTTCCACGCCCATTTTCTGCAAAATCTGCATCGGTGTTTTAAGTGTATAGGTCTGCGCGTTAATCAACTCAATTTTTCCGCCGGTAATTGCCGCGGCCACGGCATAGGAGCCGGCTTCGATACGGTCCGGAATAACCTTGTGCCGCGCGCCGTGCAGCTTTTTGACGCCCTCAATCGTCAGAATGGAAGTGCCGATGCCCGAAATCTTGGCGCCCATGTCGTTCAATAAGTTGATTAAATCGCCGATTTCCGGCTCTTTGGCTGCATTTTCCAAAACCGTAATGCCTTCGGCCAGTGTTGCCGCCATCAAAACATTGCAGGTTGCGCCGACCGAAACCGTACGAAAAACAATGTGCGCGCCTTTCAGTCTGCCGTCGACTTCGCCGTAGACATAGCCGTTGCGAATATCGATTTTGGCGCCCATCTCTTCCATGGCTGCCAGATGAATGTCCATCGGACGCGTACCGATAGCGCAGCCGCCCGGCAGTGAAAGTTCAACTTTTCCGGCACGGGCCAGCAAAGGTCCCAGCACATAGTAGGAAGCGCGCATTTTGCGTACATAGTCATAAGGTGCGGCAATGCTTGTCAGCTCTGGCGTACGGTAAGAATAAGTCTTGGTCGGGTGTCCGTCGACAAAGTCGTCAAAGGAATCGATTTGCGTGCCGAGCTGTTCCAACAGCAAATTCATTGATTTAATGTCTGACAAAATCGGCATGTTGGTCAGCGTAACCGTTTCTTCGGTCAGCAGACTGGCGCAGATAAGCGGCAGCGCCGCATTTTTGGCGCCGCTGATGAAAATTTCGCCGTTCAGCTGTCTGCCGCCCTTAATTTTAATCTTGTCCATTGGTCTTCTCGTCCTTGTTTTTCAGTTTTTCGCGTTCCTGTTGCTGCCGCCGACGTTTTTCCAGATTCCTCTGTAAGGCTTTGGCTTCTTTTTCAAAGCGGATTTCGCTCGGCTTTTTCTTTTTTTCCATCAAAAATATCCTTTCCGGTTTCAGAGATTCTCAAACTATAAAACCTCTTAACAAAAAAAGCCATAAAATATTTTTTTCGGATGCACAGTTGCGGTTCCCTTTTTTATTTCTGCCATTTCCCGGTAAATCTTCTCCGGACACAATTTGGGTTTGTCCTGAGAAGATGTTTTGTGAAAATGTTTGTCGTTGGTGGGAAAAACATTCCCAGATTTACATATTTAGGAAAATGATGCGATAAAAAAGGAAAGGATATTCCGTGTCCGCAACAAATGCGGAATTCTTAAAAATGGTGCGCGATACTGTACAATTATCGGACTAATTTTTATGAGAATTTCAAACAACTTTGCTATAAAATGGAGATGTTGGAGGATAAAGAATATATTTGAAAATCAAAATTTATTTTTATAGTATATCTAAAAAGAGAGGTTACTATGAAGAAATTGATATTAGCTACAGTTTTTATGTTATTAAGTTGTTCTCAAGTATCTACCATGAACGTTTTACCTAATGTTGGTTCAACAAGAGAACATAATCCTAATTGTATGGATATGCGTAGATTCAAAGTTTTTCAAGTTTTTGAAGATGATTATGCGTTAGCTAATGCTTGTACAGCAAGTTTTGATGACATTTTTTGTATTGGTGCCGTAGTTTTATTAACACCCCAAAGAAATATAGAGTATTATGATGATATGTATGTTTCAACACCAAATGAGAAATGTGCTGTTCAAGATGGTGTTTATAAATATGAAACAAAAAATAAAACTCACAAAACAGTTCCTGTAATACGTTTTGATTATGAATTCAGTTCATCATCAGAAGAGGAAGATTTAGGGCGTTTTCATGATGAAATGGAAGATGTTCGCTATGAATGTAAATTATCTGTAATCAACAATAAAAAACAAAACACGAAAGCTAATATAAACAAATGTGATTGTATTGTTGATTTTATCACTGAAGAGTTTCTTAATATAAAAGATAAGAAATTACCGGATACAGAGCAAGAGGCATTTGAAAAAAATCTTTCTAAGAAAATGGAGAAAAAATGCGGTAAAATTCCTGATTTTATGAAATAGATAGGAAATGGAAATAGTTTTATTTATTATTTTTATTACACTTAGTATTATCCTAAAAATATTCTTACCTAAATTCAAAGGATATTTAGGAGAGAAAAGTGTTGCAATAATTCTTTCTTTTTTGCCATCAGATAAATATTATGTAATTCATGATGTTTTAGTTAAATCTGGAGATAGAACAACACAAATTGACCATATAGTTGTTTCAATTTACGGAATATTTGTTATAGAGACAAAGAATTATAAAGGTTGGATTACTGGTTTTGATAATTCTGAATATTGGACTAAAAACGTCTTTGGTAATAAATATATCTTTTATAATCCAATAAAGCAAAATCGTGGACATATCATAACATTAAGTAAGCAATTACAAATTCATCATGACAACTTTATTCCCATTATTGCATTTTCAAACAATGCTGATTTAAAGATAAATTCATCATACAATGTAATATATACAATTCAAATCAATGGTGTAATAAAACAATATGATAAAATAAAATTTTCAAAAGCAGATGTCTTAAAAATAGTAGAAAAAATAAATAACTTAAATATCATTTCTTCTGATATTAGGAAACAACATATAATAGATACGCAAAATACTGTAGCAACTAAACAATATTTAGAAGAACGCGGAATTTGCCCAAAATGTGGACATGTTTTAGTTGTGAGACGTGGAAAATATGGTAGTTTTTTGGGGTGTAGTAATTATCCTAGATGCCATTTTACAAAACCAATAGAACAACAGAATTGCTATTTTTTCAATAAATTAGCAAAAAAGATTATAAAAAGTTTATTAAAATAACATATTTATCGGACTGGGCTTTATTGGATAAAGGGCTTGATTTTCTTAGCTTTTTCATAAAAAGTTTAAAATAGCTATTTCTAAAATTACTAAAATCGGACTTTGTGAAAGCTTGGAATACATACAAAAAAAACACCTTCAACAGTGCATTATCAAAACTGGTGCCGCTGGCAAGAATGTAAATTCCCATTGCTTAAAAGCAACGGGTCCCTTTCGCGTCGTAAGGTTCAAACTTCGTGTTTCACTAAGCTATTCGCTAAGTTCAACACTCGTTTTCACCGACTATCCGCTCCGGACGTTGCTTCGCAAGTCTGTCCTCGCCCGATAACCATTAAAAAAGCCCTCCGTAAAGGAAGGCTTTTTTAATGGTGCCGCTGGCAAGAATCGGACTTGCGACCCCGTCATTACCAATGACGTGCTCTACCACTGAGCTACAGCGGCGACAACTGAAAGAAAACATACAGATTATAAAAATAAAAATCAAGTATATTTTTCATTTTTTGTGAATTTTTTTATACATTCGCCAACAGGCATAAAATTTGGTGCAAAAATAAAAAATTAGGTTATGATACAAATATGTTTTCATAAATAAAGGTTCTAATCATGAAATATTCAACCGCTGCGTTAAAAGAAAAAATTCGTTCCTGGTTTGCCGAACCGCAGGGCAAAGCGCGCATCGCCTGTCAGGTTTTTGCCGTTTTGCTGGGGCTGGCCGCTCTTTTGATGATTGTTGCATCCGTGGCTTACGGCTCCGTTATTGGGCTGTTGGTGTCGTTGCTGGTCGCGCCGCTGCTGGTTTTGCTGCCGTTTTATTTTTATCATTTTTTCCGTACCATGCTGCAAGGGGTTGCCGACAAACAGATTCGGCATCGCGAGCGTGCGCGTCAGGCCGAAGAATACAATAACCTGCCTTTCCGCCGGACTTTTCGCGGTATGGCTTTTTACCTGACCGGTTTCATTTTGCTCGTAACCATGCTGATGGGGCTTTTGACCCAAAGTTACGACATCTTTTTTGAACTGGCGCTTATGCTGCCGATGATGTATCTGATGTATCGCGGTTATCGCTGGATTTTTGTTTTTGCCATTTTATGGTGGACATTTGAGAAAGGGCTGCAGTTGTATGTTGCGCCCGGCAGTGCATCGATAGCCAGTATTTTGGTCTGGTGGGCGGTCGTAACTTATGTTTATTTTCAGGCATATAAGGTCGAGGCGGTTCGCGCACGGCTTCCCGGTGCGCCGCGCAAACCCTGGCTGAAAGATCTCGGCTTGGCGCTGGGAGCGTTTGTTTTGCTGGCCGCCGCCCTCCATACGCTGATTTACTAGTCTTGTTTTGTGTCATTTTTAGCTGGCATTTTAAATTTAAGACGTTATCTTACTCCTTGATAAGTTAACGAAGGAGAAGATAAATGAAAAAAATTGTGTATGTGTTGTCTTTGTTGTTTATGATTACCGCTTGCAACGGCGATAATACAACGTTTGAAAACAACGCCTATAAACTGCGCAATGCCAAAAACGGCGCGGAAATTACGCTTGGCTTTGACGGCAAGGACAAGCGCTTTTTCGGACGTTCGGCAATTAACCGCTATTTCGGAACTTATAAAACCGAGGGCGACAAACTGACTTTCGGCCCTGCCGGTTCGACCATGATGGCCGGTCCCGGACATCTGATGGCCGCCGAACGCGAATATATGCAGTTTCTGCCACAGGTTGCCACCTATCGTCTGGACGGCAACCGTCTGATTCTGAGCAAGGCTAACGGCGAAAGCATGGTTTTTGAAAGGACCGGGAAAGCGTCGTCGCTTGAATAAAAACAATGAAACCGGAAAAAGGCAGGGAATGTTCCCTGCCTTTTTTGTCTTGAACCTTACTTCCCGTTGTGCTATAAAAGGATTATTCCAAATGACTATTCTGAGATTAATTCATATAATTACAAACTTTTAAAATTAATTTTATATGTGTCACGCAGCCATTCATAAAGTTCACAAATTCGGTTTAATCGGATGTGACCGGAAAATAGAGTTTTTTGACGATTTTGCTTGTATCGGCGACGCTGTCAACGCAGCCCGCAGCAATAATTCCTGCCTTGGCGTGATTGCCCGTATTCTGCGTACGGATGGGACGGTTTTTCGCGAAAGGATAATCGTTAAAAATTCGCGCCATCAGGAATATGTCAGGCTTTTTAACGGCCGAAGCAAACATTCGACCATGAATTTTTAGAACTTTTCGGCAATTAAAAAAGAACTCCGGTGCTTTTAGGCGCCGAAGTTCTTTTTGTTTTTAAAGTTTTTAGGCAAAAGGCGCTAAACCTTTGCCAAAAACCGCGTCTTTTAACCGCGTCAGCGTTGCCTGAGCCGTTGGTCGTGCTTTGACGGCCCCGTCCTGTAGCATATCCTCGACCTCGCTGAAATGCGCCATATAATAATTGTATTTTTCGCGCGCATCTTTAATTTCGTTAATGACAGCATCCAAGAGCATGTTCTTGATATGTCCGTAGCCGAGTTTTCCCTGCCGCAGTCCGTCGCCCATTTCCTGCAACTGAGCCGGCGTGGCGATGGATTTGTAAATTTCGTAAACCAGAATTTCTTCCGGATTTTTAGGCTCTTCCATCGGACGGGAGTCTGTTTTGATGGAGAAAATCGCTTTTTTTATGGCCTTGTCGTCTTCAAAAAGCGGAATGACGTTGCCGTAGGATTTGCTCATTTTTCTGCCGTCAATGCCCGGAACGACGGCGACGTTTTCGTCAATGTAATAAGTCGGCAGATGCAGCAGCCGGCAGCCGTAATGCGCATTGATGGCGCCGGCGATGTCGCGGGCGATTTCCACATGCTGAACCTGATCCCTGCCGACCGGAACGATGTCGGTATTAAAGGCCAGAATGTCGGTTGCCATTAGGGTCGGGTAGGTGTAAAGCCCCATGTTGATGCCGTCGTCGTCGGGCCTGTTGGCTTCGCGGTTTTTGTCGACGGCCGCCTTATAGGCGTGCGCTTTGTTCATGAAGCCTTTCGGCGTGTAAGCGTATAAGATGGTTGTAATTTCATGAATTTCCGGAATGTCCGATTGCCGATAGAAAACCGATTCTTTCGGATTCAGGCCGCCGGCGAGATAAATACAGGCGATTTCCTTCAGCTTCTGGCTCAAAACTGCCGGGTCTTTTTCGGCGTTGATGGCATGATAATCGGCGATGAACATATAATGCCGGCCGCCGGCGGCCAGAGCTTCCCTGCCGAGCTTAATCGCCGGTTTGATGGCGCCGAGATAATTGCCGAGATGCGGCGTTCCGGTCGGTTTGACGCCGGTTAAGATAACTTTCTTCTCAAACATTTTGTTTCTATTCCTTAATTTTTTATTGTATTTATTTACAAAATTGATACTCTACCTGCAAATTTAAATCAATCAAAAACTATAAACTGGGACAGAAGAAAATGTTGGATATTAAATATATTGCCGAGCACCCGGAAGAAATTAAGGACGGGCTGGCTAAAAAAGGTTATACCAAAGAAATGCTGGACGTAGATGCGCTGATTGCCTTGTACAGGGATATTGCGAAACTGAAAACCTCGTCTCAGGCTCTGTCCGAAGAAAAAAACAAACTCAGCAATTCGATTAAATCCGCGTCGGCCGAAGACCGTCCGGCCATAATCGCCAAAAGCAAATCCGTCGGCGAAGAGCTGAAGGTCGAGCAGGAAAAGTTGGCTGCCGAGCAGGCCAAATTTGATGACATGATGCTGCGCATGCCGAACATGCCCAGCCCGGAAAGCCCGGTAGGCAAGGACGACAGTGAAAACGTCGTTCGCCGTAAAGTTGGCACGCCGCGCAATTTCGACTTTACGCCGCGCGACCATGTTGAGCTGATGGAACTTAATGACTGGAGCGAATTGGAGCGCATTACCAAAGTCTGCGGTTCCCGAACCTACGCCATAAAGAACGAATTGGCCAAACTTGAGCTTGCCATTCATATGATGGTTATCGACAAGCTGGCCGCCAACGGTTTTACGGTTATTAACGTTCCGTCGATTTCCAAGGAAAGGCCGCTTTACGGACAGGGTTATCTGCCTTTTTCCCGTGACGAAATTTACTATATGCCCGAAGATGATATTTATCTTTCCGGCACGGCCGAACTGATATTAAACTCTCTGCGCGCCGACGAGCTGTTGAACGAAAACGAACTGCCGATTCTTTATGCCGGTTTTTCGCCCTGTTTCCGCCGCGAAGCCGGTGCCGCGGGAAAGGATACCCGCGGCCTGACCCGTGTTCACCAGTTTATGAAGACCGAACAGTTTGTCATCTGCAAAAATGACATCGCCGAAAGCGAAAAATGGCATCAGAAGCTGTTAGCCATTTCCGAAGAGGTTTTGCAGGATTTGGAACTGCCGTATCAGGTGCTGGAAGTCTGCACCGGCGACATGGGCGCGCCCAAGTACCGTCAGTACGATTTGGAAGCCTGGGTGCCGACTCAGAACTGTTACCGCGAAACGCACAGCTGTTCGAACATTACCGACTGGCAGGCTCGCCGCACCAATTTGCGCTATCGCGACAATGCCGACGGCAGGGTCAAATATGCGTTCACGCTGAATAACACCGGCATTGCCACGCCGCGTGCGCTGGTTCCGTTTTTGGAAAACCATCAGCAGGCCGACGGTACGGTGCGGATTCCCGAAAAGCTGCAGCCTTATATGGGCGGCAGAAAATTCATCGGCAAAAATGCCCGTTAAAAGATTCAAGCCCGGTTCTGCCGGGCTTAACTTTCAAAAAAACGATGAAGAACGCCCTGAAAATTGTAGAATTTATGAAAACCGTCGAACAGCTTTGTCTGGTCGAACGCGACAATTTGATGAGTTCCGGCCGTCAGGAAACCGATGCAGACCATATTTTCAAACTGGCTTTTCTGGTGCTGATGATTCATCCGTATCTGAAAAGGCCGGCTGATTGTGCCAAAATGCTGGAATTGGCGCTGGTTCATGATTTGGTTGAAGCCCGCACCGGCGATTATTCTCTTTCGGCGCAGACGGCGCGCCCCGAATTGAAGGCACGCAAAAAAGCGGCCGAAAAAGAAGCGATTCTTTATTATCGTTCGGTTTTGCCGCCGCCCTTGAATGAACGGGTTTACGGCTTATTTATGGAATATGAGGCGCGTGAAACCCGCGAAGCGAAACTGGTCTGGATTCTTGACAAACTGGAGGCCAATCTGCAGGCTAACCGCTATCATGACGGCGACGTCCGTTATTGGGCTGACTGTGATAACGGTACCTGGTATTATCAAAGCGCCGTTGCCAAAAAGCCGCAGATTGCGGAGCAGGAAGAAGAAATCCTGACCGAGCTGGAAGAAATCATCATCAACATTTCAAAGGAAAACATGGAAAAATGCGGTATCCGAAGCTGCATGCGGACAAACTGAAAATCGTAATCTTCGACTGGGACAACACGTTGGCCGAAACCCGGACGCCGCTGATTTATGCGGTTAACCGGGTTTTGAAGGAATATGGTTTGCCGGAATGGAAAGAAGTTAAGAAGCTACGCGACAACAACCTGTCTTTCCGTGACAATTTTCCCCGTATTTTCGGCAGTCGGGCAGATGAGGCCTATCGGAAATATGCCGAAATCTATCTTCGCAGCGTCGCCGGACTCATTTCAACCTTTGCCGGCACGCATGAGGTTCTGTCCTGGCTGAAACGCCGCCATGTCCGCCTGGCGATAATGACGAATAAGGACCGCCGCCTGCTTGAATTTGAACTGCCGCTTTTGTTTCGTCCGGATATTTTTGACCGGGTGGTCTGCGGTCACGAGGCCCTGCACGACAAACCCTATCCCGAACACGCGTTGTATACCCTCAGGGGATTTGTCGAACCGGCGGACGTTTCGCCGGAAACGGTCTGGATTGTCGGCGACAGCCCGCAGGACAGTGTTTGCGCCTGTGCAGTCAATGCCCTGCCGATTCGTATAGGTCATCCGATATGGGG
>ULUT01030937.1_pt1 | contig 14233 bp, 15 predicted proteins | sample 1958691 | NCBI WGS metagenome assembly ULUT01 (sample SAMEA4835766, study PRJEB28245) | human gut metagenome | biome: gut microbiome; material: fecal sample | place: Denmark | collected 2008 | reverse complement strand
AATATTAGATCAAAGAATAACATTTCTTTCAGAATTGATATAATAAGAAGATTTCCATAAAAAGTTCTTAGATTCATATATAAGAAAAAAATGGTCTGGTAATGAATGGTATGATTTTGACTTTGTAGTACCTGGTTTACTTAGAAAGAATAGGGATGAGTTAAGGAATGCTTTTTTCCTTATCAGGGGTGTTTTTTTTTTAGAAAGCCGGAACCCGCATAGAATGCGGGCGCAAGCACATGGTTTCGGGGAGAAAACTCGTTTTTTCGGGAAAAGTGGTAAATGGTGAACCAAAATCCTAGTATGCGATTATTAAAAGCAGAATTGAAAATACAGGAGAGTACTGTTTTGAATAATAAAATACAAGTGAGTAATCGGTTTGCTCAGAAAATGGTTAAAACAAATCTGTCTATATTGGAAAGTAGAATCCTAATATACACTTTGGGGATGGTAAAACCTGCCAGGTATACAGATGGAATAAATGAGTTGGAATACTTGTTTGATGTGGATGAATTTTGCGAAAAAGCAGGATATAAAAATGGTGTCAGAAACAGAAAGAGAATTGAAGAAGCACTGTTTCATTTGGCAGAAAAGAAATCCTGGGAAAAAGAAGGAGACTATATTTTTATAGGAAACTATTTTCAAAGTGTCTGCGAATATAAAATAAAGAATGTTTATGTAGTTTCACTGAACGATGAATTGGAAGACGAGCTTTTTGATTTAAAAAGTTATGTATCTTTTGAAGAATCCATTGCATATCGATTTACGAAAAAGTATTCACTGATTCTGTATTTATTGTGTAAATCCTGGAAAACGGCAAGAAAGTTTTCGGTTACGATTTCTGAGTTAATGCTGCTTTTAAATATTACAGGTAAGCATGACAGTCATCATTTGAAAAGGGATGTGCTATATCCTGCCATTGAAGAGATTAATAAAGTTTCTGATATATTCATTTCTCTAGAGGATAAGAAGGTAGACCGCAAGACGACCGGCTCTTTCCTTATCAGGGTTTCAACCCAAGGGGCGGAAAGTTCGGATTTTACTTTGGAAGCGGTCATGAAAAAGTATCAGATGACAGAGAAAGATGTTATCCGCCTAATTGAAGAGCATGAAAATAAGAATGAAGTCCAAATAGAAAACGATTTGTACAAACTCTTTTCCTTCCCGAACATGAAATGCGGCAGAAAACAGGATTCTGAAATAATGACAGAGGAAGAAGAGCCTCCATTTTAGTAATAGGGAAATTATGGAAACAAACCTTAGGGGCGTATTTCTTGTGCACCAGCAATAAAGCACTGGAGTTCACGTTGTGCGTGAGACTCCAGCATTAATTATTTTACATTTGTTTTCTTATTTGCTATCTTGTTTTTTCGGGTGTTTGGTTGATGATTACTTCTTCATAAGCAAAGTCTTCATAGGTTTTATACCGGGATCCGATGATTGGACGTTCTCCTCTTTGCATAACAAAGGCGCTTTCGAGCTTAGCATTTAACACATCACTTAATGGAACATCCAACCGCTGTGCCATGTTTTGACAGGTAAATAAATCCATGCCTCCCAGATACAAAATTCTGTCACAGTTGTTCATTATGGTAGAAGATGCATATTCGCCATAAAGAGATGCCAACTGCGATAGAGACTGTACAAGAACTGACACCGAAATCCCGGACTCTCTAAAAATGGAAATGTATTTCTCAAAGTCGTAGATCTTGGCGCTGACAGCAAAATCATCACAAATAACGTGAACCTGTTTCTTAAATGATCCTGATTCGAGATAATATTCGTAGAGATTCTTAAACATCTGGGCAAACATCAGATTTGCAAACGCATGGGACGATTTGTTTACAGGATTCGTAACAATAAACAGCACCGTCTTTCTGTCAGCAAGATCTTTAAACTCAAAAGTTTTTTCTCTGCTCATTAAAGAAAGTGCAGCAGAGGAAAAGGTATCTCCGTAAGACGATTTCAATGTGGATGTGATGCAGGAAACCGTTCTTGAAGCAAGTCCAGATATTGAAGAAAAATTCCGAAACGCAAAGCTGTCTGGATCATACTCTTTTAAAGCTTCGAATTCGTGGTCAAGAGAAGACTTGGTAAAGCCCATTCCCATAGACTCTTTAAAGTACAGCTCCTCGTCTATTTTCAGCACACTGTTAAATGTCTGATCCACATCCTTGCCCATTTCCTCATAAACAGGAAGTAGTTCTTTAGCCATGGCAATCTCTGCTGCGCAAAGCTGAACGGATGTATTATCCCAGTAGGACTGATTTCCGTCTTCGCCTGCAGGAGCATTTCCGGACACGATAGCCTTAGCAAGGTGCATAATGTCCTCGTTGTTGTTAATATAACGCATAGGATCGTAGCCGACAGTACTTTTCTCAGGCGAAATTAAGTCAATAACTTCCACCTGATAGCCTTTTTTTTGAAAGAGAGGTGAATATTTGCTTATCAGGGATCTTTTGGAAACGGATACCACAAGGCTTCTGTCAAAAGTATGCAGAAGATTTGCCTCTGTGTAGCTTACCGTTTTGCCAGACCCTGTACCGCCAATGACAATAACGTTTCCATTTAATCCTGTCTTACTAGGATCGGCATCTCTAATGATGCCTTCCGCTAAAATTAATTTGTCGTTAAAAATAGATTCTCTGTCCATATTCTTTTTCTCCTTAAATTTCTATTGTATGATTTCTGCAAAAGTAACAATTCGGTCAGATAGCTTTCGGGAAACTGCTTCTTTTGCAGTTAGATACAGGTCATTTGTAGCTTTTTGATCTAATTCTTCTAGTGTAAAGTCTGAATGATCAGCCAAGATGGTGAATAGCCTGGTTTTGTTTTCTTGCAAAAAGGTGGATATCTGTTCGATCTCTGCTGCGGTTCCTGCAATCTCCATTACGCTTGGCTGATGGATCATAAGCCTTGCGGTTGGAAGCATATATCTACCGCCTGTTGCTACGCAGAATATTACGGCAGCCATGCTATAAGCTTGATTTAAACAATAGACAGCAACGGGAACAGGTGAACCTTGAATAACATCTAGAATAAGGTTGCCCGCTTCTATAGAGCCACCTGTGGAATCAAGTAGGATTCTAATAGGCTTTGTACTGTCTTTTAGTAACAGATCTGCAACCTGTTTAGAAAACCAAATAGCTCCCTGCTGAGTGATTGGACCAGTCAGGGTAATAATACGTTGTTCTGCAAGATATGAGTCTATAGATATTTCGCTAAATCCCTGGTTACTTTTTTGCAGTGTACACTTTCTGGTGTCCAGAAAACTTTGTTGGTTCATAATAGATCCTCCTCATGATTAAAAAAGATTTATGTCTGATTTATATATGTAAAACAAAAGTGGAAAAGGTACATAGCAGAATGATTTTGGGAAAAAAGATTATGTAGCTTTGGAAGTAAATTCTCTTAGCAAATGAATGTAATTTAAGAAAATTGACTCTATGATATTAATAAATTAATAAAGGATTGAAAAGAATGGATACGACAACTAGAATGACTCTTTATGAGAGGTGTAAGAAAAGGTGGATGCTTATGTAGCCCGTATTATACGAATTGTGTATTTACAGGGAATAAAAGACTATGCAGAATTACAGAATATGCTGAAGAACGGGGATGTATCGGAACTGCTTGACTAAATTCGCCCGTTAAGAGAATGAAATTTGGAAAAAACTCTTTTATACTTGTATCAAGAAAGTACCAATTAGGGAGGGAAAGAGAATGAAGTTTTATGAAATGATTACACTTTTTCGGGACAACTGGGTAGAAAAATCTTTTCAGGATGGTGACATAGGAAGAATACGTTCGAGATTAGCAGAAGAGATTGAGATGCTTCCGAAGGAACAGCGCAACATTGCAATAGCAGCTCTTTTTGAGTATGAATACGCATTAAAGCAAAAAAGCTATATGTGGGGAATTGGAGATGTGGCAGAAATACAAAGAGCGTTTGGATTAAAATGGGGAGATGAATTACATGAATAGAGAGAAGGAAAATCAGTTGTGATTGTTCATGAGAGAATATATTTTTACTTACCGGGGATGAAGTTATTAATAAACGAAGATTTTTAACCTATAGTTTATTGATTTGCTTCTTTTAAACCGATATAATAAATAACTGATAACAATGAAGCGTGTTTTGGGATGGAACTGAATTGTGGGAGGTACAGGATGGAACAAATGTATTTATCAATTCAGCAGGAAGAAACCGGGCAAAAGATCAAAAAATTACTTTTTGAGAACGGCTACACGGTAAAGGATGTACAGAGTGCCATGGGTTTTGAAAATCCACAGTCGATTTACAAATGGATTTCCGGGAAATCACTTCCAAGTTTAGACAACTTTATTATTTTAAGCAGATTGCTGCATACCAGCATAGAAGATATCCTCGTCATTGACGGGGATATTATTCGTTTAAAGGAAATTTATTTTAGCCTAGTAGTTCAATGACAAAGAAAAACCTCTGTTTTACACTTATTATGATGAAAGCATTCAGAAAAACGAGGCTCAAAGATGATACAGAGGAGGAATATTAAAGATGCAAAATATTACATCAGCTTATGCGAATAAATTGCTTAAAAGTTTGGAAGAGGATAAAGCCTACTGGATGAATGTAGAAGCGACTTCCAGTACCTATGTGGTAGCGTTGAATGAAGAACCTGTAGTTCCGGAATATGACTATTCTAAGGTGGCAGATACCATTGCAGAAATTGACGAGAAAATATCTATTATAAAACATGCATTGAATTTAGCTAATGCAACAGCCAAAGTACAGGTTGGCGATCAGATCATGAGTGTTGATATGATTCTGATCCGAATGGCGCAGTTAAATAAAAGAAAGATTATTTTAGACCGTATGCGTAAGCAACTCCCGAAAATGAGGGAGGAGCACAGCAGTTATCTGTCAAGAAATACGGTTCCGGAATATCATTACGTGAATTATGATCTGGATTTGGTAAAGCAGGAATATGAACATATTTCGGGAAAGATTATGGAAATGCAGATGGCACTTGATAAGTATAATCAGACAGAAATGTTTGAAGTAGCCATGTAGAGCTTTTTCCGTGCAAAGCCTGATAAGAAGAAAAATTACAAGGTTTAGGTTCAATGGTTAGGTTTTATTTTGTTATCGGTTATTTTTTGTTCCATAATGTTTAATGTTCGATTTATTTCAAGCAAATGGTATGAAAAATGGAGGTTTTGCAGAAAACCTGCAGGAAACTGCGTGCGGAGGTTCGGTTCGACGCACAGGCTGTAGAAAGTATATTTTTCTACAGCTTTTTAGAAAAGAGATGGAGAAAGGAAAACGATGAAAAATTTTTGGGAAATGAAAAGCTTATCCCCCTTTACAAAAGCTTATGTTTATCTTGATCATGTGGATTATCGGGCAGATTCCCTATTTGTGCAAAACAAGATTGCTGTAAAATTTCAGTATGATATGGCAAAAGACGGCTCACCCTATGGGATGGTTTTTTGCAAGGTAAGAAAAAGGGATACCGGTAAATTTGTAGAAGTAATGGAACAGTTAAATAATAAGATGATTCTATTAGGACACAAAGATTATCTGGAGGCCTGTGCTGAGATGGATCAGTTAATTAGCAGGGTAGCGTAATGCTTGAAATGAATGAAAACCGGCAAAAAAATTCAGAGAAGGGTTTGATATCGGCTTTTTCCTTCATAAAATAAAAAAGAAAACATCCTGGTATGAATTTATGATACAATGAATTCATAGTAAGAATATAAGGGGATCTGAAATCTTATGATCAAAAAATTTACAAGTGAAATCATAATGGATAACCGAAGAGCAAAGATAAAGGACCTGATAGAAAGGAATGTATTTTCTATTCCCGGAGCAGCAGAGTACTTTTATGTTTCTGAAAATGCAATTAAGTCAGATCTTAAGAGTTTGGATCCGGATCTGGATCCTGAAAAATATATGGATAGATCGGATAATGAACAGAAAGAGATAGAAAAATTAAAAGAAGAACTGCAAGGAATCAAAGAGAACGATTATGAAGCTTTGTATAAGAGGGGATTATATTGTTATCCCAAGTATGAGAAAACAATTGTTTCTGAGAGTGACGTAATTAAGTCAAACCGTGTGAAGTTCGGCGAAGCGGTAGATTATTACCGAAATAATTATATCAATAAAATTCATGTATGTGAATTTATAGCAGATAAATTTAATAAAGATGAAACTGTAGTATACAAAGATGAATTGAAGGACTATATCAAGGAAAAAGGGCTGCTTCGATATGAACAGAGAATCCCGGGGTATGGAGTATATAAGGGGGGTAAAATCAATAAAAAAAATTTTGTGTATGCCAAATGGGGAGAAAAAACCGGAGACATCATCTTGCTTTTGAAAGACAGTACGCAAAAGTCAGTTGCTGATTTATTGGGAATCCCGGTTGCTTACATAAGACACATCATCTGGGGATTTGGGTATGAATTAAAAAAGGAACAGCAGAAAGATAAAAGATTACATGGTTATCGGTTTGATAAACGACGGGAATTGATAGGAAAGCTGTATTTTGATAACAGCAGGATCTTTTCTCAGGAAATTATTGTAGCATTGTTAGATACGAATAGAATGACCGTATATAATGATTTAAAAGCATATATGGAAGCTCATAAAATAGTAAGACAAGAACATGGGAGAGACAAGCATAAAGTTATAAAGGGAAAGATTTGCATAAGCCAGGTTCCAACGGTTACAAAGTACTATTTGGATGAACTAAAGCAAAGAGAAGAGATTTGGAGTATGCTTCAGGATTATTTTCCAGACCGATTTAAAGACCGACTCTCTTCATATTTAAATAAAATTGCAAAAGATGCAATAGAAGCAAGAACTATGGATGAGGTGAAGCTGGAAAAAACATATAAGAAAGCACAGAAGGTAAGAGAAGATAAAACCAGATAGATGTGAGGACGTGGGATAAAGCCAGCGTCCTTTTTATTGTGTAAGGGGTACACTTGGGGTACAGTGGTAATGGCAGTCCTCAAACCTCCTTATTTTATGCGGTTTTGAGCAGAGGCGAAGTATTCGATTCCCGTTATCTGCTTGCTAAAACCCTTGAAAATCAAGGGTTTTTATTTTTCGTGTTGCATTTTATCAAAGTGCTGCAGGGTCATGTTGTTATATTTCTGCGTATATTCTTCGATTGTTCCTCTGTAAATAGCTTTTAAAGTATAATCTGGTGACCGGCCACAGCTGGGGCCATTTACGGTGAATGGAAAAACGTATGATTATTATGCTATGACGCAAAAAATGCGCTCTATGGGGCGGAATATCCGGGCACTGAAACGGGAAAAGGAAGCCTTTTTCTTACTTGGCATGATACCACAGAGGTTAGAGCAAAGATAAAGGGCAAGACTGCAGAATATAAAGAGTTCTGCAATGCCTGTGGTGTACCGGCAGCTACAAGTAAGCTCTGGTATGAATGCGGCACGTCTGACTTAAAGAAAACCAAGGCGTGGAAAGGGTTTGAAGTATCTGTTTCACCCACAAAGAAAAAGGTTGCAGAAGTATCCCAATCTGCTACTATAGATATAGCAGAAGATAAGGGAAATATTGAAGTGCATAGCATAGGTAAAATTGATCGAGAAATATATAAGTGCATAACCGAGGATATTAGAACGGATGAGGTTATTATTACAGATAATCAAATTCAACACATTAAGGATAGACATCCAGAGGCTTATGAACGTTTTTCGGGATGGTTTGGAGAAATTGTGAGAAATCCAGATTATATTGTGGAAACACCAAAGCCAAATACTGCATTGATTCTTAAAGAAATAATTACTGAAAAGGAAAAATTTAAGACAGTGTTGCGATTGGCTACATCAGTTGATAATAAGGAATACAAAAATTCAATAATAACTTTTATGAAAATTGATGAGAAAGAGTGGAATAGATTATTGAGAAATAAGAGGGTTCTTTACAAAAAAGAATAATGGTGTTACAATTTGTATAGAATATAAGAGAGGTTATTTGAGGTGGAGGAATTCGTCCGATCCACACGCCGATGGCTTGACAGGGGAAACCCGAGAGATGCAGGAGAAGCGGACGCCTGCCAAATAACCTCTTGCTTATTCGAATAACCATCACAATATTGTGATGGAATTTTTATATTATCGTTGAAACGAAACATTAGTTCTGTTATAATATCTTCATATGCAGATGTTACGAAAGGACACTGTGCTGATTAATTTTCCGGGGCACTGTAAAAAATGTAAAACTGAATCATTGATAACAATAGAGCCTAAGCGCCAAGTAGTTAATTCTTAATTGAATTGCTGCGTGGCGCTTTTTTTATTGTTACGGAGGGGTAGAGCAGCGGCAGCTCACCTGGCTCATACCCAGGAGGTCGTAGGTTCGAGTCCTGCCCCCGCAATTTCCCATATCGCAGAAAGTGCGATTCAAAAATATTTTAGGAGGACGATATGAAGAACATTTTTGAAATCATGAAAGAGTATGGACTTGAAGTGGCAGAAGATAAGAAGAATGACTTCGAAAAGTCTGTACTGGAGAACTACAAGATCGTGACTGATTATGACAATCAGACCAAGAAGTTGGACGCAGCCAATGATACAATCAAGGCCAATGATACCGCCATGAAAGACTTACAGGGTATGCTGACTGGGCAAAGAGGGTAAAGCTGAAATATAACCGTGGCCGTAAAGGCGGCAAGCGTACCAGGTACCGGAACAAGGAAGAATTGATTCAGGACTATATGGCAGAATCGAAACAGAAGTAAGAACAGGTATGTCCCGTGTAGGTAAAATGATTTCCAAAAGCAGAAAAAGTCGATAAACACTGATAAAACATGGCGATAAAGGATTTGTGCATATTGCTATGTAAATTCCAATCCAGAAGGTCAAACAGCTGGTATATTCTGTCGAATGGTGGTAAAATAGATTCATTCCTGAGGAAAGAGCAGATGAGTGATTCAGATAGATTCTGAGTGACAGGGTAGGGAGAAACAGAAAATGAAACGAAACGGAAATATCAGTGAATCAGGGAAAATGCTGATCCTTGGCATAGGGATTTTGCTGATTCTTGCAATCATAGTGATTGTGCTGGTTGTCCGGATGAAGGATGATGTCAGGAAAAGGGATGCTGTTGTGGAGATACTGCAGCAGGAAATCACGGAGGACGGTGAAGGACAGGCGGAATCCGGCAGTGAAGCGGAAGATGGCAGGTTAGAGGATGAGACAGCACTGGCATCAGATGATAAAGCACAGAATGAGGGCAGTGTGCAGGTAGGGGCACTTGAGGATGAAGAGGATCCGCAGGAGCAGAAAGCGGCCGAAAATGCTGGAGGCATTGCTGTGGCGATAACTAAGGGAGCAGAAAATACGGTGCCAAAGTCAGCAGACGAAACCGGTCAGCAGTCCATGGGGATCGATGTATCCAAGCATCAGGGAAATATCGACTGGGCGAAGGTGAAGGCTTCCGGTGTGGAATTTGCCATGGTACGTGTGGGATACCGGGCGAAAAGTACAGGGCAGCTTTATGAAGATCCTACTGCCAGATATAATCTGCAGGAAGCGCAGGCAGCAGGGATCAGGCTTGGGGCATATTTCTTTTCCAGTGCGGTGACGGAGGAGGAAGCCAGAGAAGAAGCCAGGTTTACAACAGACCTGATTGCAAAGTATAAAATTACCTACCCGGTAGCCTATAACTGTGAAGGATTTCAGGATGCAGGGAATAGACAGTATGCGCTGAGTCAGACAGAACGTACAGGTCTTGCCTGTGCATTCCTTGATGAAGTGGCAGCGGCAGGATATACGCCTATGTTCTATGCGTCAAGAAACGAGCTTGCAGGAAATGCAAGCTGGGATACGGATATCCTTGCATCCAGATATAAGATCTGGCTTGCCTGGTATCCAAGTGTTATGACAGAGCAGGCTGACTATTCCGGCAGCTATGCCATGTGGCAGTATACCTGTCAGGGAACGGTAGATGGAATTTCAGGAAAGACAGATATAAATACTGCTTACTTCAGCTATACGAAGGAAGCAGAGGCAAAGGACGATACTCCTGCAGAGAGGGTGACGGTGAATCCTGAGGTAGGGATTAATTTTACAGAGGTCAATGAGACTGTGACAGCCAAGCAGGAAACCAATCTGAGGACAGAGCCGAGCACGGCAAGCGATGACACGATCGTAGGAAAGCTGACCCATGGAGATACAGCGACACGAACCGGTGTTGGACATAATGGCTGGTCGAGGGTGGTCTATCAGGGACAGACTCTGTATGCAGTAACCAGCTATCTGACAACAGATATGGAGGACACCGGGCAGCAGGCACCGCCGCAGGGACCGGTCTATACGCCTGTGGGAGATCAGGTGACAGCTAAGCAGGAAACCAATCTGAGGACAGAACCGAGTACGGCAAGCGATGACACGATCGTGGGTAAGCTGCACAATGGAGAGGCTTTGACGAGGATTGCAACTGGAGACAACGGCTGGTCACAGCTTGAGTATAACGGACAGACGGTATATGCAGTCAGCAGTTATCTGATGCCTGCCGGCTGAGAAAATAGAAAACAGACAAGGAGAGACAGATTATGTGGGCTTATGAAAGTGTATTTTATCAGATTTATCCTTTGGGATTTTGCGGAGCACCCTTTGAAAATGACGGAGTGCTGACACACAGGATCAAAAAGGTGGAAGAGTGGATTCCTCATATGAAAAGACTGGGGATCAATGCCATTTATTTTTCACCTGTTTTTGAGTCTGATACGCATGGCTACAATACAAGGGATTATAAGAAAATTGATGTCAGGCTTGGAACCAATGAGGACTTTAAGGAAGTGTGCGACAAGCTGCATGAAAATGGGATCAGGGTTGTGCTGGATGGCGTATTCAATCACGTGGGAAGGGGGTTCTATCAGTTTCAGGACGTTATTAAAAACAGGGAGAATTCTCCTTATCTGAACTGGTTTCACATCAATCTTTCGGGTAATTCAGGTTATAATGACGGACTTTGGTATGAGGGCTGGGAAGGCAATTATGATCTTGTGAAGCTGAACCTGCAGAATAATGAAGTAGTGGAACATATCCTGGACGCAGTGAAGTACTGGATCGATACCTTTGATATTGACGGACTTCGGCTGGATGTGGCATATTGCCTGGATGAGAACTTTGTCAGAAGGCTGCGCAGCTTTACCGACAGCCAGAAACAGGATTTCTTCCTGCTTGGGGAGATGCTGCATGGAGATTATAACAGACTGATGAATGATGCCATGCTGCATTCTGCTACCAATTATGAATGTTATAAGGGATTGTACTCCAGCTTTAACAGCATGAATATGTTTGAGATCATTCATTCTCTTTTAAGACAGTTCGGTCCGGAAAACTGGACACTTTATAAGGGAAAACATCTGCTTTCCTTTGTAGATAATCATGATGTGACAAGAGTGGCAAGTATTCTGCAGAATGATAAGCATCTGCCACTGATCTATGCACTCTGCTTTGGTATGCCGGGAATCCCCTGTGTCTATTATGGAAGTGAATGGGGAGAGAAGGCAGACAAAAGTGAAGGGGATCCGGCACTGCGCAGGTGCTTTGATGCCCCGGTATTTAATGAGCTGTCAGAGTGGATCTCCAGGCTGGCAGAGGCAAAGAAGCATTCTGCTGCATTGAATTATGGGGATTTCAGATCTGTGCTGCTGACAAACAGACAGTGTATCTTTGAAAGAAAGACGGATGGAGAAAGAGTACTGGTAGCAATCAATGCAGATGGGGAACCGTTTACGGCGCATTTTGATGCAGGATGCGGTACGGCTGTTGATCTGATCACGGGACAGAACCATGATTTTGGTGGAGGAAGTGAACTGCCTCCGTACAGCGCTTATTTCTGGAAAATGGAGCGCTAGACGGGAGCCGGGATACCGCAAGAGAGGATCAGGGATTCAGAGAAAAGACAGTAATTGGAAGGAAAAATGGGGTCAGGAACAGTGATCAGTGAAGGACTGATGGATCAGATGATCCGTATCATAAAGGAGGGCGGAGAGATTATTCTCTCCGCCCGGCATATCGGAGAGACGGTGACAGCCAAGGAGGGCAAGGGTAATTTTGTCACAGCATATGATAAGAAAGTACAGGCATTTTTGTTTGAAAGACTGGGAGAGCTTTTGCCGGAAGCTGTTTTTGCCGGAGAAGAGGAGGAAAGCCATCCGGATGTTAAAAATGGCTATGCCTTTATCATTGACCCTATTGATGGCACTATGAATTTCATGAAGGGATACCGCAGAAGTGCCATTTCAGTCGGACTTCTTAAGGAGGGGGTGCCCTGTGCCGGAATTGTATATAATCCTTATGCTGGTGAAGTATTCAGTGCCATCAGGGGTAAGGGAGCATTTCTGAACGGAAACAGGATCCATGTAGCAGATGAAGGTCTGTCAGAGCAGCTTGTCCTGTTTGGAACATCCCCATATGATCAGGAACTTTATGAAAGGACGTTCCGGATCTGCTATGCACTGTTTCAAAAATGTCCTGATATCAGACGAAGCGGATCGGCAGCCATTGATCTGTGTGATGTAGCCTGTGGGAGAGCCGGACTTTATTTTGAACTGATGCTCAGTCCCTGGGATTATGCGGCTGGCTGCCTGATCCTGGCGGAGGCAGGAGGAAAAGCTGTCACACAGGAAGGAAAGGAGCTCACCTTTGATCAGAAGAATAGCGTAGTGGCAGGAAGCATACTTACAGTAAAGGAGGCTCTTTCCTGTATGAAGTAATAGGAAGGGCAGAGGAGACAGAATGGAATACACAGTTTATCAGCTTGCTTTTTTCTTTTTTATTTATTCCTTTGCAGGATGGTGTATCGAGGTCTGTTGTGCAGCCATCCAGAAGCGGAAGTTTGTAAACAGGGGATTTGTAAATGGACCTTTGTGTCCGATTTATGGATCAGGTGCAGTGTTATTTGCTATATTTTTGCCGGAGCTTAAAGAGGCTCCTTTCTTCCTGTTTCTGGCAGGTGCAATTCTGGCCTCCATACTGGAATTTACGACAGGGGCGCTGCTTGAAAAGCTGTTCCATAGAAAATGGTGGGACTACTCTGATATTAAGTGGAACTATGAAGGATATGTGTGTCTGCCTTTTTCCCTGATCTGGGGTGGTTGTGCGGTCATTTTAAATATGTTCCTGAATCCACTGCTGGTTAAGCTTCTTGGTATCATGCCAAAGCTTCTGATGGTGATCATTATGATCGCCCTTACGGTGGTTCTTGTGCTTGATACAGTGGGAACCACGCTGGCGATCCGCGGTCTGCAGAAGAAGCAGGTTCAGCTAGCAGAGTTTACGGAGGGTGTCAGCCAGGTATCAAAGCTTCTGGAAAATGTTATTACCAGACGGATACAGAAGCGTATGGACAAGGCATTTCCGATGCTGGAAATACCGAAGATCAAGAGACAGAAGAGAACGAAGGAAAAGGAAACTGTATTTGCTGAGGGATGCAGCTTTTATAAGCTGGTCAGCCTGTTTTTTATTGGTGCATTCCTCGGAGATATTACGGAAACAATTTTCTGTCTGATCACAGCAGGAAAACTGATGAGCAGGAGCAGTGTTGTATATGGTCCCTTCAGTATCGTATGGGGACTTGGCTGTGCGTTTCTGACAGCGATCCTTTACCGGATAAGGAATAAGAACGATTCTTATATATTTATTGCAGGAACGCTTCTTGGCGGTGTCTATGAATATATCTGCAGTGTGTTTACGGAGCTTGTATTTGGAACGGTATTTTGGGATTACAGCAAATTTGCCTTTAATCTGGGAGGCAGGATTAATCTGCTCTACTGTTTCTTTTGGGGAATTGCGGCAGTTGTATGGATGAAGCTGCTGTACCCGAGACTTTCTACCTGGATTGAGAAGATTCCCATGAAAGCAGGTAAGATCATTTGTACAGTAATGCTGGTATTTATGATTTTTGACTGCCTGCTGTCAGCAATGGCACTGGCCAGATACACAGAGCGGAACACGACAGGAAAACAGGCACAGAATGAAGTCGAGAGCTTTCTGGATGAGCATTTCGGAGACGAAAGAATGGAGCGGATCTATCCAAATGCTAAGATAGTGGATTGAAATTTAGGAAAACGGGTTTCCGGAGATCAGGATATGATTTCGGGAACCTGTTTTTTTATGTCATAGGAAATTACTCCGTAATGTTCCAATGACATAAAAAACCATCCGGGCAGGATCGCACTGCGGCGGAAGGGTAGATGTCGCA
>ULUT01037416.1_pt1 | contig 14308 bp, 9 predicted proteins | sample 1958691 | NCBI WGS metagenome assembly ULUT01 (sample SAMEA4835766, study PRJEB28245) | human gut metagenome | biome: gut microbiome; material: fecal sample | place: Denmark | collected 2008 | reverse complement strand
CATAAAAATAAAGTTCGGTGTCTCTTGCCTTGTAGCCTATACGGACATTTCCTTCTTGAGTGAATTTAATGGCATTGGTCGTAAAATTGGAGAGTACCTGTGCAACCCGGTTCCGGTCTGTCTCTATGGTACAGGAGGGAAGCCCCGGCTCTGCTATTATTTGAATATTTCCTCCTGCCTCGTTGACTCTCATTTGGAAAAGTTGTTGCAAGTCGGATAGCAACAGATTGATATCTACTTTGGTATATACAAATTCCAGTGTACCTGCTTCTATTTTCGACATATCGAGAATATCATTCACCAGTTGCAGCAGCAAGTCGGCATTCATTTTGATAATTTCCTGATATTGCGCCTTCTCTTCTTCTGTGTTGGCACTGGCCAGTATTTCGGCAAATCCGGTAATGGCATTGAGGGGAGTGCGGATTTCATGGCTCATGTTAGCCAGAAATGCTGACTTTGAAATATCGGCATTTTCAGCTTTCTCTTTAGCCAGTGTCAGTTCCTTTTCAGCTTGTTTGAGTTGGGTGATATCATGAACGGTGAGGACCATGTTTTCTTCTTCATTAAGGAGAAAATAGGAGCCGGATATGACGGCGTCACATGCTACGGATTTTTTTTCGGCAGTCAGTACGTTCAGGGTTGCTTCCAAGTCAGTGAAGCCTCTTCTTTGCTCGAAAGCCTGACGGATGGCGCAACGTATGGGGCAGGAACCGCAGTAAGCATGTGTACCACAACCGCCCTCTGCTGATAATGCATTGCGGCACTGCAACAAGTCGCCTACTCTCTTTTCTTCCAGGCTCTTTTGTGTTCCTGTCAGTTGGTAGTAATTGGTTTTTAATACTTTGAAGTCGTTATCTATTAATAGAATATAGGCATGAACATTTTTCAGAATAGCACTGGCGATGTGACTGGTATGTTCCAGTTTTCTGGATTCCCGGAATAGTCGCTTTTGCATCCGAAGACATTTTCTCCGTTCCCATAGGTAACTGAGCAGGAGAACTGCGCATAAAATGATCAGAATAGATAGCAATGCTATTAGCATGATGTAACTTGTTGGCTTTGTTCTACAAATATGCTACAAAGATAACTTTTTTACTTGGGATGAAAAAGAAGTTTGAACAATTTGCAGCTATTTACGTTATATTATTTAGTAAACCAATAAAAAGCGAACATTATGAAGAAGTACATTTGCACAGTCTGTGAATACATCTACGACCCCGCACAAGGAGATCCTGATAGCGGTATTGAACCGGGAACAGCTTTTGAAGACATTCCAGATGATTGGACTTGTCCACTTTGTGGAGTCGGAAAAGAAGACTTTGAACCGTACGAAGGATAAAAACTAAAAGAGAGAAGAGATTATTACGAGATGACCGGGTGCATTGCATCCCGGTCTTTTTTGATTTCAGCTCATGCTGAGCTTTGTTTTGTCAGTTTATATATTATATATTACTCAGATGGTCTCCTCGTCGTATCAAAATACTAATCCGAACAGATTAATAAAGGCGTGAATTTAAAGCTGTATTTATCATGACCGGTCATCATATCGGGAGTTTCGTAAAGATCATACAGTACGCTCATAAGTTTAGTTTTTTTGTTGTGTATTTAAAGCTTTCATTCCCGTAAACTATGGGATCGGCTTGAATATTAATTTATTCTACTATAACTTACCTTTCGTACCACCAAGATGGTACGAAAGGTAGATAGTACGCAAAAGTAATGATTTAATGGAGAAAAGGGTTAATTTTACAAGTTTTTTGCGTTAACTATTTATTTCCAGACGCAACTCCTCTTGCATAACTCTGCTTTTCCCGTTGATCGTGTATCGGTATGACAACAGAAATACATTATAAGTGTGTCCGTAAGATTCCTCTACCCTGAATATATTGGGATATTTAGAATCACCTTCTATTGGAGTGACATCAATATCCTTGTATGGCTTTATCTTGACGTGGTTGTTTTCTTCTACTTCCAATATAATCGCGGTTTTATTGATATGATCCACATCGCTTTCAAAAGACTCTGTTCCGGCTATCACGCGTACACTGTTGTGAGTGAGGGGAAACAGCTTCTTGTTGCCTGCGGTTGCCATTTCGTCTGCCAGACCGGTCATTGAATAGAAAACGTTTTCTCCCTGTGTTGCATAGGCGTTCTTAATGAGTATCTGATATAGAATGGTGTTTTTGCTTTCATTAATTTCGACGCCGGAGATATCCGTAGCTTTTAATCCTACGAAGTAGGTAGAATCCGGTGACAATCCTTCGGGACGTATCTTGATCATGGTTCTGCCTGTCCGTTCACCTGCATTAATCTGAATCTTGTAATCCACAATCTCGTATTTGTCACTGGGCAGGAATTTAGCATAACAAGCTTCATCAACGTCATAAAGGGAACGGTTGTAGAACTCTAATGAAGTCAGGTCTTCTTCCAGCCCGATGACCATATTCTTTTTCGGAGCATGCGTACCTCCCGTGCAGGCTGCAATATATCCTGTCGCCTCCTCTCCCGTAGGAGATAAGGTGACTACTTCTTCGAAGGTGTTGTAATAGTCACTGCTGATCAGTGCTACAACATTCTTGTACATTTCCTTTTCAAACAGTGCGTCGTCATTGCATGACGAAAGCGCTATAATAAGTGCGAGTATCGTTATAAGATTTCGTTTCATCTTCTTCTTTATCGTTTAATTTAATAACCCGGATTCTGGTCGAGAGAAGGTAATCTTCTCATTTCGTCACGTGGGATAGGTACCCAGACAGACCTTTTATCAACGACTCTTGTCAGGAAAGAGGAGGAACTCGGGATGACACGCTGGTAGTAAGTCTCTTTGGTGGCGCCGTCGGGGTTCATCCCGCGGATAGGTTCCTGTTCCGTTTCTTCATAGATACCCCAGCGGCGGACATCATAGAAACGTCTGTTTTCCCATAAGAATTCTACCATACGTTCACGTTCTATCTGTTTTTGTATTTCAGACGTATTGTCAAGCTGGCTGGTGGTTAACCCCGGCAGTCCGGCTCTATAACGGACTTGATTAAATGCCTTTTTGATTTCTTCTTTATTCCGGTCTACAGTATAGGACTGCCCGTCCAGTTCTACAGTATGGGCACTGGTCAGGTTGTTGAGTGCCTCTGCATAAGACAACAGGATTTCTGCATAGCGGATAATCGGGTAGGCTTTTTGGATATGTCGGGCTCCTGTTCCGGTCCAGGCATCCATCGGATTATTGTACTTTTTGATGACGTATCCGGTAATAGGGTAGTTGGGAGAGGTGGCTGTTACTCCACCCCGACCGTCTTCATCCTGATAGTAGTACTTTGCCGTGTGGTTGTTGAGGGTCGAACTGGACAATGCCTGCCATACTGCCTCGTTGAATCCTACCGATGCATAGAATCGCATTTCGCGATTGGCATACATCTTATATATGCCGGCGTTGAGAGGATAACCGGAAAAGTTACGCGGTTCGGAAGTGAAACCTGTTTCCGAGTAATATCCGTCGGCTGTGGCTTCTTCCTTTGTACGGCCATCGTCCATCAGATAGGCGTCTACCACTTTCTGAGTGACACAGAAACGTCCCCATCCACCCATGGAGGGGGGGAAAGAACCTTTACTGATGGTTTCGTTGATGTATGTCGTGTTTCTTCCCCAGATTAGCTCCGGATTGATGGCTGCCACAGCTTCACCGGTAAAGATGTCCGAATAGGATTTAAAAGGGTCTATTCCGTTGGCTCCGTCCGGATAGTTGTCGTAGAAATGAGGGTCGGAAGTGACTCCGGCAGGAAGTTCCGGGGTGTTGTCGTCTTTCGCATACGTATAGAGCTTGTATGCTCCCATATCCATTACTCGCTTGGCTGCTGCTGCAGCCACTGCCCAGCGGCTTTCGTCATATTGTTGAGATACATAGTGTACACCATCAGTCTTGCGCTTCCAGTTGCCGAAGTAGGCACTGGCAACAGGTCCTCCGTTGAACAACGGGCTGGCATGTATCAATCGCAGGCGGGCTACCAGACCGAGTGCAGCCCCTTTGGTGGGCCGTCCGAAGTCCAGAGTAGAAACATCCTGAGGCAAAGGCAGCAAACGGGCTGCTTTTTCAAACTCTTCACAAGTATAGTTCATTGTTTCGTCATAGGTGGCTCTGGGGCGGTCGTAGTATTCGATAGGCTCATTCGTATTGACTACCTCATCTCCCAATAAGATTGCCGGACCGTAATCGACTAAGATGTTGTAGTAGGCGAAAGCACGGATAAAACGTGTATAGCCTTCCAGTCTGAGCCGGTCTGAGTTCGTCAGGTCCTTCGGGCGGTCCAGGTTTTGCAGGATGCTGTTACATTTACGGATGATTTTATAGTATTTGCCCCATTGGTTCAGGTTGGGTGAACCGGAACCCAAGAAATCTTGCGTGATCTTTCCATTGGCGAAATCCATGCCATGATATATATTGGCTGTTCCGCTTCCGGTCAGTCCGTTAAATCCTTCATCGGTGGCCATGGGGCCCGGTGTATACCCGTTTCGGATGGTCTGTGCCTCATCCGGAAACATCGCTGCTGCTCCCCACATATACGCTTCCATATATCGGGCATTGGTAAAAACCGAATCGATGTTGAATTCATCATCAAAATAATTATCTATGTTTAAGAAATTGCTGCAGGATGTTGTTATCATGACTGCCTGAACCAGGACAAACGCTCTGGTTATTATTTTTATTATTGACCTTTTCATTCTATCGGGTGATGTATTTATTAGAAATTGACATATAATTGCAGGGAATAGGTGGATGGTATGGGATATACACGACCGTTCCAACGAGCTTGTTCCGGGTCGAAGAGTTTTACTTTGTCCCAGACATAGAGATTGTTTCCCACAAATTGGATATCCAGTGAAGAGACTCCTATGCGTCTCAGAAATGCCCAGGCAAGATGGTAATTCAGCGTGATTTCCTGCAGGCGTATGTATCGTGAATCGCCTTGCCAGAAGGTAGACAGTTGGCTGTTGTTGCTATTGTTACCGTATTGCAGGCGGGGAAAGCGTGCGTTCGGGTTTTCAGCCAAAGACGGATCGATTCCATGTGCAAGGGCATAATCTCTGGGAATCCATCGGTTGGCGGGATCGGCAGCTAAAGTAAGTACATTGCCTGTGTTACCTTCGAAGAACGGCATATATCCCATTCCGTTCAGGCGGCTTTCGTCGTTTACCGTGGTCTTTTGTCCTACATAGAAAAAGGAAGTCTTGCCGGTTCCCTTGAACAATACACCTAAAGTCAGGTTTTTGTAACGGATTTCCGCCCCCAGACCGTACATCAGTAACGGGTAGGTGCTGTGTGTCAGCGGCACCATATCCAGCTTGTCTACTATACCGTCTCCATTGATATCTTTATACTTGATATCACCGGGCATTACCTCTCCGAAGGTTTGTTTAGGACTGTATTTGATGTCATCTTCGTCCTTAAACAGCCCGATTGCCTGATAGCCGCGGATAGAATTGTACGGGAAGTTATTATACTCCAGATATGGATACTCCAGATAAGCCTGCTCCCAGTTTTGTACTTTATTTTTTGAATACGTGAAATTTCCTCGTAGCGTGAAGCCGAAATCTGGCGTGATGTCCTGCGTGAAGCTGATATTTCCGTCAGCACCGTAACTTTTCATTTTACCCACATTCGCATACGGATTAGAGACAACTCCTACGTATTCGGGCACTTGTACGCGTTGTTGGAAAATTCCGTTGCGCTGGTCGTGGAAGATGTCGACAACGAAATCGAGCTTGTTATTAAACAGCTTCCCTTCAATACCCAGATTGGACTTGATGGCTTTTTCCCAAGCCAGATTGTCGGCTCCGATACGTGTCTCGTTGATGATTTCGATATTCGTGACTCCCCAGATCGATCCTGTACCCTCATTCACTTTAGTAAGATAAGGGAACCGGACATCGGTAATCCGGTCGTTACCTACCGAACCGTACGAAGCCCTGATTTTAAGATAGTCGAGCCACGGGAATGTTTCTTGTATAAACTTGTAGCCTGTAGGTACCCAGCCTAATGCAACGGACGGGAAGAAACCATATTGTCTGCCGGGCTGAAAGTTTTCTGAGCCGGTATATCCGAAGTTGACGTCGAGCAGGTAAGTGTCTTTGTAACCGTAAGTAAACCGGCTGGATACCCCCTGATAACGCAATGGAATGGCTGATAGATTGCTTGTAGCGTCATCTGTGTCTTTGGAATCACTGATGTAGTAATAGACCAGTGCGGATGTCCGGTGATCTGTGCCGAAAAGACGGTCGTAATTGAGCGTAGCTTCGAAGTGGTATTTGCGGTACTGACGGGTAGACTTGCTGTATGAGGCTTTTTTCTCCTGTACTGTCTCCTGCATGATAAGTGATCCGTCGCTGGCTCTGCCTAAAGCATTGTAGAGGGCAGGTTGCACGCTTCTCCGCTCACTGAAATAGCTATGGATATCGTAAGCTCCCTGAATACGCAATTTAAGTCCGCTGACTAATTCGGAAAAGTCCTGATTGATAGCTAAAGTTGATTTGCCTTTGTATACTTCGTTGGCAGCCTTTCCCGTATGGTTAATCATGACATAGGGTGATGATAGCTCTCCGGCTCCGCGACCGGGCAGCAAACCATTGGAATATTGGGTCGGGATGGACAATGGAGTGAGTCGTGACTGTGCTCCCCATATATATTCGGTATTGGCTACACCGGGCTGATTCAACTGAGACAGGAATCCGTCGGAACCTAAATAAACTTTCGTCGATTTGGTCAGATTTACGTCGAGATTGATACGGTAATTATAAGTGTTATAGCTTACATTCGAGCTATAAATACTATTCTTGTCTACCTTATAAGCTGCACTTTCATTTTTACCGCCTAAGCTCAGGAAATAACGCGCCACATCACTACCGCCACGACCGCTTACATAATAAGTGTGACGCCAGAAGGTTTTGTTAAGTATCTCATCCTGCCAGTTCACATTGGGATACAGGTCCGGGTCCAGACCATCGCGGATGATTCCCATCTCAGTCTCGTCGTACAAGGGAGTTTCATTTCGTACCGTTCTGGCCTCGTTGGCTAACTGAGCATATTCATAAGCTCCTAAATATTCCGGTAAGCGATTGAGGACGGATAGTGTAGTATTGAAACGTCCGGTAATCTGAATTTTACCCGAAAGACCTTTCTTGGTGTTGACCAGTACTACTCCGTTGGCTCCTCTTACCCCATACACGGCAGTTGCCGACGCATCTTTCAGAATGGAGAAACTTTCTACATCGGCGGGATCAATGGTGTTAAGGTCACCTTCCAGACCGTCAATCAGTACAAGAGCACTGCTGTTGGCACCGAAAGTACCGATACCGCGCACCCAGAAATCGGCTATGTTTTGACCGGGCTCACCGCTGCTTTGCAACGAAATGACACCGGCTGCCCGGCCTCCCAGCAGGTTACTGATGGAGGGGGAGGGAGACTGGATATCTTTGGTGCTGACCGTTGTGATGGCACCTACCGAACTGATTTTTCGCTGAACGTTTCCCAGCCCGACAACGACCACTTCGTCAAGTGAATTGTTGTCTTCAAGCAGTGTGATCGTTAAACCAGTTTTGGGCTCGATGGCCACATGCTCCGACGGCTTGAAGCCGATAAAGGAAAATATCATTTTGTCTCCATAAACTACTTTCAGCTTGAAATTACCGTCGTTGTCGGTCGTTGTACCTTTGGAGGGTTTGTCTTTGATGTATACCGACACACCGGGCATGGATAGCTTATCCTTATCCACTACAGTTCCGGAAATGGTAAATTCCTGAACTTGTTGTGCGAAAGTTGTTGCCGAAAGCAATAAGCAGAACGACATTAAGTATAAAATCTGTTTGATTTTCATTGTAAATTGACTTTGTTATTCAATAACTAATTTGCGAATGCGTGCATTACCCCAGTCTGCGATGTAAATGTCACCTTGTTCATTAACAGCCACTCCCCAAGGATTTTTGAATAATGATTCTAACGGCCCTCCGTCCTTGTATCCGGCAACACCGGGCTGTCCGGCAACTGTCGTAACTATGTTGTCGGCAGAGACCATACGGATGCAATGGTTCCCGTAGTCGGCTACGAACATGTTACCATCGTTGTCGAACTTGATGTCTTTGGGATAATTAAACAGAGCATCTTCAATCGGACCATCACGAAAGGCACTGCCGCCGGGAGCATTGAGCCGTTTGAATCCGCCTGTTCCATCCGGATCACGGAGGTCGAGTACCGAAATTCCTTGTCTGTAGGCGGTAGGAGCATTGGAGTGAAGTGTTATGTACAAAAGCCAGGGTTTGGCAGGATTGATAGCTTGTCCGTATTGTGATCCGCTGGGTCCTTGATGAATAATATGGCCTTCAAATGTCTCCGGATCAATCTTGGCGACCTTTCCATCACGGTATCGCGTATACAAATATCCGTCGTAGGGACAAAAAGTGATAAAGTTCTTGTACTTATCGGCATCTACTATTGAATTTAAATCGGATTGTGAGTATTTTATGTTGCGCTGGCGCGGATACCAAGCCTCCCGGGGATCGAAGGTAAACGTTACTTCTTTCACTGATTCGTGTGCAGCAGTCAGCATTCCGGTGGCACGGTCCACTGTCAAACCGTTGGCATAAAGTATACGGTCAGCAGAACCTGCTTCAATCAGCGGAGTCACTATGTTTTGCTGCTCGTTTATTCGGGCGATTCCAAATGTACCGCCATCGCGCCACGACATGAAAAGATTACCTTCGGCGTCCAGATCCAGATATTTACCATACACCTGAGCCGTGGAAAGCGTTCCGGCAAGAAAGCTTGTTTCACCGTTTCCGGTAACTGTACTAACTAATGTCTGAGTATGATAAGCATATGTTTCTTCGTAAGTAACGGAGTCTGCATCGACTACCACGGAAATACGGGGATTATCGCCCGGAAGGCGGGGGACAATAGCATAAATGCGGCTTCCACTGGATGAAACGACGGAGGCTCTGGCGTTGTTGAAATACACCTTGATTTTGCTTACGTCGTTTCCGAAATTTTCTCCATCCAGGAGAATTTTATCACGTGCTCCTCCTTCTTTGGGATAGAAGGAGGTCAGTACAATCGGTTTATCGGATTTGTGGATTTTCTCCGTGGACTCATTGTAGCTTTCACAACTGGAGAAATAGAAGAAAGCTCCCAGAAAATAGACTAGTGATAAGTATCGATTCATAAAGTAATAATTTAAAATTAAATGATTGTCTGCATACTGTCCGTTAAGTCTCTGACATTACACAGCTAATTTTGTATATATATTTATTTCGTGTTTCTGATTGTTTACGCTTGGGGTAGTTGGACTTTACAGCTTAATGGTGTAATTCAAGCCTTTGTCGGGGGCTACAATGAAGTTTGTTACCTCAAAATTGCAGTCTCCTCCTTTGATACCATTCTCAAATTTCACAGAAATTGTATGTTGGGTATGTGGCTTTAGTGTCATTTCGCGGAAGTAAACCAGAGAAGTATCATGCGCAGTCTTTTTCAGCTTCAGTACCAGATCGGTAGAATTGGTAACAGAGAGTGTCACTTCTTTATCGGTGCGCTTCACCTCTTTTATTTCTATACATTTTTCAAAGAATGGCCGGAGGATTTCTTCACGCCCAATCACCAATTCGCGGTAGTAAGCGGCAGTACGGCGATTGTCAAGTGCTTCACGGATACCTTCTACAGTACGTTCTTTGGCAAAAACAAATGTCATCGTGCGGTGTTCGCCTTTGGCAAAATCATAATCAGTCTGAATAGGCTGATGGATATCGGAAGTTCCTATCATCGTCAGATTTTTGTCCAGACACCATTGAATGGCTTCGGGCATAAAAAGTCCCCCGTTGGCTACCTCGATGCCGTGCATGCAACCGTCATTGTAAAGTTGTGTATGCTCAGGCCACCACAGTGTAGAATCCGGTTGTTGACGTGCCCAACCCGGGTGATTCCAGAAGATAAACGCATTTTGTTTTTTGGCCTCATTGAAAGCGTCTTTATACCCTTTCTGTTCTAATGGATTAGAGTCGGACAGGAAGATGGCATTAAAATGTCCCGGGGGCATGGAACGGGTAATCTCGCTACCTCTGATTAAAAGTATTCCTAACTTTTTGGCTTGTTTCTGGGAAAGTTCGTAGGAACGGTTATGATCTGCCACAATATCTTTCTTGTGCGGACGGTATTCAATGTGTTCCGTCAAAGAAATGGCGTCCAGTCCTTCCCTGTACGCTTCGTCTACGCGTACGGTAGGCCATACCAGGCCATCGGAAAAAACGGTGTGCATGTGAAAGTCACATTTTAGTGTAGTATACCCATCCGGATTGGGCACTTGAATCTCATGGCGGCGTTGCGCTTGTGCACTCATTAAACATGTTACTGCTAGTGCAACTCCAATCAATACTTTTTTAAATTTCATCTTTTTTGCTTTAAATTAGATAATTGGTTTTCTTAAAAAAGCCTTTGCTTTGTCATTGAAGAATGGTAGTAAACATAGGCTCCTGTGTATTTTGGTGCAAATGTATATGCAAAAACAAAACTTACAATAGGAGCAGTAAAAGCTTAACGAGAACTTCATGGAAAAGAAATGTAATTGTTAATGTCTGTAAAAAAACGTAATACCTTTGTAAACTATGGATGCTTGTATAGACGGGGAGTTGTTTCACTTGTGTGAAGAAGATATTCAGAATGGTATGTTAGGATGGGGGACGAACGGTTCGCCTAAAAACAAAAAGAAATGGATGGTCTGTTTTATGCTATAACGCATAAAACAGACCATCCATTTCTTAGGTTAGATTTTTCTTTATTAGGAAGCTTTCTTCTCTTTTACATCACTGCTGGCTTCTACCACATTCACTACATAGTCACCCAATTTTTCGCATTCGGCGATGATATCCATGTAATAGACTCCCATCTGATAATCATATTCCTTGTTGTTAACATCCAGAATATTCTGATTCTTCAATTGGTTGCGGTAGTTATTGATTTCATTTTCAATGTTGAAAGACTTATTGATATCAATGCTTTGATGTTCCGGTTTCTCTACCACCACAATCATTTGTGCAAGAGCATCATCGGTCAGTTTCATCATGAAGTGGATGTGCTCGTATTGCTTTTCGGTAAAGTCCTGATTTGTCTGGCGTTTCCGGTTGATGGTGCGTGCCAGATTATAACAGCTGTCTCCGATACTTTCAATTTCCGTTACTTCGCGCAGCATGGCACGTATCTGCAACTTACTTTCAGAACTCAAACGACCTTCGGATACTTGATTCAGGTAGTTGGCTATTTCCAGTTCCATGTTGTCGCTGATGTTCTCGTATTTCTCTACCCGGCTAAACAGTTTGTTGAAGTCATCATCCTTGTCGGTATGCAGCAAGTCCTGCACCATCCCGAACATACGATGCGTACGTTCGGCAAACAAGTGAATTTCTTTGCGTGCCTGCAAGATCGAAAGTTCCGCAGTAGAAAGCATTCCACCGGTGATAAACCGCAGGCGAGGTTCCTCGTCTTCCTCCTTTGGACGGATTAATGCACATACAGTACGTTCGATCAGTTTCACACCCCATATCAAAAGACATACGTTACAGATATTGAAAATAGAGTGGAAAGCGGAGAGTTTATAGGAAATAGCAACTTCCGGATTATTAGTTTGGAAGAAGGTATCTACCACCCAATTGACAAGTTGCATGAAAGGGTGGAAGATGATTAATACCCAAATAACACCGAATACATTAAAAACAAAATGGGCCAATGCTGCTCGCTTAGCCTGTGTGTTGGCTGTTAATGCGGCAAGATTGGCCGTGATGGTAGTTCCGATATTTTCACCCAATACGAGTGCTGCTCCTAGTTCCAGGCTGATCCAGCCATTGGCGCACATAATTAATGTTATTGCCATGGTGGCAGCTGATGCCTGTACGATCATTGTCAGTATGGTACCGATGAATAAGAACAGGAGGATGGAGAAGAATCCCATATCCGTGTAGTTCTGAACAAAGGCGAGCATTTCCGGGTTGGCGTTCAGGTCGGGAGCGTTTGCTTTCAGGTAAGAAAGTCCCATGAAGAGGAAGGAAAAACCGAAAATGAATTCACCGATGGATTTACGGTTGCTCTTGCCGGAGAAGATGAGCGGAAGGGCGATGGCCAGAAGTGGGAGAGCGAAAGCGGCCATGTCAACCTTAAATCCGAAAATAGAAATAATCCATGCGGTAACTGTCGTTCCGATATTGGCACCCATGATGACACTAATGGATTCGGCGAGAGTTAACAGTCCTGCATTAACGAAACTGACGACCATCACTGTTGTCGCCGAAGAGGACTGGATAAGGGCTGTGATTAACACTCCTGTTAATACCCCCGTTACCCGATTGGTGGTCATAGCTGTCAGGATACTTCGTAACCTGTCACCTGCGACCTTTTGTAAGCCCTCGCTCATTATCTTCATGCCATAAAGGAAGAGCCCCAACGAGCCTATGAGCTTTAAAAAATCATAAAAAGAATATTCCATCTATAATAATTTTAGTGGTTGTTTGTTCTCTATCTGATTACTAAGTATATTTAGTCCCATGTATTCACCTTATAAACAGACTACGATGAAACAGATGTTACAAATATGTTGCAAAAATAATAATATTTATAAAGAATTCCCTATAGGAAGCTCACTTTTGGATATTTATTACGGTTTTAATCTTAATTTTCCTTATCAGGTAGTCAGTGCCAAGGTGAATAACCGCTCCGAAGGACTCAATTTCAAGGTTTATAATAATAAGGATGTAGAGTTCCTCGATGTACGTGATTCGTCAGGGATGCGCACTTATGTACGGTCGCTCTGCTTCGTCTTGTTTAAGGCTGTCAGCGAACTTTTTCCGGAAGGAAAACTGTATGTGGAGCATCCGGTATCTAAAGGTTATTTCTGTAATTTGAGAATTGGACGTCCTATTACCTTGGAAGATGTGACGCGTATCAAGCAGCGCATGCAGGAAATCATAGCCGAAAATATTTCTTATCATCGGATCGAATGCCATACGACTGAGGCTGTACGTGTGTTCAGTGAACGGGGAATGAATGATAAAGTGAAACTGCTCGAAACTTCGGGTTCACTATATACCTATTATTATACGTTAGGGGATACCATTGATTATTATTATGGTAATCTGTTGCCCAGCACCGGGTATCTAAAGTTGTTCGACATCGTGAAATATTACGATGGCTTGCTTTTGCGTATTCCGAATAAGGACAATCCGGATGTATTGGAAGAAGTGGTGAAGCAGGAAAAGATGCTGGATGTATTTAAGGAGTATCTGAACTGGAGTTACATTACAGGCCTTAACAATGCCGGAGATTTTAATATCGCTTGCGAAGAGGGGCATGCTACGGATTTGATTAATGTGGGAGAAGCATTGCAGGAAAAGAAAATAGCCCAGATAGCCGATACTATTTTCCACCGGGGAGAAAACGGTAATCGTGTGAAACTGGTACTGATTTCCGGTCCGTCGTCTTCAGGAAAGACAACGTTCAGTAAACGGCTCTCCATACAGTTGATGACAAACGGGCTCAAACCGTTCCCGATATCATTAGATAATTATTTTGTAGACCGTGAGGAAACTCCTTTGGATGAAAACGGCAACTATGATTACGAGTCTCTTTATGCGCTCGATCTGGAACTGTTTAATCAGCAGTTACAGGCTTTGCTGCGTGGTGAAGAGGTGGAACTTCCCCGCTTTAACTTTTCTCTTGGAAAGAAAGAGTATAAAGGTGATAAACTGAAAATAGAAGATAATACCATTTTGATATTGGAAGGTATTCATGCGTTGAATCCGGAATTGACACCACATATTCCCGAGGAAAAGAAGTTTAAGATTTATGTTTCGGCATTGACTACTATTTCTTTGGATGACCACAACTGGATACCTACGACTGATAATCGTCTGCTCCGCCGCATTATTCGTGATTTTAATTATCGGGGATATTCGGCTCGCGAGACTATTTCCCGTTGGCCCAGTGTGCGTGCCGGTGAAGATAAATGGATTTTTCCTTATCAGGAAAATGCTGATGTCATGTTCAATTCTGCTTTGCTGTATGAATTTGCGGTTCTTCGTTTGCATGCGGAACCCATTCTGATGGGAGTACCGCGCAATTGTCCGGAATATTGTGAGGCATATCGGTTACTGAAATTTATTAAATATTTCGTTCCGGTGCAGGATAAAGAAATCCCCCCGACATCTTTGCTCAGAGAGTTTTTGGGAGGAAGTAGCTTCAAATATTAGATAATAATTTTATTTAAGATATTTATTTTGGAATTTATAGTCA
>ULUT01002415.1_pt1 | contig 14385 bp, 10 predicted proteins | sample 1958691 | NCBI WGS metagenome assembly ULUT01 (sample SAMEA4835766, study PRJEB28245) | human gut metagenome | biome: gut microbiome; material: fecal sample | place: Denmark | collected 2008 | reverse complement strand
ATTGCCTTGACGCTTGGGTCCGTAACGTGAACGCCCATTGCATGGCAAGAGATTTCGGAGATGTTTTCGTCTGCCGTAGCGACCTTGTTTCTGCCGTATCCCGTGCCAACGAGATAGGTAAGGTTCTTGACGTCGCCTTTGAGTTCGGGGACCTTTGCCACGACTTCGTTCATAGCGGCTTCTGCAGAGAGTGCCGCATTGATTTTGCTCTTGATGGTGGTGTCGGCAAGCATTTTGCCGTTTTCATCCAATATAACTGCTTTGGTGTAGGTTGAACCTACGTCGCATCCGCCAAAATATTTCATAATAGTTTTCCTTCCTTTTCAAAGAATTTGCGTCTTACCACGCCTGTGAATCGTCGAAGTCCAAAAGTGTTTCGTCGACGGGTTTTTCCTGCAAAACGGTTTGCATATACTTGTTGACTTGCTCGCGCATATCGCGTCTGGATATCGTGCGGCTGTCCATAAGATCCTGTTGCACCCAGATGAAGTTGTAACCGCGCTCTCTTGCCTGTTCGTCGAATATACCGACGAGACCGTCCATACCTTTGCAGGAGATTTGGTCGTACATGATGATCGTGTCCACGTTGTATTCTTCGGCAACTCTCCAGCACTCGTTGAGAACGTTTGCGTATCCGCCTTTGGTGTGGGTACGCATGGTCGCGCGCTGATAAGTCTTTGCAAGGTCTTCGAGCGCATGCTCGTGCGTGTCGGTGCGGAATTTAAGATAGGAAATCATCGTTTCCATATCCATGACGACGTTTATGCCCCAGCAATTTTCAAGCCAGTTCGCAAAGGACGTATAATAGTTTGCAGGGCAACTCCACACGATTGCGCGGTGGCGCATTTCCTTGCTTGCTTTTGTCTTCTTTGCGTACGCCTTTTCCATGATTTTGTTGACTTTCTTGTCAACTTTAAGAAAGCGTTTGTCAAAACCGCCCGAGAGATGATAATAATAAAGTCTGTAAAGCCAGAACGTTGCGCCCGTCATCTGCGGATAGTTGGTCTTGTTGACTTCCCACTTCTGAAGTTCGTAATCGAGTTGCTTGTTGTATCTTTCAAGAGCCTTTATAAATGCGTCCCAATCAAATTTTTCACCCGTTTGGTCTTCAACGAATTTGATAAGGTCTTTGATTTCGTCAACGGCGTATTTTTGCACGTCTTCGCCCTTATATCTCAAAGGCACGTTGTAAACGTGAGTGGGCAGTTTGAAATATCTGTCTTGGAAAGTGGTGGTCATGATAGAACCGTCACAAGGCATATTGCAGGTTATCATGCACTTGCCGAGTTTCGGATAGTCGTCTTCTACGCACACGCCCGCTTCCGCACTCGGCAACGGACACACGTCCGCCGGCACGCCGAAACTCTCGATTGCGTCAAGATACGGCGGCACAACGAGTTGGTCCACCATGCTTGAAAGGAATATAGGCATCGTTTGCATCGGGTACGCCTTGAGATTGGGAAAACCCGCGATGAATTCGACGGGAATAAGCTCGTCTATGCACACGAGTTTTTTGCTTTTTTTGTTCTTCGGGAACATCTTTTCATCCGCTTCGAACGCAGTGAGAATAAGCCCCGTTGCATGCTTGACGATCATGTTGAAATGAAGATGCGTCATCAAAAGTTGCGGTCCGCGCAAACCTTCGGTGTGACGATCAACAAATGCCGGCGTTGAAAGATAGGTCGCCATCCAGCGATATCTCCACAGCCCCTTGACCACCGCAACAGGATTTTTGAGCACCATCACCACCATATCTTTCCAGGTGACGAGCCAACGCCAGTAGTCAACGAGCGTGTCCTTGAAACCGCGCCATTCGCGATGTTTGTAAAGTCCGGTTTTATCCTGATGCAGATTTTTATATCCGCCGTAAGTTTTCTTTGCCATAACTCACTCCTTTGCCTTTTTCGCCTTTTGAATGTGCTTGATTTCAAGGCTTTCGACGAACGCCTGAATACGCGTTCTGAGTTGTCCCGACGCATTTGCCGTATACTGACGGTCGATTGCGATTGACGGAATGCCGAATTCGTTGGTCATTATGTAGGAAGCAAGCGCACGCTCGTATCCCCAGTATTCGCAGAATTTGAGTTGTTCGTACACGACGCCGTCCGCATGGAAATCTTCGACAAGTTGCTTGACGTATTGACGACGACCGTCGATCTTTTCGTGTTCCATATATCTCGGGCACTGGCATGTCTTCATATAGTGACGGCAAATCTGAGTGAGAACGTCTTCTTCGTCGTTGAGAATAATCTCTTCTCTTCCCGGGAAAGAACCGAAACAATATCTGTCCGCGCACACGAACGCCCCACTGTCTTCAAAGAGTTTCGTGAAGTCGGGATCGTCGATTTCGCTGCCGACAAGCACAACTCTCGCCCTATAGAATTTCTTCTGATCGGGTTCGCGATGGCGCAACTCTTCGAGCGTTTCTTCGAGTTTGTCCACGATGAGATATTTCGGGCAGCAATACGTCGCAAGGCAAAGAACGTGGAATTCATAACCCGTGATGCGCGGATTTTCTTCCTTTCTGAACTCGCCTATTGCGGTGATCGCTCTGCACACTCTGTTGTGAAGTTCCACCGCTTTTCTCATAGCGTCGTCGGAGATGTCAACCCCGTACACTTCTTTGAGTTTGCCAAGCACTTTAAGGCGCATCTGATTGACATAACTTTCAACGCAGTGGTCGTTGGTCTTGAACGGCATATCGAATATGCTGACAAAGAATTTGTCGTTATCAACAAGACGCAATAGCTCGAAATGCTCGATCGTTCTGTTCATCTCGCTGCAAGTCTCGCCCGCAAAAAGCGCAGACAAGAAGCCGTAGCCGCCTTCGATGCCGCGTTCGAGCAACGCTTTTGCAAATCCGCAAATGAACGGGCTGAGATAATAGGTTGCGATGTCCACCGAACCCGTTCTCGGCGCACGAAGTCTCACGCTGAAGCAGTTGTCGAGATTGAGCAACACTTCGGGCACGTGATAGCACGTGTAGCCCAGCGCGATTTTGCCGTCTTCTTTGACCGCTTGCTGAACCAACTCGTTGTTGGCTTCCTGCAAGAGATTCTCAAAGTAGAGCAAATGTTTCAGGTCTCTCATATTTTTCTCCTATTTTAAGTTCGGTCGCCGATAATGCCCATTTTTTGCAAGGCGGTCTCGACTCCCTTTACAACTTTTGATTCTTTTGGTAATTCGAATACGCTCTCGCCTTTAAGGTCGAATTCTGCAAGATTTGCGTCGTCGCCTATGGTTGCGAGAAGTTCCACTCCGTCATAATCGAGCGAACGCACCGTTTCTTCGTCGGTGACTCTGTTGACGATGACGCCGATTTTTTCGTACATAACGAGATCATCGGCAACACCCTTTATCGTCTTGCATACGTCTCTGCCCTTCTTAGACTGGTCGGTGACGAGCACGAGATGCGTGACTTTTTCCATAACTCTGCGATTTATCTGCTCGATACCCGCTTCGCCGTCTATGACGACGTAATCGAAATCTTCGGACAAAATGCTGATGACGTCTTTAAGATACGCGTTGATTTTGCAATAGCACCCCGCGCTTTCGGGACGTCCGACTGCGATAAAGGCATATCCGTCCTTTTCTACCATTGCGTCGAATATGCGAAAACGCGCTTCGTTGAGAAGTTCAATAGCCGCCTTGGAATTGCCGTCTTCGACATTTTCGATGATGCTTTTTCGTATGTCGTCGATCGTAGTGTTCACATCGACGCCGAGCGCGGTGGAAAGCCCGACCGCCGGATCTGCGTCTATTGCGAGAATACGTTTGTCTTTGAAATTTTCCGTGAGAATTCGCACGGCGGTTGCCGCAAGAGAAGTTTTTCCCACTCCGCCTTTGCCTGCGAAAGTTATTATGGTGGATTTTTGCATATCACCGCTCCGTTTGTGCGCAAAATATCATCTCGATACGCACTAAACACTATATGTATATAGTGTACCACGCAACCGCTTGCCTTGTCTATACTCTATAAAAAAATATGAATATATATTTATCAATATAAATGCTTGAATTTGTATTAAAAAAACAAATTTTTATACTATCCGCAAGCCGCTTTTTCTGCCGCTCATCATAAAAAACAAAAACGCCGAAATCGGCGTTTTGTTTTTCTTTTTCAAGTTTTTTATCGACAATAATCGATGTCAGCCTATGCGTTGCACCTGATATGTGCCGTTCTCTCTCTCAATTGGATTGATTGTCAGCGACGCATCGTTTGAAACAATTTTGCCGTCCTTGCAATAGAGCGAATAGATTCCGTTGCCTTTGAGAGCCGCCACTTTGTTGGAATCGAGCGTGGGGGCAAGATACAGCGGGAGAATGTCAAGGACGATCTCGGCGCACGTTTTTGACGAGGAATACGCCGTATACGTGCCGATTGCGCTCACGTTTTCGCCGCTTGTTGCATCTATAAAGTGAGTGCGCACTGTGCCGTCTTCATAGGTGTAATATCCTTCTTCTTTCTTGGCAAGCTGATAGTCTTTGAGCATAACGACGGACAACTTTTGCTTGTACGCCATTCTACCTACGACAATCGGTTCTTTTGCGGTCTTGTCAAACACATTTGCTTGCAAATCGTCATGCGATTCGCTCAAATTGCGAGTGAAACCGTCATAGCTTGAAATAACGCCTTTTTCATAGCCTTCGCCGAGCATCGTGTTGGCGATATAATCAATTGCAAAGGCATTCTTTGTCCAGAAAAAGTCAATATATACCGGCGTTCTGTCGCCAAAAGCCGCTTTATACTCATCCGACACGACAAGCTTGACAACGTTGCCTTCCGAAAATTCGATGCGAACGTTGCTCGGATTGGACACAAGCGCAATCATTTTGTCGATATAAGCTTTGATTTGCTCATTCTTCGTGGGATCTAATTTTTCCGCATCGCTGTCGTTTTCACAATCGAACATCTCTTGATAAACCGCATAAATCGGCGCATAATACAAAAATCTGTTGTTTGCATCGTCAAACGCTTTGAGCGCGCGATACAAAAGCGCAGGGATCTCCAATTCTTCGCCCGGATGAGCATTGAGAGAGTATAGGTTGTTCATCCCCTCTATCTCTTCCGACGAATAGAACACCTTGTATGCGTATTCGGTTGCATCTGTATACTTCAGCGCAACGTTTTGACGATACTTTTTGTCTTGATCTTTTGAAAAATAGTAGGTGAACACAAACTCTCCGCCACAATTTTGCTTAGACGAAGGGTTTGGCGTCACAGAAAACCACCCTGCCTGCACTCTCAACAAAATCGTGAGAACAACAGAGAAACAGATGATTGCCAGCACCAAAAACGACACGAACAATATAACGCGCAGTTTGACGTTTTTGTGTGACACTTCGATCTGCTCTACCGGCGGGGGCGTGAGAAGATTTTTGTCTTTTGCATATCTTTTCATAGTCACCTTTTCGAGAAAAAGGTTTAGCATCCGCTAAACCTTGTTTTTCGTTATCTAAGCGTCAACAGTAGGAAGAACAGGAATAGCACCAGCACCACTGCCCACAAGATAAATCCTACGATTGCGCCCTTTTTGAACGCCTTGAAGTTCTTGATATAATTGAACTTCTTGAAGATATATGCCGCGATTATGCCTGGGATAGGCAACAGGAAGGACAACACTTTGAACCATGCGCTTCCCGTGTCATGCACAGGCGTTTCAAGAATAGGCTCGGTTGCTTCAACAGGCATCTCTGCTTCTTTTTGGGCATACTCGAGAACCTCTTGCTCCGTCATAAACGACGAAGATTTGAGCGGAACACCTTCTTCTCTTACGCGCTTGTACTCTTCGATCTCTTTCTTGTTGCCGAAGATGTAGTGATTGTGTCCAATGCACACCATTTCCGGCTTGTCTTCGCTGTAATCGTGCTGTGACGGATCGTAAACGAAGAGTTTTTTCTTTTTTTCGAGCTTGGGATCGGGAATCGGGATTGCCGATATAAGCGATCTTGTATACGGATGGAGCGGGAAAGCAAAGAGTTCTTCCGCGTCCGCAATCTCCACAATCTCACCTTTGTAGATGACGCCGATTCTGTCCGAAATAAATCTGACAATCGACAAATCGTGCGCGATAAAGAGATAGGTTGTGCCTCTTTCTCTTTGGAATTTGTTGAGAAGGTTCAACACTTGCGCGCGGATTGAAACGTCAAGCGCGGAAATCGGCTCGTCGGCGACAACCAACGACGGTTCCATAATCATGGCTCTCGCAAGACCGATACGTTGACGTTGTCCGCCCGAAAATTCGTGGGGATAACGTGTCAAGTGCTCAGGCAACAAGCCGACTTCTTTTATCATTTGCTCGACTTTTGCAACTCTGTCCGCCTCGTCTTTGAAGAGATGGAAATTGTAAAGTCCTTCGGACACGATATAGTCAACAGTCGCGCGCTCGTTGAGCGATGCCGCAGGATCTTGGAAGACCATTTGGATGTTTCTGATGACTTGTCTGTCGAGTTTGCGTGAAATCTTGCCCGAAATACGCACGCCTTTGTACTGAATCTCGCCTTTTGCGCAAGGGTTGACTCTTATGACGGCGCGTCCGATTGTGGTTTTGCCGGAGCCTGACTCACCGACAAGCGAGAACGTTTCTCCCTTGTAGATGTCAAACGATGCGTTTTTGACTGCTTTCACAGCCTTTTCTCCCTTGCCGAAAGTGATATCAACGTTCTTGACGGAAAGGAGAATTTCTCTGCCGTTTTCATCGAGCGGACCTTGTTCGGGGAGCGTATTCACGCGATTTTTGAGCTGATCGACTTTGGTTTTCCAATCATCGACGATGCCCTTGAATTTGCTTTGAATCTTTGCGCCGATGCCCTTAAACCAGTCTCCGATGGCTTTACCTGCCGATTTTTTTGCGGGTTTTTCGTCTGTGGCGGCTTGTTGGTCGCTTTCTTTTTCGTCGGCATCGTGATTTTCGGCTTCGAGAGCAACGTCCGCTTGCTTGCAAACGGGCTCTTGCTCTGCCGCTTGTTCGATATGCTCTTGTTGCTCCACCGCGAGTTCTTCTTCAACGGGCGCGGAGTTGTCGAGCGCAGAGGTTTGAATATCGTCGATTATTTTATCTTTGGCCATCATTCTACCTCCTCAATATTGAATGCTTTGAGCAATCTGCCGTGAATGTCGCTGATGATTTCGGGTTTTTCGATTTTGGGAGCTCTCGGATCGAGAAGCCACGATTTTGCGAAGTGTGTTTCTGTCACTTGGAACATCGGAGCTTCTTTGAGAGTATCAATTTTCAAGCAGTACGGATTTCTCGGAGCGAACGGATCGCCGATGATCTTGTTGTAAAGAGACGGCGGCGTGCCTGAGATAGAATACAGTTCGGTGTTCTTCTCTGCAAGTTGCGGCAATGACGAGAGCAACGCCCAAGTGTACGGGTGACGCGGATCGTAGAACACTTCGTCCACCGTGCCAAGCTCAACGATTTGACCTGCATACAGCACCGCGACTCTGTCGGCGATGTTTGCAACGACGCCAAGGTCGTGCGTGATGAAGACGATGGTGTAGTTGAACTCTTTTTGCAAGTCCTTGATGAGCTTCAAGATTTGAGCCTGAATGGTAACGTCGAGTGCGGTTGTCGGCTCGTCGCAAATAAGGATCTTCGGCTGGCAAGAGAGCGCGATTGCGATGACGATACGCTGTCTCATACCGCCCGAATATTGGAAGGGATAATCGTCGTATCTGTTCTCGGCGTTGGGAATACCCACCTTTTTCATAAGATCTATGGCTTTTCTTCTCGCCTCGACCTCAGAGCAGTGTTGGTGCTTGATGATGATGGACGAGATTTGCTTGCCGATTGTGATGATCGGGTTGAGCGACGTCATAGGATCTTGGAAAACTGTTGCAATACGCGTACCGCGGATTTTCTGCCAGTCCTTTGTATACTTGATTTTTGCAAGATTGAGCGCGCAAACGCCGTGTAGTTTCGTTTCGGTCGTTCCGTCAAGAAACTTGACTCTGAACGCAATCGGATCGAAAATCTGATTGAGCTGTTCGTCACTTGTAAGATCGACGCCGAGTCTCATTGCTTTGCGCAGTGCGAAAATCAACTTGCCGATAAGTTTGATTCTTGCAAAAGGCGAATATCTTCCGACAGAGAGATAAATCTCCTTGCCGATGATTTCATTGCGATGCACGGTGTCTTGGGAGATTTCGCCTTGAATGGCGAGCTTGTACTCTTGTTTGAGTTTCGCCATATTCTCGGCATAGTGTCTTGCAAACTCGATATCGGCTTTTGCCGCCTTCTTATGCTCGCGCACTGTTTGCGCAATCTTCTTTTGAAGCGACTTGATTTTCTTGTCGCAATCGGAAATTATACCGTTGGTTTCCTTGACTTTGTCGCGTTCCTTTCTTGAATTGAGCGTGAGTTTCAGGTTATACGCCTCGGTGCGTTTGAAGTTGAGATCGTCAATCTCGTTCTGCATTTCCTCATGCTCTTGCTCGCTGAGGGTGAACTTTTCTTTCTTTTCGGCTTTGAGTGCAAGGATTTGTTGATAGATGTCGGAGCCGAGCTCGAGCTTTGAGGCTTTGTTGAGCTGTTGTAGCACTAGATCGAGCACAAACGTATCAAACTTTGTCGGAGTTGCGACAGTGTCGGCAAGCTCGTCGTCATTGAAGAGCAACTCGCCCTGCGATATAAAACCGTTTGAGTCCAACATACCCGCAAACGTCTTTGTAAAGACGGATTTGCCCGATCCGGACTCGCCGACAATCGCTATGGACTCATTTTCCAAGATATCGAGCGATATTCCGCGAATGGCAGTGAGAATCCTGCCTCTAACGCGGAATTTGACCTCGAGATCTTTTATAGATAACAAAACTTTTTTATCTTCCATACGTCTCCTCACATGTGCGTTCTCGGGTCTGAAGCGTCACCGAGTTTTTGTCCCACAACATAGAGGACGACGGTTATGATTGCCGAAATCACGACTGGAGCCCAAAATTCGAGAGCCCAGTCGGGGTTGACCATATAAGGTTGCGCCGATTGTATGATTTTGCCCAAAGACATATCCGACATACCGATTCCGATGAAGGACAAGAACACTTCCATTGAGATGTAGCTGGGGAGCTCGGTTGCAAGAAGCGTCATTATGACGGACGTCATAAACGGCAAAATGTTTTTGAGTGCGATACGAACAAGCGGAGTGCCGAGACACTTGGACGCAAGGTTGTATTCTCTGTCGCGGATGATGATGACTTGCGTACGGATGAAGTATGCAATTCCAAGCCATCCCGTTATGGTCAAAGCAAACACCATCGTCCAGAAACTTGCCGTCATGATCATGATAAGCACCGAGATGATAAGCACGTACGGCACGTTGCCGACAATGTTGTACACTTCTGTCATAAACTTGTCAAATCTCTTTGAAAAGCCCCAAATCGCACCGATTACGACGCCTATGAACATATTGATTGCAGCGCACACGAGTGCAAGACTTATGGATATGCTCGATCCGTACCAAATGTAGTCGAACGTAGATTGTCCGGAATCGCCGCTGCCGAGAATCCAGTGGATGCTAAAACCGAATTTATCGATAGCCTGGCTAGGACTGAGGTGTTGCGCCGACGTGTCCATAATGTTGATAAACGGAGTGGTTTTGGGATCGTATCCGATTGCAAGCGGATAGATGTACGCAAACACTATAACGAACAACAGCAGTGCGATAAACACAATGTTTATCTTATTTTTGAAAAACACTCTGAACACAGATTTCCAATAGGAATATCTGGGCGCGGTGATTTTTTCGGAATCGAGTTCGTTGTTGTCTACGTGCGAAAACAACTCTTCGTCCGTCATATTGAATTCCTGAAGGTCTATCAATTTTTCTTCCATATCGTCACCTCGCCTTATCTGAGAATGAAATTCTCGGATCAACCATAGCCATCAAAATGTCGCCCAGTATCAACGACACGATGGACAACAGCGCATAGAACATCGTAAGTCCGACGATAACCGCGTTGTCGTACTTCGTGATTGCTTCAGTAAGCATTTTTCCGGTGCCGGGCACTGCGTAAATGCTTTCTGTGATGATTGCGCCGACAACTGCGCCGAGAATAGTTCCGGGGATATTGTGCACAAGCGGAATGATTGCGTTTTTGAGAATATGCTTGTTGAAGATCTCTCTTTCACTCAAACCGCCCGATCTTGCAAACTTGACATAATCGGAGTTTTGCTGATCTATCATATATCGTCTCAGCCAGTTCATAAGTCCCGCAACCGCAGGCAGCGCGAGCGAAATGATTGGTAGGATATACATCAACTTGCTTGTTGAGTCTACATCGAATCTGCCGGGCAATCCCATCTTCATACCGAGCGCGCGGAACATAAAGATGTAAGCGAGCGACGGAACTGCAATAATAAAAACGATGTAAATGGTGCCGAGTTTGTCAAGGATTTTACCCTTGTTTCTTGCCATCATAATGCCGAGCGGGACGCCGAGCACGTATGCCATGATGGACGACAAAATGCCGATTACAAACGAGAAGCCGACCCTTGACATGCTGCTTTTGACAGTGCCGACGTTCGTATAGTTGTCAACAAATCTTTCCGCCGCAAAATCTCCGCCCGTCGTCAATGAATCTTTGACGAAAGTTGCCATATGCAAATCGTCGGACGACAATTCTTGATAGCCGGTGGGGTACGTCACAAGCATTTGCTTGTTTGTGCCTTGCGATTGAGTCATCGTTTCGAACGCGTCGACTCCTTTGTTGACCGAGAATGAAACACCCAAATTTATTTTAACGATATTTTGGTGAATAAACGGGAACTTGTTGTCAAAATATACGAGATATTTATATTTCGTGCCGTTGCCGATGATTGCAGGCGAAAATTTCTTTCCGCCGTATGCAGGATCGTACCACGTGAAAGAGAGTCCCCTTTCACCCACCAATTGATCGTCGTCTTCCACGTAATGAATTGAGTCGACTTGAATAAGGTTTTTAAAGAAATTCCACGCTCTTTGAAGAGTGGAAAACTCTTTGTATGCGAAAAGGCGTTGTTCACCGCCCTTGGGAACTCTGTTTCCTGCCAGTTTCGCGTCAAGTCTGACGACTTTGTAACCGTGTTGGTCACAATATTCGTAAAATTTTTGAACGTACACCTTTGTGATTGCGGAATCCGAACTTGCGGTTCTTCCTATCTTGACTGCCTCGGCTCTGTTTTCCGAAGATATTTCTCCTTGCTTTTCAAGGCTCGTCAAAAATTCGGCATACGTCAAATTCTCTAAATAGCCGTATCTTTCCCATTGCGTATATTTGTAGACTTCTTTGTCGTTGTGCTGCTGCTTTTGAATTTGCGTATCGCCGTTGAATATGGAATCTCGGTCTATAAACGTGTAGACGAGAGCCATAACTATTATGACGACTATTGCGACAGAAATAAGTCCGCGTATAAGACGTTTGAGCAGATATTTTGTCATAATAAACTCACTCTAAAATATGCAAAACTCGGAAGAGCAGAGATTTCTCCCTCCCCTTCCGAAAGATGCATTCCTATCAGCCGATTCCTCGGCTGATAGGCGTTTGTTGCTATAAAATCTTCGATATTAAATTGTAAATCAATAAATACCGAGAAGTTTGATCATTGCGCCACTCACCGGCAACATCGTGTCGAGGAAGGACGAAGGATCTTGATAGTCGGGGCCCCAACCGGAGCAGTCGTAAATGTCGTAGTTGTTCTCTGCGCCGGTGCGTGCATAGTAACCTGCATAGAGCCAACCCGCTTGTTTTTCGGTTGCAACGAGGTTGATGACGACTTTGCCGCCGAATGTGGATTCAATGCTTTGTTTTACAACTTGCGCTTGGTTGACGTATGCTGCATAACCACTCCAATACGGATAATCGATCTTGATCGGGTTGCTTGCGCTGATTTCGATGCCTTTTTCTTTGAGATCTGCGATTGCAAGGTCAAGGTATTTGTTTGCAACGGTGGTGTTGTACCAGCCGTCGAAACCGGAGGAAGAACCGATGCCGCCGTCAGCAGTGGGATCCCAAACCTTCATTGCGTCTTCACCCATATCTGCATTGAGTTGAGCTTGGACGATTGCGCCGTAGTAAGTGCCCTTTGCAAACGTTGTTGCAGTGCCGTTGATATCAATCGTCACGTCTTTGCTGAGGCTGACGAAAGTACCGGTTGTGTAGAGGTTGCCGACTGCGTAAAGAGCAGCTTCACTGCCACGAGTTTGTGCTGTGTATTGCTCTCTGTCGAGCGCTCTCATGAATGCGAGACGGAAGTTCTTGTTCATCATTGCATATGCGGTGATGTTCTTGTCGTCCGTTGTCTTTGGGGATGCCATGCCGTAACCGTTGATGGTTTCGTAAGCGCTACGTTTGACGTTTACGTAGAAACCGAATGCGGTTGCGTCGGTGCCGGAAACGTAGATTTCGTCTGCATGCTCTGCTTTTGCAAGTGCGGTCGTCGTGGTGTTGAGACCTGCGCCGTCAATCACGCCGGAAAGCAAATCTTTGTAAGTTGCGCTGGTGTCGCCGTTGTCTTCGTAAGAAACCCATGTCAAAGTCTTGATGTTGATGTTGCCTTTGTTCCAGTAAAGCGGGTTTGCGGAGAAGACGATCTTGTTCTTTGCGGTGAAGTTGCTCACAACGTACGGACCGCAAGAAAGAATATAGTCAGAACTTGTTCCGTAATTCTCGCCAACGGAGTCTGCATATGCTTTGCAGAAAGGAGAATACGGGTTGTAGCTCAAACGAGAAATGAAGTAGGAGCTCGCTTCTTCGAGAGTGTATTGAAGAGTGTGGGTGTCGAGAGCTTTGACGCCGACGTGAGAGAAGTCTGTGTCTTCGCCGTTGTAGTACTCGGTTGCGCCTTTGATAACACCGGTGATAAGGCCGTCTGCGACAGCGTCTTTATCAAGTGCTCTCTTAAGACCGTCAACCCAGTCTTGTGCAGTCACGTCATAACGTGCCCTTCCGTCTTTGTCCACCCACTTAACGCCTTCACGAATGTGGAAAGTGTAGGTCAAACCGTCTTCAGAAACATCCCAAGACGTTGCAAGAGCGGGTATCACGGTTCCTTCGCAATTATATTCGATGAGGTTGTCAACGAGGTTGACAAGAGCTTCGGAGTCAACACTTTGATAAGTGCCTTGAATATCCCAGCTTTGAGGATCGGCAGTGTATGCCATATTGTAAGTGTCTCTGATGACATAACCCTTGCTGATAAGATATGCTTTTGCTTCGGCCTCGTACGTGCCCGTTCCTTTGAGTTGAGCATATTTTGCTTTCAAAGCATCACGGTCTGCAGTCTTGATGATTTTGTCTGTAACGATAACGTTGTGGAAACGCTCCATGTCGTTGCCCCAAAGAGTGTTAGGAGCAGTATAAGGAGCAACTTTGCCGATTGCAAGTGCGCCACCTTGGGATCTTGTCGGAATGAACGTGCCGGTTTGGAGAAGTTTTGCTTCTGCAACTGCCATAAGAGCATATCTCATATCCGTATCCTTTGCCTCTTTTGCGGCCGTATACACTTCGTTGAAATCTCCAAGAACAGCATTGTAAACCTCGTCGTCGGAAAGAACCGGAGCTGCAGGAACGCTGCTGCCTTTTCCGCCTTTATCCTTCGGGTTGCACGCTGCGAACACGCCAACTGAAAGAACGAGAACCAAAACCATAGCCAAAATAGCAATAATTCTTCTTTGCTTCATTGTTGTTACCTCCTGATTTGTTTATTATTAGGTTGTTGATTTGTGTTTATTATAAGTGCATATCCCGAATCTGTAAACACTTTTTTTCTGTTTTTCAAAAAAATTTATTTTTATGCATTTTTCAAGACGCCCCTTCCGTTCTGCCCCAAAATCTCATTTTTATGCCACTTTATCATACATTTTTGCGGTTTTGTATTGTCATTTTGCCGTTTTACACCCGTTTTTTGCCTTTGCCACCACCAAAACATCGGTTGCGCAACCGCAATTTTTCGTTGCTTTTATGCAAAATAACCCTTAAAATGCATAAGAATAAATTTTTTTGTATAAGCCATTTTACGCTTTTTGAGCAAAATTGTTACAAATCTTGCAATAATATCAAACTTTATTTGCGCTTTTTGCAAATTATACTGTATATTTACTCACGCTTTTGCAAGATTATGCCATATTATTCACACACGTTTACATCCCCGCTTCCCCGCCATTATGCGTGTATCCGCATATACGCGCGCACGCGCATGCACGCACAATATATGCACACGCATATACACACACAATTGCACGTGTACACGCATGCGTACAATATATATAAAGGGGGGGGGGAAAAAAACAATCCGAACAAGAAGTATGCTCCGAATGAGCAGAGTGTGTATATAAGTGCCCCTTGAATGAGCAGAGTGCGTATATAGGTTTTTTATAAGTGCACGGCATTACAAAAGTTTTACGTTTGAG
>ULUT01011033.1_pt1 | contig 14442 bp, 17 predicted proteins | sample 1958691 | NCBI WGS metagenome assembly ULUT01 (sample SAMEA4835766, study PRJEB28245) | human gut metagenome | biome: gut microbiome; material: fecal sample | place: Denmark | collected 2008 | reverse complement strand
TCCCGACCGGTTCACCGGTTTCTTTCAAAACTACTGCATAAGTTTCCGGAGCAGCAAAGACGGTACGGATGATGTTCAGGCTGTCTTCTACGGACGTGTGAGGTGGCCAGCCCGCAATAGGTCCGATTGCAGGATCTTGAGCGTATTTATATAAGGATTCTGCATCAGACTCTTTCCAAGGGCGCAATACAAGCCGCTCTGTAGCTATTTCTTCATTCATGGTTCAGGTATGTTTAAAAATCCGACTTTAATTTTGTTCCGTTTCCTCTGTTCCCTTTTTCCGTCTCGGTCCTTTGGTCCGTCCTCTGTTCAAATCGACATTGTATTTGTTCAGAATCCGAAATATCGAGCTCCTGCTACTGAATCCGCTTACATTGGCAATGTCGTCCATAGAATAACCGGCATTGTACATATCCACGATATTTCTTTCCCGCTCAGTCCGGGATAAAGTCTTCACCGTCTTGGCCGGAGATTTGATGTTCTTTTGGAGCAACATGATATGGCTGGAAGACTTCCGCAGTGCGGCTATTTCTTCAGGAAGAGCTCCAATCATTTCAAGAACCTCCGCTGCCGTAGTTTCCTTGAACAGTTCATTACGGCTGTCAATTCGGTCGTGAATGGAAATCAGGCGCACAACCTTAATTCTACACATCTCTATGCAGACGGCAAGTTCCCGCACCCCGCGAACCGCGTTACTGAACTTCGATACCACAAGCTCGTCGCCCCGGTCAAGGGCATTCATGAGCTGTTTCCATTGCGGACGCATCAGCTCATGGTCTGTCTCTTCCTCTATCACCTGTACACAGCCGAAATTCAGCATCCATTCCTTATCGGCCTCGTATGAGTCATAGTGATTAGCCTTGAATATGTATCCTACTTTTGCCATTTTCTTGCACTTAAAATGATAACTGATACAAAGGTAATATTTTTATTTGTTTGAAATCATACTCTGCCGTATTTATTCAAAAAATCATATCCGCACCTTACTTTTTCTTTCATTTGTTTTCATTGTAAATCATACTGTTGAATATGAAGAAAAATAATTGTCAAATTCTCGTTTTACATGGCGTTTTATGGCAAATATTATATAGTTTTGTGTCGTTTTAATATGAAAATACAATATGGAATTAACAAAATCATATTCAAAATCAAGGTCTCTTCTGGTCGGATTGGTTGCCGCTTCAGTAGCCATATCCCTGTCCGTTTCTTGCAGCGGCGGGAGTGGCAGTGCAGAGCCGTCAATGAAAGATGACCCGGCCGGAACATACGGCAAGTTCCTGAGTGAAATCAGAGGCATGGACAGCCTTTCGACGGAAGAGCTGGCCGGACATGTCAACCGCTGGCGGTCCCTCAAGGATTCCGTCTTTTTCCATGCGGCGCAGGACACTTCCGGCAATCCTCATTCCGACCTGTACGGCAAATGCGGCGAGATTCACGATTCGCTCCGCACGGAGTTCGTCCGTCTGGCCCGGTCAGGAACCCGTTCCTATCAGGACGTGTTCACGCTCATGGAAAGGACTTCTCCCTATTGCGGCGACAAGGAACTGACGGATGCGGCAGACAGTATAAGGCCGTTCTTCGGTTCTCTTGACAGTATCCCGCCCCTTGCCGTTGACGGCAACGGCATTCGTTCGGCGTACCGCCGGTTGCTTGCCGGGACATTGCAGGGCGGAATACATAGTCTTACCGGCCTGAAAACATTCATCAGGAACGAGGATGTCATGTTCCGCACCTTTCTTGCGCACCTTGACGGTCTGGCCGGAGAGGATATGTCAGACCTGACAAAAGACACGGAACGGTGCTGTTCGCTGGTTTTCCTCGCTGCGGAGAACAAGGAGATTTCCTACCGGGATGCGATGATATACATGGCCATGCGCACCAACCGCAGGATTATACAGAATGCGGTCGCCTGCCTCGATGACATCCGCGAGGGCAAGGTGAAATCCAGGGCCCAGGCGTTCGGATATGCGTGCATGATACTGCAGCCCTACATCTCGATGGACGGCATCTGCACGGTTCTGCTCTCCGTCCGGGAAAAGAAGGAACTGCGCGGCATCTCACAACAGATGCCTGGGGCCTTTGCCGGACTGGGAGAAATCCTGCAGTCCGACAATGACGGGCTGGCGGAACTGCCCGGCACGCTGATGGGGATATACATCCGGACATTATAAACGAAATACAAAACAGACATGACTATGCTACGACATTTCCTGAACGATTTCCTTTCTTTCGTCCCGTTGCAGCTGCCGCAGCTCCTTGATGTGACGACAATGGAGGAGCCGCAGTTCTATGGCGACTATGTACTGCTCACATTTCCTCTGCACGACACCTACGAGCTGGAAGAGGTAATGGACATGTTCGAGGACGACATGGAACTGATTACACTGTACCACCATATCCCGATGCCGACGGAGCAGTACGGGCACAGCACCTGCGCCTATTCCAATCCCGCATTCGGGCAGATGTTCAAGATGAACGCCAAGACTGATGCCAACGGCATGGTCAGTTGCGTATTCGCCACTATCTACGATTCGATGGACCTGATGTACGGAGACCTTTGCCTCGATCTCGAACTGCATTCCAGAAGCGGGGCGTTGAAGTACAGGAGGAGCAAGGAAGAAGTGCTGATGGATTTTATGTAATTCAGGCTTATGCGAAACACACTGTACCGACAGATGGTTTACTGGATCAATGCGCATAGGACATGGATTGAAGTGGCCGATGACAGCCTCTTCAGGGAACACGTCATCGCAAGGAGCGACAGGACGGACTACCTCGTTTCCCGCACGCTGGTACTGCGGGCATTCAGGCCGCACGGAGAGTGCGCCGAAGGCACCGTATGGCACATTCCCGAACATGATCTGGACAGGGCGTTGGCCACACTGCGCAAGCAGGACAGGCAGTTCCGCCAGCGGATCAAGAAAGCCGCCATGTACCTTACCGCCAAGGATGCGGAATCCATTATACAACTGGCCACGCACGGCATTGTCCGGTTGGAACTGCTCGAACAGCCCATACACATGACTTCAAAACCATACCGCTTATGATTTGTCTTTTATTACAGTTCGTATTCCTTGCGCTGCCTGTCTTTCTGCCGATGGCATTGTACAGGAGCCGCCGTCCCTTCATGGCAGCATTCTACCGCGCCATGACAGGCAATGCCCAAGCCCGTAAACTCTATACGCAGGTGCTTGTGGTTGTGTTGCTGCTTTTCCACTATGTCTATACGACCGGACACCCCGGACAGTTCGGTACGGTATTGTCTGCCATCGTATGTGCCGCCATGTTCTCCGCCAAGAGGACGGACAGATGGCTTCGCAAACTGAACGGCCGACGGAAGACAATGGTCATCTTCGGGGGGATAGCATTGGCGATATGTGCCGTGCCGCAGTTGTTCACCCTGTCCGTCACCATCTCCTATGTTCTTCTGGCTGCCCTGTTCTATCCCTCCGGCAGGGTTCTGACCGAATGGGAAGACCGGGACAGGAGGCTTTACCTGTCGGAACATCCGGATGAGATGTCCGGCATCTACCATTGCAATCATCACGCGAGGCTGCCATGATAATGCGGACAGAAGCGGCCTTATCATATCCGCACAATAGTCAATCACAAAAAACAGAATGAAGATGAAGAAAAAAGAAGCAATGACCGCAACCATATCAACGAGTATCGGCCTGTTCGACTTCCTCAAGGAAAAAGTAGGCGAACGCAAGACAAGGACGGAAGCCTATTGCGACCTGTTGGACAAAACACAGGCAGGTTTTGTTTCCCCTTTTTTAAGGAATCAGGATATTGAACTCAATCCCGGCCAATGTCATGTGACCGTTTCAGACCTCGCTTCCGAATGGCGGTGGCACAGGGCCACAGTCCGTTCGTTTTTAGAAACACTGGAATCATTCGGTCAACTGGAAAGGACGAAACTGCCGAAAAGCATGGTCATCACCATGCACATGCACGAGGACAACCAGACTGTATCTGACACTGTACAGGGAACCGCAGGCATTGTCCGACAGCTGAACGGAATCCTGTCCGGATGGGTAAGCGGCAACATCACTTCCGGTGATGCCGGTATTGCCTGTGGTCAGGTTGTACACAAGGCCATTGCCGGTGCCGGACTTAAGGATGAGTGGCCGGAAGACGACTATCATGTTACCTTACGAAAATTGTCGGAGAGAATGGACAAGCAAGTGCTGGAAATCCGGGCTACAGCTGTAGAGTGCATAGCCCTTGCTGCCATGAGGAAAGTGCTGTACCGGTCGAAGCCGGACGATAGAATGGAACTTACGGAATACCTGTGTTGTGACCTGGAAGGAAGTTGGCCGTCACTTATCGACCTGTCAGAGAAACTTGCCGAGCATGTCATCAAGCTCTATAAGGACAAGGACATCGACTATGACGATGAACGTCAGGTACTGCTTAACAACCTTCATAACACGTTCCTGTCGGCTACGGTGAAAGCCTTGGAAAAAGCCACAAGTATGGACTGCTGAACCCCATTGTATAATCACGGATAATCCGACCGATAACCGGCGTAGCCGTCCTGCCGTTTATAGCAGGCATCCGGGCTTGCCCGTCTGCCACCAAACAAAGGGATGGGGAGCCTAATACCCCAATGACAGGAGCCATTGGGAGAGATGTCCAGGCAGGCAGCAAGCTGGGACATGAAAGATTATCCAATGCAACAGAAGAAACAGTATGGCAAATGCAAAACAGGTTCTCGACGTTCAGGTCTCCAAAGGCATCACCACCGCCCAAAGCAACGAACATCTGCGTAACCGCAGTGAGAAGGCGGCGGAATATGCCATGAAGAAAGGCAACTACGACCCGACAAGGGAACATCTGAACTTTGAGATAGTGAACGGCAAGGTGCGTCCAGTGGACAAAAGTCGGAGCATTCCGGATAGGATGGCTGACAATCTCCTTCAGCGGGGTATTAAGGACCCGAACGAAGGACTGGTGGAACCCAAGTATAGGACGGTGGTCAACATTATCCTCGGCGGCTCGCGTGAGCTGATGCGGCAACTCGCTTTCGGGAAACAGGAAGTGGATTTTGAGCAGGGAGCGGATAACAGCCGGATCGTCAGAAAGCCGGAAATTGAACGATGGGCAAAGGATGCCTATAGGTTCATTTGTGACAAGTATGGCGAACAGAATATCGCGGCATTCGTTGCACATCTTGATGAACAGAATCCCCATATACATTGTACGCTACTGCCAATAAAGGACGGCAAGTTTGCATACAAGGAGATATTTGCCGGAAAGGACAAATATGAGTACAGCGCAAGAATGAAGCAGCTGCACAGCGACTTTGCCGAAGTGAACAGAAAGTGGGGACTTTCCAGAGGTAGCAGCGTCTCAGAGTCCGGCGCTCGTCACAGGACGACCGAGGAATACCGCCGTATGCTGTCGGAGGAATGTACGACCATCGAGGAGCAGATTGCCCGCCATAAGGAAGTCCTTTCGGACCTCCGGTCGGACATCAGGCTGGCAGAACGCAGGGTCAAGGGATTGACCTCTATGGTTGAAAATCTCCAGAAGAGGCAGGCGGAGAAGGAGGCAAGGCTGGCTGTTCTCGAAGACGAACTGAAAGAACAAAAAGGCGATGCCGCTGCCATATCCGCCGAGACGGAGAAGCTGAAAAAGGAACTGGCCTATATCCAACTCAAACTGGCAGACAAACAGGACAAGTTGCAGACGGCTGACCGACAGTTGACCGACCTGAAAGAGAACATGGATGTCATTCAGGAACGGACGGAACACCTCAAGGAGGAAGCCTACAAATATTCCCGCGATGTCCATTCCAAAGTGGACAGCCTGCTCAAGGATGCGATGCTGGAGAATATGGTGAATGAGTTCCGTGACCTTTCGGCACGGATGACCGGCCCGGAACGGCAGATGTTTGACGGCACTCTTGTACAGTCCATAGCGGAACAGGGAAACGAAGTCATGCACTGTGCTACGCTGCTGTTCCTGGGCATGGTCGATGATGCCACCACCTTTGCCGAAACACATGGCGGAGGCGGAAGCAAGAGCGACCTCAAATGGGGACGGGACGAAGACGAGGAAAACCGTGCATGGGCTCTCCGCTGCATGAGGATGGCAAGTCGCATGATGAAGCCTGCAATCGGAAGGAAGCCCAAGCGTTGACCGACATCCCTGATCCATAAATCAAAAGAATCAACCAATAAAGTATCAGATTATGACGAAACATATCATTTTGTTCTTTGCAGCACTTTGTTCGCTGCACAACCATGCGAATGCTGCACCGGCGGACAGCGTTACTGTCCGATATGACGTTTTCAGTAACAGTATCGAAATGCTACGCCCGATACAGCCCTCTTATCTTGACGGAGTGGTAGTCCCGACACGCAGGAGTGGCAACTGGTTTGTCAGCCTGTCCGGAGGTGCAACGGCATTTCTCGGCACGCCACTCGGATGCGAGGACCTTTTCGGGAGACTCAAGCCTTCGTACACTATAGGTGTGGGCAAATGGTTCACACCGTCGGTCGGAGCCCGTGTCAATTACAGCGGACTGCATTTCAAGGACAGTCAACTGTCCACACAGGAATATCATCATGTCCATGCGGATCTGATGTGGAATCTGCTCGGAAACAGGTATGCAAAACAGGACGAGGTTCGCTGGGGGCTTTCCCCGTATGCGGGTCTCGGACTGCTGCACAATGCGGACAACGGACACAACCCTCTTGCCATATCATACGGCATACAGGGCCAGTACCGCATATCCAGGAGAGTAAGCGTCCTGATGGAACTTTCCGGAACGACCACATTCCAGGACTTCGACGGATACGGGAAAGCGAACCGTCTCGGAGACCACATGCTCTCGCTGACGGCGGGATTCTCTTTCAGCATCGGCAAGGTCGGCTGGAAACGTGCTGTTGACCATCGCCCGTATGAACGGCGCAACGAGTGGCTGACCGGTTATGCGAACGCCCTGACGGAACGGAACAGGCAATATGCCGGAAAGCTGGACAAGGAAAGAAGGACTATGGACGAGCTGAAGAAGATTCTCGAAATCGAAGGACTGCTTGACACTTATGGACATCTGTTTGAAGACATGGAAGCCGATGACAGGAAGTTTCCCGTAAACAATTACAGCGGACTGAACTCCCTCCGAGCCAGGTTGAAGAACCGTCATTGGGACGGCAACTCGCCCCTTGTAACAGAAACGGGTACAGATAGTATTCAAGGCATGAATACGGACAGCATCAGCAAAGCGGGAACGGACAGTCTGCCCGGAAAATGGAACGCAGTAATCAACCGCCCAGACTCCATTTCTTCGGCTGGTTATTTCGCCCTCATGCAGCATGGAGACGAATGTATAGGTTCTCCGGTCTATTTCTTCTTTGACCTTAATGCAGCCCGCCTTACGGACTCTCTGCAAAAGGTCAATCTTGATGCGATCGCTCATGTGGCCATCAAATACGGACTGTCCGTGAAAGTCACTGGAGCGGCGGACAGTGCGACAGGCACAGCTTCCATCAACAACACGCTGAGCACAGCCAGAGCCGATTATATTGCCGGCGAACTCATCAAGCGGGGCTTACCGGCAGAAAGCATTACCAGGATATACGAAGGCGGCATCGCCGACTATGTTCCTGACGAGGCCAACCGGCACACGAAAGTGGAACTTCATTTCAGATAAGTCTTTTTGTTCATAATTGAAATATAGTCAATCTATTGGTGAGAGCCTGTCCGTGACGGATCGGCTCTCACTCTTTCTACTGGAATCTACATCTGACATGTCCTTTCCAACAGGGCAACTTTTTAGGCGTAAGATTTTACTTTATGTCGATTATTTGATAAGATAAAGTACAAACTCTGACCGTTTCCTCAATTTACGAGAAACTACTTTATCCGCAATAATACATCAGATAAAGTATAAACTCGTAGCTTCTTTTTCAGTGATTGTGTTATTTGACTAACTGTATAATACATGAAAGTTGATTTATATTTTGAGACGCCTATTCAAATAATGATTCAGTTCCTTATTCGTCAGAGTTAACATCATGTAATATGAACTCACACTCAATGTTTCCTATGAATTTAGATACTTTTTCAGCTAATTCAAGAACATCTTCTTTGCTTATATCTTGGAGGTTCCCTTCTTTATCTTTCCCATTCCGATGTACTATATCATGGCGTATGCCTATACATTTCATCAAATCTGATATTACGATTTTTTCTCCCAGATTTATTCCAAGAACGGAATTATAGATATTTTTAACGCGTGGAAGATTATGATATATAATCTCGCGCAAAGTCTTTATTATCCTGGAATCTAAATTCTCCAAATGCTTAAAAATATCCGAAACTGCTATCTTTTCATCTTTATAATCCTTGACCCCCTCGACAAATTTTCGTTTTGTATCTTCAGATGACATCACTTTTTGAATTAGACGATCACTTAAATATGCTTCCATACTGCTGATTACATTCGCATACAAAGTGCGGTATAACAGTTTGCGCGACCTTTCATCCAACACATCAATTTTGTCTAATACTTCAATGGTATCTTTGACATGTTCATCGAAGAATGTCGATTTATACTCCTCGTAGTCATCTTCATTGTCGGGAAATTCTTCTTCTACAGACAGACCATCCTCCACATCCGTAATTTCTCCATCGCCACCATAAATTCCGTTGTTTAGAGTTATTTCAAACAGGTGTTCACAATTAGGACATTCATGCTCGTAATCTTCGCTATTACAACTATCGCTATGGTTCTCTGCTGTAAAATCTGGCATGGGAACATACAATGCGTCAGTCTCATTATCATGTCCACATTCCGGACACTTAAATCGTAATACTACGAAATCTGCTATCGGATTAAATTCAAAAGAAGCCATATATAAGTTTGATATTTTAAAGCACTCCGAAGCCTCCTATTGAAGCTGCAATTTCTGTATTTCATTCAAGTAGAAAAATGCCTCAGTGTTCGTTTTCTTCAGCTTATTGAGTTTTGTTGGCATAGGAGATTGAATGACAGCATCAGCCAACATGCTGGATTCTCCAGGATTATAGTGTTTGATTTCCGTTATACCTTTTTCGATAAGTTTTGACAGATAGGCTGCTTTGGCGGCATTGGTTATCGCCCTTTCGATGTTATACACCTCGCTGTGTATAAATCCTCTCACCCTTTTGATGCCATCCTGTAGTAATTCAAACTCTTCCGGTCTGTATTGCCCTCTCTGCATAATACAGAATGCAGTATCATAGATGTCGCTTAAAACAGCTTGCAGGTCACTTGCATCACCTTTCCTGTATTGTAATTCCGTAGAAGCGAATCTCTGGAATGTTTCCATTGTAACCGTCAGATCGGATATGCTGTCAAACAATGTGGCGATGTCGAACAACTGTTTGCATATTTCCATTGAACAGTTTTTGTCTCCCTTGAAAAATGGAATCCCCGTCGTATGCGGAGCAAAGGCCGTGAGTTTATCACCTAACAAGTCTTCCTTGCTGGGCAGTTTTACCATGACTGGTTCTCCCTGTTGTTTCAGAAAACGGCTCTGGATAGGTGCTTCTATCACATTGACATAATGGGTTTCCTCAAACAATACATCCAACAGGATTTTGTCTTGTTTGCCCCCTGCCGGATAAGACACTTCATAGAAAAACTTGGCATGTTGTTTCGGGACATTCGTGCGGGATATGCGTTGTACCAATTCCACATTGCCGAACCCGTATTCAGCGGAATATTTTTCAAGATAATCCTCTATCCGGGTTCCGGGAGGGCAGATTATATCAATGTCTATCGAGAGTCGCCGGCTGCTGTCGAAATGGAGTAAGAGAGAAGAGCCGCCTTTGAACAGGAACGGACATCCTGAGCGGACAAGGGCTTCCAACAGGGAGAAGGCCCTGATTGTTTTCTCCACAAGTGCAATATCTCGTATATTATTCTTATTGGCAACGGTTTCTATCCATGCCAGTGTTCTACTTTCCGGATGTATCATATTCTATTTTTATATTTTTCAAGATTCTTTTTACCTTATCTTTTCTATTCCGTCTGGATGCGTAGCGCAAGAGACGGTTTTCATTAATGGAATAACTGGAGAAAGCATTGGCGTATATTGTGTGCAGCTCATTACCTTGCATGAATACCAGTTCCTTGTCGCTTACGGCATCCACCAGCATCTTCTCCATCATAGGTACGGGACATCCGTCAACTTCTGTTACAGGGGCTTCCCTTATCAATGGCCTCACAATGATTGTCTCATCGTTTGTAATATACCTGACACATTCCTGTTTTGTAGGATTGAGAAGAATCGGCAGGTTTATGCCAAGCCCTTGTAACGACTGGAAGACAGCCTCCATTGCCACTCTTTCCACATCAACAAACATGATCCTGGATGCAGGTACATGCTGCATCAGCGGAGTAAGCGCAGATGATCTCCATATACAGTAATCTATAAACGGATAGCGTTCCCTTATATGATGGTTGAGATTACGTTCTGCTTCATCGGGACTATAAACAAACTCTTTTCTTTGTTCATTCAGAACATGATATGTTCCATGAGAAACTCTTGCAATCTGTTGATTGGCGACCATGCGGTTTAAAATGACAACAAGAGACTTGTCAGACACGCCATTCGTACCTGAGCACAATGCTTTCAGGAGATCACGTCTTGTGAAAAGACCGCCCGTCTTCATTGCATAGTCTAATATTTGATCTGCTATGGTCATCTCAGTTATCTGTATTCCGCTACAAATATATAACAAAATCGGCAAATACAAATGCAATTTGCCAAAATTGTTATATTTATTTCAGAAAAACCTGTCTTTTATAAGAATAACAATAATGGCAAATATTTGATAGGTTTGCCGTTATTGTTAATGTTTTCTGTCGCAATAATAATCTCTTTGCTCATACTCCGGCTGCCTGTCAGCCATGTTTTTCCGTGCAAAGGTACTGCGGAGGGCGAATGTCAAGTACCGCCATGCTGACAGGCCTGCGTACCGGATGACAGCTTTCCGCAAATCACAGATTTGGGTATTTCATCAGCTACTTTGCCGTCCACTTGCCTTATTGCCCCCTGACCCGCAGTCTTTTCACGCACGAAAATCATTCCCGACCGGAAGCCGTAAGGCTCCGAGAAAAGGGAAAGATAAAGAAAAAGTTTAACGGATTAAATTTAAGAGTTATGCCTAATTGGTGTTCAAGCGCGTATGTGATAGAGGGCGACGCAAAAGAAATCAAGAGCCTCTATGAGTTAATGAAAAGACTGGAAGACATGGAAAAACCTTCAGTGGAAAACGGCTTCGGGACTACATGGCTGGGATGCCTTGTGGATGCATTGGGCAAGGATTGGAACGATGTAAGTTGTCGTGGTGAGTGGAGCTGCCTCGAAATGGACGGCGAAGTGATAAGGTTATACACCGAGACAGCGTGGTCTCCCTGCAATGAGGTGTTTGACCTTGTGAGGGAAAAATATCCGTCACTTTACTATTACTTTCAGGCGGAAGAGCCGGGCATGGGAATTTATGAAACGAACGACAGTTCGGGCGTCTATTTCCCCGACAGGTATTTTTTTGATGCCTGTACGCCCGAAGAAGAGTACATCAGCGAATACTTCGTGAATCAGGAAGATGCGTTCAAGTGGATTGAGAAAGAGACTGGAAAACCAATAAGGTCGGCAAAGGATGTCGAAGCTCTTGACGCAGAATGGAATGAGAAGTGCGAAGATGCTTTCTGCTACCTGCATGAGTTTGAAGTGATAGGTTGACTCAGGTAAAGGGGCATATCTCCCGGGCTGCAAGTCAGTTCGGGGGATTTTTCATGTCATCACAATCCTTTTTCCGGTTCCTGCTCCCTGTTTTAACCGGATGCCTTGGAAGGCACTGCAATCTTTTGTATGTCCCTGCCGTCCTGCCTTTCTATTCCGCGACTTCTGTCCGCTTTTATCATGGGCCATCGACCGTTCCTCCGCTTCGGCATTCCCCGTCGGAGTGATTTTCCCATGCAAAGGTACAGCGTCAGTCCAGCCGTCAAGTACCGCTGCGCTAACCGGTTCACGGATTGAGCGGCAGCCTTCCCAAATCGAAGATGAACTTTCAGTTCCCCGCAGGGTTGGGTATTCCGTTAAATCCATGACGGTTTCCTTGCCTTTCCTGTTCTTTACACGCTGTCTTCCCTGCATGTAAAATCTTTCCCGACAAGGAAGCCGAAGAAGGCTTTCGAGAAAAGGGAAGAAAAAGAATGTTCAACAAATTAAATTTCAAGATTATGCACAGCAGAGTTTTTCAAATTTCAACGGAGCAGATAGACAAAGAGAACTATCTGGATGAAAACACCCTTAATCAGGGAGACGACAGTTTCTACGATTATTGCGCCAATATCGACGATGAAGAGCGCAAGGAGGACATTGCCAATTTGGTTAACTATCTGCCAAAAGGAATGTTCGAGCTTGTATCAGAAGACACGATACGTTATACAGGTGATGGCATGGAGCAATGGAAAGAGGAATATGTTGCTAACATCCGGAAGAAAGCGGAAGCCGTAACTGTCGAAAACATGCTGAAGTGGAGTTCGACGTATTACCTCAAGCAGGCGATAGAAAATCCGTTGGACACCGCCTATCATTTTTATCTGGATGGAGCTGGGTGTCAGTCCTTTGCCGAACAATCCTTTGAGTTCATGCAGTTCGTCTGTACGCTTGAACCGGGAACATTGCTTTATGTCGGCGGCGTCATTGATTATCATTTCTGATGCTAACTATCGGATAGCCACCCGCATGATAGCGGGTGGTATCACTAAACTCAGGTAATGAAGCACAGCAATTATCCAAAAACGGAAGTATTACAATGAAAACAAAGACACTTTACAGACGGGATGGTGAGAGAATCGGCATCAGCCGTTTCCCTAATTTCCACAAGTCCGGGAGCATTACCGGAATGAAAAGGCTGTATTACGGAAAAGACGCACTGCTGGTGCGTTGTGGCAGTTGGATTTACAATGTATCAAGCGAACCCTATATTTACTACAATTTAGCACACTGAATTATGGACAGGAAATTTTATAGCGAGAATCAAAGAGACAGCTACATCAGACGACTTTGTCGCAACATATTGAACGACCGTTTCAACTGGCGCAGATACTGTACGCCGCAGACCTATTTCGGCATCGAGCTTTGTGTTACACCCCTGTTCTGTTCCTATGGCCAGATAGGATATACGATATATTTTCCCTATCGGCACGATATGCCGGAAGTGGAATTTGACTGGGAACGGAACAAGCTGAGCCTTGACGAAATGGACTGGCGGATGTACTTTGAAACTTCTGGCGAATGATAAAACAAGGAGGGACAGACTGCACAAGGCCGTCCCTCCCTGCATTTGACTGTTTTACCTGTGGAACGCGCTCCGCTGTTCAATCTCTTCCGCCTGATATTCCTCCATACCGTTCAGCTTTTCGCTCACTTCCTGCAGATTGGCATCGAGCGTCGAGTTATAGTCGTATGGGAAGCTGTGCCGCACGGCAAGACCCGCGTTGCAGACACTCCCCGCATCGAGCGAGTCTGTTTCCCTGTTATAGGCAATATGCAGAATATCTCCGTTGGGCATCTCCAACACAGGCTCCCTTTGCCGGGACATCTCCGAAAACCGCTCCGACACCATGTCCCTGGCGACTTCCTTCACATCCACGCTCGCACGGTCAATGCCGTAGCGGTTGATGTGGTCGCGTACCTCCTGTTCCGAGTATTTCAGCATCACCTCATAGGTGCCGCCCACGCTCCCGTTATACACGACGGCAAAGTCCTTGTCCTCGACAAGCAGGTCATCGCCCCTGTGCTGCAAGGGGGTCTGGTAGGTGTATTGTTCATCCATGCTGTTCCCGTCATAATATTCCTTGGCGCAGGCCAGCAGCCCCTCATAGTCCCCTTTGTCCCTCAGTTCGTCCAGCCGGCTTGTGTCGTCTGTGGACTGGAGGTAGGCCACGGACGCATAGAATGTCTTTTCCTGCGGAGAGACCTCGTTTCCTTTCCGTTCCGTATGGTCTTCGTCCAGTCCCCTTGCAATCCTGTCCACCTTCTGCGTGATTATAGAGGATGCCTTTTTTACATCCATCAGGGTCGTCTTGATGAACTGTGGGGACTCTTTCAATGAGTCGAGCCAAGATTTGAGGTAGGCGCAGCTGTCTTCCTTGATGTGTTTGGTCATGCCGTAACGCTGTGAGACCAATGCGCTGCCAAGTTCGGCCACCAGTTCCTCCCTGGCATATTCCTTTGAACCGAAGGCTGTCGGTTCGAGGCGGTCGAGCACGCCTTTCGCACCGGTGGAATGGGTCATCTCGTGGAACAGGGTGCCGTAGAACGCTTCCCCGTCCTTGAACTGCCTCTTTTCCGGCACTATGATTTCATTCTTCGTAATGGAATAGTACGCACTATCCTGATGCATGGGCCGTATGGGACAGATCCACAGGTT
>ULUT01071473.1_pt1 | contig 14487 bp, 9 predicted proteins | sample 1958691 | NCBI WGS metagenome assembly ULUT01 (sample SAMEA4835766, study PRJEB28245) | human gut metagenome | biome: gut microbiome; material: fecal sample | place: Denmark | collected 2008 | reverse complement strand
AGAACCCTCACCGCCGGTACTATCCTTTTATGCCTATCTGCAATCTCTTTCGGGCAAAATTCTATAAAAGATTTTCTACATCAAAATCCACAATTTTTCGGTAGTACGGCATCTGTTTATTATTGCAACGACACCACAGACACCCCGGCTCCAAAGGATTTCATACCGTTTCACATCGATCATATAGCTCGACACGGTTCACGCACCCACGATTCAAAAAGTATGGTTCCGAACCTGTACAAACTAATGAATAAAGCCGATTCTTTGAACCTTTTAACCCGGGAAGGCAAACTGCTGCGTAATCAAATCGACACCATCTACCATTTAATGAATCATCGCTGGGGAGACCTCACTCCGCTCGGAGCCCGACAACACCGGGATATGGCTCGTCGCATGTATCACCGCTTTCGTCCGGCGTTTACACCTCAGGACGGCAAAGTGACCCTTGTGGCACAATCGACCACGGTTCCACGCTCCATGGCTAGTATGGCGGCATTCGTCGCAGAAATGAGAGGCTATACCCCCACTGCGGAGTTTTCTATGGATCCCAGCAACGGATATGACAATACCCTGCGATTCTTCAAAGGAAAAGAATACCAACAATATCTCTCGAAAGGCTCATGGAAAAAGATACTCCGAGCCTATCAGGAAAAGCACACACCCACAAGGCTTATCGACCGTATATTCAAGAAAGAGTGGGAACAAATCATACCCGATCCTATTACATTCATGACCCACCTATACGCGTTAACCATCATATTGCCGAATACCGACTACGACATATCCCTATATCCGTGGTTCACAGAAGAAGAAAAATTCGATTTATGGAGTGCGAACAATCTATCGCAATACCTGCGTAAAGCCAACTCCATTCCCGGAAAAGGACTCCCTGTCGCCATTGCGAAACCTCTGTTAAAAGACATGTTGGTTACATCGCAAGCGGCGATCGACGGAAACGGTGTCGAAGCCAATTTACGTTTTGCACACGGTGAAAATACAATTCCTTTACTCGCCCTGTTAGGTATTGAGAATGCAGCCGTTGTAGAAGCCGATCCCGAAAAAGTAGCCGAGGTTTGGCAGGACTTCAAATACAATCCTATGGCGACGAATATCCAATGGATACTTTATAAAAATACCGATGGGAAAATACTCGTGAAAGTATTGTTCAATGAACAAGAAATAAAATTACCCATCGATTCGGAATATGCACCTTATTACGATTGGGAGCTATTCCAAAAATATTGTGAAAAGCAAATGGCAAAATACCCCGATACGACACCGGCCCTGTAATTAATCGGAAATATCTGCCTGTTGAAAAGTTCATTATAAGATTCGCTCACCAAATTTCCCGATAGCAGAAAGATTGACTACTTTTGTAACGGGAAAGAATTGCTGCATGGAAACTCGAAGAAATTACACTCGCCAGAAAAAAGCCTACGCTCCGAAAGTTTCGGAACAAGGCAAGCTACAACCTCAGGACAAAGAGCTCGAAGAAGCCGTGTTGGGAGCTCTCATGCTCGAAAAAGATGCCTATACCACCGTTTGCGACATCTTAAAGCCAGAGTGTTTCTATGAGCCGACCAACCAGCTCATTTATAGTGCAATATCCCGGTTGGGAGCACAACAACGCCCCATCGACATGCTCACCGTCACCGAGCAACTGCGACTCGACGGAAAGCTCGATGAAGTCGGCGGAGCCCTCCGTATTTCCGAACTCACAGGACGTGTGGCATCGGCGGCGCACATCGAATACCATGCCCGCATCGTAGCCCAAAAATATTTGGCTCGGGAATTGATCGAATTTTCCAGCGAAATACTCAACAAGGCCTTTGACGAGACCAACGACGTAGATGACCTTATGCAGGAAGCCGAGGGGAAACTCTTTGAAATTTCCCAACGTAACCTGAAAAAAGACGTTACTCAAATAGACCCGGTACTGAGCGAAGCTATCAGACAAATTCAAATAGCAGCCAATCGAAGTGACGGATTGAGCGGACTGCAAACCGGGTTTCACGACATCGACAAAATTACTTCCGGTTGGCAAAATTCCGACCTCATCATTATCGCCGCCCGTCCCGCTATGGGAAAAACGGCATTCGTCCTTTCTATGGCAAAGAACATGGCTGTCAGCTACAACACGCCGGTGGCTATCTTCTCGCTCGAAATGTCCAATGTCCAACTTGTCAATCGTCTCATCATCAACACTTGCGAAATCCCCGGCGATAAAATCAAAAGCGGACAGTTGGCCCCGTTCGAATGGGAACGGCTCATGTCTCGTATCGAAATACTGAGGAACGCTCCTATATATATAGACGATACCCCCAGCCTTTCCGTTTTTGAACTTAGGACAAAAGCACGCCGATTGGTTCGCGAGCACGGAATCAAAATCATCATCATAGACTACTTGCAACTGATGAACGCTAGCGGTATGTCCTTCGGGAGCCGAGAACAAGAGGTCAGTACCATATCCCGTTCGCTCAAACAATTGGCAAAAGAGCTTCAAATACCTATCATCGCCCTATCCCAGTTAAATCGTAGCGTAGAATCCCGGGGTAACGACAAAGACGGTAAAGAAGGGAAACGCCCACAACTTTCCGACTTGCGTGAATCGGGAGCTATCGAGCAAGATGCCGATATGGTTTGCTTTATACACCGTCCCGAATATTATACTCGGTCTAAGGAAGATGCCAATGGAAACAGTATCGAAGGCTTGGCAGAATTTATCATAGCCAAACACCGTAGCGGTGCGACCGATACCGTGAATATGAAATTCGTCTCTTATCTGGCTCGATTCCAAAATTACGACGAAGACACCCGACTGACCGATTTCAGTGCACCGGTAACCTCGAAGTTCAATACTCCCGACACGAGCACGACATCGGCAGCGCCACTGTCTGGAAACCCCGATTTCCTAAATTCCCCCGGTTCGTCCAATAACGATATACCCTTCTGAAAAGAACTTTTATCTCCCGACCGATGTTATTCTTTCGAATAACTAATATAGTATGGAGAAAAAACGACAAAAAATCTGGACTGCGATAGGTGTAGGCATAGCTATCGCACTACTGTTATATTGGCTCACATTGGCCATTTGGATAGACGATGATACCGATCCCCCTATGCCTCCTCCCGTAGAAGAAATCTCGAATTATTAAAATATACTAAAATCGCTACGGATAAAAACTTTTTGCAATACAAGTGTGTTTTATTATCGAAACCGGGAAAGAGACGGCTCTCCTTAGGGAAAAAGAAGCGAAGCGTCGCTTCCGTCGAGCCAAAATCTCCGGTCTGGAAGAGTTAATTTATACGATAATATTCTTGTTTTTTGTGTGTTTCATTGGTATTATATTATCCTTTGTTTATTCCTGTAATAAACATTATCCTCTTTCTTGTTTTTGATATATTTCAAGTAGTAAAGCCCCGTCGTGAGACGAGGCTTTACTATTTATATCCCCTCATCAACGTATTCCGAGTCTGTTCAATGCTTGCTGGTATCGAATTGCATTTCGTTGATGCTCTGCCAAAGTCACGGCAAAATTATGATAGCCCGAAAAATCCTCTTTGGCGCACATATAAAAATACCCGTTCGGTGTATGTGTCAGCACGGCATTGATAGCCTGTTTCGAAGGAATCCGTATAGGGCCGGGAGGCAATCCCGTAACCCGATAAGTATTATATGGCGATTCTATGGTCAAATGAACATTTAATATGCGTTTCAACGAAAAATCCCCGTGGGCGAATTTTACCGTAGGGTCTGCCTGCAAAGGCATGCCTTTACGCAATCGGTTCATATAAAGACCCGCAACCTTTCCCATTTCATCACGTTTGTTAGTCTCTTCCTCTACGATCGAAGCCAAAGTCGCTACCTCCACAGGAGTCAATCCCCACCGCTTTGCCTGTTGCTCCCGCTTTCCTTCCCAATAAATACGATACTCCCGCTTCATCTTCTGTAAAAAAGATTCGGGAGTTACAGTCCAGTAAAACTCATAAGTATCCGGTAAAAACAAAGCCGGGAGAGTCGCTTTCGTAAAACCTAAATCCGCACAAACACTATCGTTGTACAGCAAAGCCAACAACTCCTCTTTCGAAAAAAACAACTGCTCCGATACCCTTTCGGCCAATTGTTCGAGAGTGCGTACGTTATTAAATGTAACTCGTACGGGAGATTGGCTTCCCCTCGACAATTTCAAAGCCATTTGCCGAGCTGTCATACCGGCATGAAGCCGATAAGCCCCTACACGAACATCAGGATCGAATTTATAAAACGACAGCAGACGTTTTACTCTCGGGATCGATTTCTCATCTGGAATCACCGAATGCAAAGCACTATCGAGCTGAACATCATTCCACTTCGGATAAACATAGCACACTGTTTGTTCGGTTATAACAGGATCATACAAATAACTCTTCATTACCGGAATAAACAAACATGCGAGAATCAAAATAAGCCCTCCTGTTATCCAAGCAAATATCTTTATACCTTTATTCACATTCGACATAATAATCCGATTATACACAGCGCAAAAGCACCTTGACGGGACAAAAGTAACGATTATTCCCGAAATAAAATAATGCGAAAAAGTTTGCTGTTTCAAATATTCCGCTTATCTTTGCGCTGCATTTGAAAAAATGACGTCAACGACAAATCGTCCTTTGGAAGGATGGGTGAGTGGCTGAAACCACCAGTTTGCTAAACTGACGTACTCGAATGGGTACCGGGGGTTCGAATCCCCCTCCTTCCGCAAATGCAAAGTCCATAGTGTATTACAACGCTATGGACTTTTTTATTTGAATCGACTCCCCCATTGTCGAAATTTCATAAACGGTCTTTGGAATATTGACACATTGGTTGTAATTTTGGAGCAATAAAATAAAGGTATGAAAAATTCCAAAAATATTCCTTCTGTCAAAATTTACACAGAAAAAACACCTTGTCGAAGAAACAAAATACACCAATAAAAAAGTGAACATTTTTAATAATATTCCAAGCATTTCAAATCTATTTCAAAATTACATTCAATTTTTGTAGCATGAATTTCAAAATCAAATCAAACAACGTTATGAATTATCAACGATTATTTCTGTCGGGAATACTCTTCTCGCTATTCATGCTATCTGCATCCGCAAAAACGGTTACCGTCGACAACGATTCGACCACGATCCGCACTTCCGATACCGATTATGCCGATGAATTAGAAAAAATACGCATGCACATGCCCGATATAGAAGTGGGGAACGGTATATCTTTCCAACCTAAAAACAAAAGATATAAACTCACGATGCGCATTCGCATGCAAAATTTGGTCGATGTCGACTTCAACGAGAAATTCGAGGCTCAGGATATCGACGCCCGCGTCAAACGGCTCAGGTTACGTTTCGATGGATATATCTATACACCCAAACTCACCTATTTGGTCCAGTTAGGCTTCTCGCCTTACGATATGAAAACGCTGCCCAACGGAAACAACAACATCGTACGCGACGCAATGATTTACTACGTTCCCAACTCGACATGGAATATCGGTTTCGGACAAACCAAAATCCGGGCGAATCGCGCCCGGATAAACTCTTCGAGTGCCCTTCAATTCGTAGACCGTTCCATTGTAAATTCCGAATTCAATCTCGACCGTGATTTCGGTATCTTCGGAGAATACAATCAACATCTATTCGGCTCTTTGGATTTAGCGGCCAAAGCCTCTATTACTACCGGAGAAGGAAGAAACTGGGGAAACAATAAAGGGAGTGGACTCGCATATACGGGACGTATAGAACTATTCCCACTGGGACGATTCACCGGGAAAGGAGATGCTATGGAAGGCGATTATGAGCGAGAACAAACGCCCAAAATCCTTTTAGCGGGAGCATACAGCTATAACGACCGGGCTCTTCGGGCACAAGGTTCCAATGGGGAAAAATTAAAGTATGACCAGACCCGTAACCTTTCTTCCTATTTTGTCGACTTCATTTTCAAATATCAAGGATTTGCTTTTTATACCGATTTCATGGGGCGTATATCATCTTCCTCACCGCTCATTAAATCGGGCGAAAATGTAGAACAATATGTCCTCACTGGAATGGGGCTCAACGTGCAGGCAAGTTATCTCTTTCGTTCCAATTGGGAAATCGCATTGAGAAACTCTACCATCATGCCGGATAAAGAAGTACAGCCTTATGCCAATTATCGCAGTCACAACCAATCGACGTTCGGTGTCACGAAATATCTGATAGATCACAGATTAAAAGTACAAGCCGACCTGTCTTACAATTACAAAAATGAATTTGTCGATTCCGATTATAATCGCTGGCAATTAAGATTTCAGATAGAACTCGGCTTTTGACAAATCGACATAAGCAACCTAACACCTAAACAGTATATAAAATGTCCTCTCAGTACGATTTCGACACAATTATCGACCGGCATCACACCGGAGCTATGAAAACCGATGTTCTCTGTGAGCGCTATGGTCGGGAAGATCTCATTCCTTTATGGATTGCCGACATGGATTTTGCGGTCGCTCCCTGTATAACCGATGCTCTCGTACGCCGGCTACAACACCCGGTTTACGGATATGCCGAGGCTCCTGCGAGCTATTGGCAATCCATTATCGATTGGCTCGACTACCTGCATGGCTGGAAAGTAAAAAGAGAATGGATCACCTATATTCCCGGGATTGTCAAGGGCATAGGTTTGGCAGTCAATGTATTTAGTAACCCCGGAGACAAAATCATCATACAGACTCCGGTCTATACACCGTTCATGGCCGTCCCCGAAAGTAACGGTCGGCAGGTTGTACATAATCCGCTCAAATGGAACGGCTCTCACTACGAAATGGACTTCGATCACCTTGAATCGATCATCGACTCCCAGTGCAAGCTGTTCATTCTCTGTAATCCTCATAATCCCGGAGGAGTGGTTTGGCCGTTGGAAACATTACAGCGAATCGCCGAAATCTGTGCACGGCACAACATACTCATCATTGCCGATGAAATTCATGCCGATATGCCTCTCTTCGGAGCCAAACATCACCCTTTTGCCTCGGTATCCGAAACAGCGGCTCAAAACAGTATATCGTTTGGAGCTCCTTCCAAGACGTTCAACATCGCAGGCTTGGTCAGCTCCTATGCCATTGTTCCCAACGAAACGATTCGTAAGCGCTTCTTCGACTGGCTCACGGCAAACGAGCTGAACGAACCCACATTCATGGCGACCATAGCCACCGAAGCCGCTTATAACCATTGTAGAGAATGGCGCGAACAAATGTTAGCCTACATCGAACAAAATATACTCTTTGTCGAAGAGTTTCTCGATCGTCATATTCCCAACATCAAAGCCATCAGGCCGCAAGCCTCCTTTATCGTATGGCTCGACTGTACACGGCTTCACCTCGAACACGACGCACTCATCGACCTTTTTGTCGATAAAGCGAGACTCGCACTCAACGACGGTGAAATGTTCGGCCCCGAAGGCAAAGGACACATGCGGCTAAACGTAGGTACGCCCCGCGCAGTTTTGCAAAAAGCGCTCGAACAACTACGTTCCGCCGTGGACGGGCTTAAACGATAGTTTACGAAACATGTCGAAAACAAAAAACTTTCTTTTCGAGACAAATGCCATAAACACCTTTGACTCCGAAGAATATCTTTTTCGGAAAATATTTTATACTTTTGCACCCGATTGGTACAAAAGCCTTTTTACTTTTGTATCTTGAAATAATATAGAACATTCTGAAAGAACGACTTTATGAACGAACTTGCCACGAAGTACAATCCCGCCGACGTAGAAGAAAAATGGTATGCCTATTGGTTGAAAAACGGGCTTTTCAAATCGAAGCCCGACGGTCGAGAACCCTATACCGTTGTCATTCCGCCACCCAATGTCACCGGGATTCTGCACATGGGGCACATGCTGAACAATACGATACAAGACATTCTGGTACGCCGGGCTCGCATGGAAGGGAAAAATGCTTGTTGGGTTCCCGGCACAGACCATGCATCTATCGCCACCGAAGCCAAAGTGGTGAATAAACTTGCAGCACAAGGTATTAAAAAAAGCGATCTTTCCAGAGAAGAATTTCTCAAATACGCTTGGGAATGGAAAGAAGAACACGGCGGAATCATCTTGAAACAACTCCAAAAATTGGGAGCTTCCTGCGATTGGGACCGCACTGCTTTCACTATGGACGAAATCCGTTCCGAAAGTGTTTTGAAAGTATTTGTCGACTTATACAACAAAGGACTCATTTACAGAGGAGTCCGCATGGTAAATTGGGATCCCAAAGCCCTCACCGCCCTCTCCGACGAAGAAGTCATTTATAAAGACGAACACAGCAAACTCTATTATCTGCGCTATTTTATCGAAGGCGAGGATAAATACATTATCGTTGCCACCACACGACCTGAAACAATCTTAGGCGACACGGCAGTTTGTGTAAACCCCAACGACCCGCGTTATTCATTCCTTAAAGGGAAAAAAGTCATCATACCGCTGGTAAATCGGGTGGTTCCTATTATCATGGACGACTATGTCGATATTGAGTTCGGAACCGGCTGCTTAAAAGTCACCCCGGCACACGATGTAAATGACTATATGCTGGGAGAAAAATACAATCTGCCGAGTATCGACATATTCAACGACAACGGAACCATCAGCGAAGCCGGAGGACTTTACGTAGGAATGGATCGTTTCGACGTTCGCAAACAAATCGCCAAAGACTTACAAGAGGCTGGATTACTCGAAAAAGTCGAAGATTACGACAATAAAGTGGGTTATTCCGAACGTACCAATGTCGTTATCGAACCCAAACTATCGATGCAATGGTTTGTCAAAATGGATAAACTTGCAGCCCCGGCTCTCGATGCCGTCATGAAAGACGAAATCAAATTCCACCCCGATAAATTCAAAAACATTTATCGGCACTGGATGGAAAACATTAAAGATTGGTGTATCTCCCGCCAGCTTTGGTGGGGACATCGAATCCCGGCGTACTACCTCCCGCAAGGCGGATTCGTAGTAGCTGCCACACCCGAAGAAGCGTTGAAATTAGCCCGAGAGAAAAGTGGTAAGGCCGACCTTCAAATGAGCGATCTGCGACAAGATGAAGATTGCCTCGACACATGGTTCTCTTCATGGTTATGGCCCATCTCGCTTTTCGATGGTATCAACAATCCTGGCAACGAAGAGATAAACTACTATTACCCGACCACCGATTTGGTTACAGCCCCCGATATCATTTTCTTCTGGGTGGCTCGAATGATTATGGCCGGATACGAGTATGAACACCAACTTCCTTTCCGCAATGTCTATTTCACCGGAATCGTACGGGACAAAATAGGACGAAAAATGTCCAAGTCGCTCGGTAATTCGCCCGACGCTCTCGAACTGATAAAAACCTACGGAGCCGACGGTGTCCGCATGGGACTCATGTTGGCCGCCCCTGCCGGAAACGACATACTATACGACGATGCGTTGTGCGAGCAAGGACGCAACTTTAACAACAAAATATGGAATGCCTTCCGCTTGGTAAAAGGTTGGAACGTAGATGAAACCCTTCCCCAACCTCAAACGGCAGCCATTGCCGTAGAATGGTTCGACGCACAACTCAACCGTACGCTCGAAGAAGTCAAAGACCTGTTTGGGAAATATCGTCTGTCCGAAGCCCTCATGGCTGTATACAAACTCTTCTGGGACGAATTTTCATCTTGGTATCTCGAAATGGTTAAACCGGCCTATCAACAACCTATCGACCGCAAAACCTACGATGCTACGCTCCGGTACTTCGATGCACTGCTCCGTATGTTGCATCCTTTCATGCCCTTCATCACCGAAGAATTGTGGCAACACCTGTATGACCGCAAAGAAGGCGAAAGCATCATGACAGCACGCATGCCCGAGCCCCAACCGGTCGACATGGAAATCATAAACCGATTCGAAACGACCAAACTGGTCGTAGCGGGAATACGTACGATCCGCTTGCAAAAAGGCATAGCCAATAAAGAACAGCTCACGCTGCAAATTATCGGCGCACACGATCACTCGAACGATTGCATATTGACCAAAATGACCAATCTGGCAACGATCGAAACAATCGAAGAAAAAGATCCTGCCGCCGCTTCGTTCCGGGTACATGCAACGGAATATGCGATTCCTATGAGCAACGCCATCGATGTAGAAGCCGAATTGAAAAAACTCGAAGCCGAATTAAAATATGCTCAGGGATTCCTCAAAACAGTAATGGGAAAACTCGGCAACGAACGCTTCGTTCAAAATGCACCCGAAGCCGTGGTAGCTATGGAGCGCAAAAAGAAAGCCGATGCCGAAGAAAAAATCAAATCGCTCGAAGAAAGCATAGCAGCCTTGAAAAAGTAGTAAATGACCATACAAAAAAATGAAATCCCGCTCTATCGAAATTAGATAGAGCGGGATTTTCATACCCGAACAAAAAAAACAGCCCCACTCTTTACGACTCAATAGGAAATCAATAAGAATTGTCTTTTAGCTCCTCTCCTGTGGCATGGACATATAGGGAAGGTGGCACGGAATAACGGAGGGGCTAACTCAATGGAAATGTCGAAAAATACCGGCAGTAACGGAAATAGAGTCAGGCATCAGCCTCTCACCTTACTCATCTCATCTGCAACAGATAAGAGAAGCAAATGAAGCATCGGAGAACTCAAAACCCCCAGTAAAGCAAAAACGCTGGAAAACTTCATACTCCTCCCCTGTCGTGTCCCGTAGCCTTACGGGGTGTTTTGCACAGCAAAATATAGGGGAGGTGGCACGTAGTGACGTAGGGGTTAGCTCAACGAAAATGTCGGAAAATATAAGGGAAATACCCGCAAGGAGAAGAGCTCAAATTCTACAATCACCCTATACACTCCCTCTACATCGCTGACCTATCCCAATTTGCCATCTCGTAAAAAAAGAAGTTCGGCAATACCTTCTCACCTTACAATTCTACCGAAAAGAATAAAAAAAACCGTCCGATAAAAATCGGACGGTCGAAATATCGATTCGTTTCAAATATTAAAAACAATAATACAAGCTGAGACTTATCTCATTGCCGCTCAAAGACAAGCCCGACACGCTGCTTCCGTTATATTTAGTACGATATCCCAGAAAGCCGTAATGAGCTACCAAAGAGAAATTATCGGTCAAATTAAAAGATATACCCGGCTTAAAGCCAATTTCAAAACCGGTATCCGAATCCGCCCCTTTATACTTTTGAGTAGAAATACCGAAACCACCATCTACCAACAAACCTACGAAATCTTTCTTCCAAAAATTCCAACGGGCATACGGAGCGATATAAAACGAATTGAAATTGTCCATATGAGTATAACCTATCATACCGGCAACCGTCCAAGTATCGTTAAATGCATAACCGAATTCAGGAGCGATTGTAATCATGGTATTTTCCGATGCATCATCGTAAAGTAACCCCAATTGACCACCCACAAAATACTGAGCATTGGCTGCTAACACACCAAACACAAGAGCTAAGGTTAAAACTAATTTCTTCATTTTATTTATTTTTTAGTTTATAATATGGAACAAAGGTAATCATTCGACAAAAAGATCGGTCTTCTATTTTCCCGTTTTTTTTCTTTTTGTGTTAAAATATAATAAAATAAGGAGGGAGTTTAAAACTCCCTCCTTATTTTATTATACTATGATTTTCTTATTTCACTAGTTCAAACCCCATCAATACACCCTCATACTCATCGAGCAATCCACCGACACTTTTCAATGTAGAACTCTGAGACTTCGATGCAATAGTAGTCAATACCTTCACGAATCGATCCACATCGAAAAGCATTTCCAACGTATTGCCATTCTTGTTTATAACGGCATCCATAACCATTATAGGAATGTAACCACCCACGGCAGTAAATGTAACCACGAATCTTCCGCTCTCTTCGTCTTTAACAATATGACCGTTCAATTTCGCATTACCATATTTCATTACAAAAGTAGTATCGGCAAAAGCGAATGAAACCCGCGAAGGCGTGATACCGGCCTTTGTATAGTAGGTCGCCAACTTTGTTTTCAAAGATGCAGCCACGACCTCACCTCCCGCCGATTTCAAGAAATCGCTGCTTTCGAACTTACAAGCAGGAGCCGAATATTTCCACGTCCCGGCTAAATCGGCAACCGTCAACGAAGCATCTGTACCGGCAATAGCACTCACAACCTTATTCACTGTCGATGAATTCAGTATGTCTCCAAGCCCACCCAACGAAAGCTGAGCTTTCACAGAGGTAAAAAACAAACACCAACAGCATACGATAGATAATCTGCACACCCATTTTTTCATAATAAAATCTCTTTACAACATTATTTATTTACAAAAACAATACATCTCGAAACAATCTAATCTCACTTACCGATATCGAGTTCTGTTCCATTGCAAAGATACGCTCCAAACAATTAAAGTGTTCCTCAAAAACAGATTTTCGACAAAAAAAATTAAAAATAAGACAAATCACGATAAAAGCACGACCACATTGAACCAAAACACTCCTATATCGTTATTATAGACAGAAAGGGAGCTCCGGAGGATTCCCGAAACCGTAACGGTAAAAGGAGGAGCAGCCATTACGAAGAAGGATATTCCTCTCAGCCCCTTTCTATTATAAAAAGACAGGTATCCGCCCCGGGATAGGGCGCATACCTGTCTTACTTTTTTATCGGATCAGTCCTTAAACCGTCGGACGACCTATACTATAATAAGCAAATCCCAACTCTTTCATCTCAGACGGATCATAAATATTACGACCGTCGAATATCACAGGTGATTTCATAGACCGGATAACCGTTTTCCAATCCGGCAAACGAAACTCTTTCCATTCCGTTACAATCAACAAAGCATCCACATCGGCAACCGCTTCATAAATATTCTCGGCATATTCCACCTTATTCCCTATCCGCCGCCTGCATTCCGGCATAGCCACCGGGTCATATACCTTTACATGAGCTCCTGCATCACATAACTTATCGATCAATATCAAAGCCGGAGCTTCGCGCATATCGTCGGTCTCCGGTTTAAAGGAAAGCCCCCACACGGCAAATTTTCGTCCCGATATTTTCCCGTCGAAATAGCGGAGCAATCGGTGATAAAGCAATTCCTTTTGCGACTCGTTCACCCGTTCGACAGCTTTCAAAATCTGCATATCGCAATCATTCTCTTCCGCCGTCTTTATCAAAGCCTTCACATCTTTCGGGAAACAAGAGCCCCCATATCCACAACCGGCATACAAGAAGCGGCTGCCGATACGATCGTCGGCTCCGATACCTTTGCGCACAGCTCCTACATCGGCTCCCACCTCGTCGCACAATAACGCAATTTCGTTCATAAAGCTGATACGAGTCGCCAGCATAGCGTTAGCCGCATATTTAATCATCTCCGCCGAAGGAATATCGGTAATAATAATCCTGTACTTGTTGATCATGAAGGGCTTGTAGAGTTTTTGCATCAAAGCCTCCGCCCGCTTGCTTTCGACCCCAACGACCACACGGTCGGGACGCATAAAATCGGCTATCGCATTCCCCTCTTTCAAAAATTCGGGATTGGAAGCCACATCGAAGTCAATCTTTTCACCCCTCTTATCCAACTCGCTCTGTATAGCCGCTTTCACTTTTCGGGCAGTCCCCACCGGAACCGTACTCTTGGTAACGACAACAAGATAATCGGTCATATACCGACCCACACTATGAGCCACATCGAGCACATATCTCAAATCGGCCGATCCGTCTTCGTCAGGAGGAGTACCCACCGCACTGAACAAGATTTCCACCCCGTCGAGACAAGCCGATAGATCGGTGGCGAACCGCAAACGTCCGGCTTTCATATTCCTGATAACCATCTCGTCGAGCCCCGGCTCGTAAATAGGTATATCGCCACGCTCTATACGAGCTATTTTCTCGGCATCTATATCCACACAGACGACGTCCACTCCTATCTCGGCGAAACAAGTTCCCGTAACCAAGCCCACATAGCCTGTACCTACTACCGCTATTTTCATATATTCCAATTTTTTATCGCCCCTCTCCCACCGTTCGTCTTTAACGAGATAGTGGGGAGTACTCGCAGAGCGAGAGGTTTAAAAATAAACTTGACTATCTTCACATTTTGCAAAGATAGTACAAGCCGAGAACAAAATGAACAAGTACAAACGATCTTTTTTTAACCCCTCTCCTCCGGAACTTTGTTCCTTCGGTCTCTCCCCCTATACTGCTAACGCAGCACCCCGCAACATTGCGGGGTATTTATAATACAATTATATAGGTAGAATGCACGAAAAGGTTAGAATATAAAAACAGAGTTACCCACATTCCTCCCCTGCCGTGCTCCGCAGCATTACGGGGGGTCGCAAAGCAATAGGGGGGGAATACATCTCAACCTCCTCCCTGCCGTGTCCCGTAGTATTACGGGGTGTTTTTGCACAGCAAAATATAGGGGAGGTGGCCGAAGGACGGAGGGGTTAAAA
>ULUT01002178.1_pt1 | contig 14555 bp, 9 predicted proteins | sample 1958691 | NCBI WGS metagenome assembly ULUT01 (sample SAMEA4835766, study PRJEB28245) | human gut metagenome | biome: gut microbiome; material: fecal sample | place: Denmark | collected 2008 | reverse complement strand
GCTGCGGGTTCCCGAGATCAGCATGCCGTAGCATGCCGCGGCCGCCACGAGCAGCAGGTAGAGCTTCATCCACGAGTTGCGGTAATAGAGCGCCGAAATCGAGAACACGACCATCGACAGCCCCATCGAGCCGCCGAAATTGGCCGCGTCGCTGAAGAACGAGAAGTAGCGCACGCCGCTGTGGATGATGTGTGTCGAACGGCCGCCCAGCACGAACAGCCAGTAGTTCTCCGCAGCGTTGAAGCCGAAGAATTTTTGTATGCAGGCCTTTCCGACGGCGATCAGCGTCAGCACCGACCATACGGCGAGCATGTATTTCAGGTATTTGTACTCGGTCATCGTGAGCTGCGTGAGCACGACGATAAAGAAGAAATAAAACGCGATCGACCGCACCGACGAGAACCATCCCGCGACCGAGACCGACTCCGGGTTCACTATTTCGAGGATGCAGTAGGCCATCCAGATCGCCGCCACAACGGTCAGTCCCGAGCTGGCTCGCTTCCATTCGATGGGGCGCATCAGGGCTTGCAGCGTTATTATCAGGAAGTTGTAGAAGATCAGTGCGTCGAGGATCATCCCGAACGGCAGGTCGTAGGCATAACGCGTGAGCGTCATGATGAAATAGTTGACCACGAACAGCCCGAGCATCGATATGGCAGGGTTGCGCAGCGTGACCCACAGTATACACAGCGCCGCCGGAATCGCCGAGACGGCCAGGCCGGCGAGCAACCCGTATTTGGTGAACGCCATGATGAGCACGGCCACGCCGGCGGCAAGCATTGCCCCGACGATGAGCCGGGGCACGCTGACCGGGGTGGTTATGCTGCCGTAGTGTTCCATGACGTGCCGCAGTTTATTTGACGGCCGTGAATCCGAACTGGCTGATCTGATACCCCAGCCTGCGAAGACGGCTGTAAGGGGGCATCAGGCCCGTGAAGGTTTGCACCACGTCGCGCCCCGCACAGTTGAGGCAGAGGACGACGGGGGTGCGTCCCGAGAGTTTTTCGGCCTTCTCGAAAAGTAGCTGGTCGGTGTCTTTCCACGTGCGGTTCGCCGGGGCGATGACGATGCTCAGCGCCGCATGGCGCAGCAACTCCTTCGGGACGGAGCTCGTGGCGAAGGGCGGGTATTCCACCAGCACTACGTCGGCCTCGGCGAGGGGAACTTCGCCCGGGGTGTCGTGCACGAAATCCCCGAGTTTCTCGGCCAGCAGGTACTCTTTGCGTTCGATGTCGAAATCCTTGTTCCACGATACGATGCGGACTTTCATATTCGCTTCGCGGAAGAATGCCGCCAAGTGTTCGGCGATCAGGCTCTTTCCGTCCCCGCGCTCGGTGCTCAGGATATTGAGTACGTTGGGCTGTTTTGCCGGGTCGAAATAGTTGACTGCCGCATTGCCGATATAGCGGGATGCGATCTCGCGGTATTGCTTGGTAAACCTCCGCTGCCCGAAATAGGCTTTGCCGGGAAAGGCCCCGATGACCCGCCCCTTGGTGATGCGCTCGGCGCGGACTTTGTCGCGCAGCGTGCGGTCGAGCAGTTCGAGCAGGATGAAGAATCCCAGTACGAACAGGAGCGTGGCGAGGCCTGCCGCGGCAACCATCATCTTGCGTTTGCTCGGTTCAGCCTCCAGGGGAAGCACTGGGGCGTTGATGATCTTCAGCGTCGCCGAAGTCATCTGCAGGTTCTTCTGGCGCAGGCGGGCCGTATTGAGCGCCGTGAGGATCGAGAGGTAAGACTGTTCCGAGAAGTTGATTTCGCGTCCCTTGCGTTTCAGGGTCGAGCCCACGGGCGAGAACTGCGTATATTTCTGGTCGAGTTCCTGCTTGCGGAGCTTCATCACCGCCAGTTCGGCGCGGGATTTCTCGGCCAGCAGCACGGCGGCGAGCCACTCCGTCACGATCGAATTTGCCGAGAGTCCCTCCTTTGTATACTGCTGGTTGGCGATGTTCGTCGTGAGCTCCTGCAGACTGCGGGTCTCCTCGCTCAGTTTCCTGCGTAACTGCCCCGTGTCGTTGCGGCTGGCGGGCATGGCCGTCCGGTCGGAAATACCTTCCGTGCCGTCGGTTTCGGGCTGGAAGGCCTCGGCGGCCGACAGGCGCGAATAGATGCTCCCGATCTTATGGAGTTTCTCGATGAACTCGGCGTTGTTGCGGAAAGTCTCCTGCAACCCTTCGAGCTGCCCTTCGATCGAGGCACGCAGTTTCTCGGCGCTCTCGAAGTTCAGCAGGATCTCCTCGTAGCGCAATTCGTAGTCGCGCGAGAGGGCGGCGATGTGCTTGGTCTGCTCGTCGTAGTTGATGACACGGTGCTGGACGTTGTAGTCGCGCAGCGAATCCTCCAGGTTGCGCAGGTTGTTGCCCACCCGCTCCAGCTCGGATTCGAAATAGGCGATGACGTTGTTCGTCTCGCCGAACCGCAGGTCGCGGTACTGCTTGACGAATTCGTCGTTGAGGATAATCAGCGTGTTGTAGACGATATACGGGTCGTCGTTCTCGTAGCTGATTTCCAGCATGTCGCTGTTGGCCAGCCTCTTGACCTTGATCTGGCTCAGCGCCTGGTAGCTGTAATACGGAGGGCTCCAGTGGAACATGCCGTAGACGTGGTTGTTATGGTCTATCTCTTCGTATTTGCGCAGATTCTCGTAAGTGTTCTTTTCCGAAGTGTGGTCGACGAGCTCCATGACGTCGGGCGGGGTTTTGCTCAGCAGGTACCGCGAGGTGCGTGCCGAGAGGTACTGGTTGTCGTTGTCCGGGTCGAGATGCGTAAGCCCCTGTGCGTAGAGGCGCAGCGAGACGTTCTTGAGCGTGGACTGCGACAGGATGATGTTGATCAGGTTGTCCATCGCGTTGTTGATGACGTTCCAGTCCTGGCGCGAGCCTTCGGTGGTCGTGATGTCGTATCCCGAGACGATGCCCGTGTAGATCGTCGTCGTGGATTTATAGTTGCGCGGCTTGGTACCCATTTTCAGGTAGACGAGCAGCGCGACCAGCAGCGGACAGAGTATCAGCCACCACTTGATGCGGTAAAGAAACCGCGCGGTATAGGCGATGTAATTCATATGCTATTCGGTTTCGGGCGCTTCTTTCGACACCCCGGGCATTGATATGGGTTTGTTGATGATCGGCGTGTGCGTGAGTATCTCGAGCCGCAGCAGGGCGTCGTTGAGGTTGCGCCGCACCTGCTCGTATTCGCGGGTCGCCGAGTTTTCGAGGCTCTTCTGGCGGCTCAGAGTCTGCGCGTCGAGCTTGCCTTTGACGAAGTCCACTTCGGTCATGCGGTATTGTGCCTCGGACGTGATCTTGGCTTCGGCGGCGCTCCGCAGGATCGAGAGCTGCTCGACGGCCGTGGTGTAGGCGTCGATGATCTTCATGCGCAACTCGTCGTACCAGCGGTCGAGGTCGTACTGGGTGTTCTCGATACGCTTCTTCTGCTGCTTGATCTTGTTGCGGCGGTTGAAAATCTCGTCGAGCGGGATCGAGAGCGAAGCCCCGACGTTCCACCAGCTTTGCTCGCGCCCGGTCGTGGTCGTCGTCCATATCGGGATGTTGCTGTCCTGATAATTCTGGTTGTAGATGTCCGACGATCCGTAGTTGTAGTTGGCGTTGAGCTTGAAATTGCGCATCCAGTTGCGGCGCACGGTTTTCAGTTCGCGCTCCTCGATCTCGCGGTTCGACTCGTAATAGCCGACCTGCGGTGCATGGCGCGCATTCTCCATCAGTACGTGGAGCGGGGGCAGCTGCATGTCGATGTAATCTTCCGGAGTAAGCCGTTGCAGGTCGCTGTATTCGAATTCGGGTGGCGTAGGCTCGCTTTGCGCCGTTGCGGCGACAGCAGCCAGCAGCAGCCAGAGTGTGAAGACGGCCCTTTTCATATGTTGCTGTTTATTATACATTTTCTTTCTGTATGAATGCGGTGAACGTGCGCAGGATTATTTTCAGGTCGAACCACGGCGACATTTGGCGGGCGTATTCGATGTCGAGCTGCTTTCGCTGCTCGGGCGAGAGCTTTCCCGCCTGCCCGCGTTTTTCGACCTGCCACAGCCCCGTGAGGCCCGAGGGGCACATGAACCGTTCGATATATTCGTCGCTCGTGAGACGTTCGGCCTCGTAGAGGGGCAAAGGGCGGTTGCCCACGACCGACATGTCGCCCCGCAGGATGTTGAAGAGCTGCGGGAGTTCGTCGATGCTGTATTTGCGCAGGAAACGCCCCAGGCGCGTGATGCGGGGATCGTTCTCGATCTTCACGAACGCGTTTTCCTGTTCGGTTTCCAGCTGGTGGTGATGGGCCTCCTCGGGGATCACGAAATCGTCTGCATAGAGCATGCCGTTTTCGGTGTCCGCCAGCAGTTTGCGGATCTCTTCGTCGTCGAGCGTCATCTTCGCGTCGTCTTCCGCGACGGGTTCCGAGGCATACTGGTTCAGATCCTCCAGCTCCTTGAGCCGCTGATCTGCGTCGGAGTGCATCGAGCGGAACTTCAGGAAATCGAAGATCCGGTAGTTGCTTCCCACGCGTTTCGACTTATAGATGACCGGCCCCGGGCTGTCGAGTCTGACGGCCACGGCCACGGCTATAAGCAGGGGCGAGAGCAGGAGGATCGCCGAGAGCGATGCCGCGATGTCGAACGCCCGTTTCCAGAGCGGCATGCGGAACAACTCTACGTCGTTCCCGCTACCTGCGACGGGTTTGTGGACGAACGTATAGTCGGTCATGAATTGCAGTATGCGGAGGAAATCTGCGCGCGATATGTCGCCCGGCACGGCGCTGTTCACACCGGCTCCGAGGTATGCGCGCCGTTCCTCCCCGGTCAGTTGCCCCGAGATGATGAGGATGATGCCGGCACCCGGGAACCAGGAGCGCAGGAAGCGGATGCTGCGGATGTCCTCCTCGCCCTGCTGTTCGTAGAGGATGAAGGCGTGGTCGTCCTTGAGCGGCATGAGCTTGCCCATGGCTGCGCCGATATCCCCTGCGATACGCATCTGTCCCTCGGTCAGCTCCGTGAAACGGGCCGTGTGGTTGCCTCTGCCTTTGATGTAGATGACGGGGTACTTCAATCCAAAATCTTTTTAATCCTTATTTTGAGTTCCTGCGGGTTGAACGGTTTGACGATATAGTCTTCCGCACCCTCTTCCAGCAGGCGGATGCGTTCCGAGGTGCTGTCCTCGCTCGAAAGCATCACGACCGGGATCTGCTTGAAGAGTTCGTTGAGCTTGAGGTATGCCAGGAATTCGTCGCCGCGCATTTCGGGCATGCGGATGTCCGAAATAATCAGGTCGGGCATGTTCCCCCGCGAGAGCCACTCGATGGCCTGCGGCGGGTTCTGCATGTAAAAGCATTCGTAATCCTTGTGAAGGTATGCGAAAAGTATTTTGGCGATCTGCTCCTTGTCGTCTACGATCAGTACTTTCTTGCGGTTCATGTTCGGCGGTTCGTTGTCATTGGGTTTTTCCGGAACGGGAAGCGTCGCATGTTCGTTGTCCGGTTCCGGGCGGTTGTTTATTTAAATTTACCTGGAATTCCGGAGCGGGCGTTGCAAACCGTGTCGTTTCCCGCTCCTGATCCGGATACCCCGTGCAAATATCGGTAAAAAAATTGGCATTATAAACTTTTAAGGTAATTTATATGTCAAAAACGCCCGGATTTCCCGTCCTGTTTTCGGGGTGCTGTTAATTTTTAAAGGGAAATATTTTATTATTAATCAAAAAAATGGTATTTTTGTGCAATTGTCCGGTCTTTGCCTCTGTCGGGCGATTTTGTTAAACCGATGAAGCGATGGAGTGTGACAATAGTGTAAATCCGGTCGGCAACCGTCCCCGCTTGCTGGTTGCCGAGGATAATCCGAGTAATTATAAGCTCGTCGAGGTGTTGCTGCGCCGTGATTACGACCTGTTGCACGCCTGGAACGGAGAGGAGGCCGTCGCCTTGTTCGCCGACTGCCGCCCCGACTTGGTGCTGATGGATATCAACATGCCCGTCATGGACGGCTATGAGGCGCTCCGGGGCGTGCGGGAGATTTCGCCCGACGTCCCCGTTATCGCACTCACGGCCTATGCGTTCGAAACCGACCGCTACCGCATGTTCCAGGCCGGTTTCAACGAATGTCTTGCCAAACCTCTGCGGGCGGATGAACTCCGTACGCGGATTGCGGCGCTGCTTTCGCGATAGAAAGGGAAACTATGACCAGGAACCCAATGAAAAAAAATCGGATATTTCTTCTTCTGTGTTGCGCCCTGTTGCCCGCATTGCTTCGGGCTCAAGCGCCGCAGGAGAGGGAGAGCATCCTGATAATTTCTTCGTATAATCCCGATACGCGCCGCATGTCGGGCTTCATCGCCGAGTTCGAACGCAACATCCTGGCCTCGGGCGTACCGTGTGATATCTATGTCGAAACGCTCGAATGCAAGAGCATCAACGACGCACCTATCTGGATGTCGCAGACCGAGAACATGATTTCCCGGTATGAGAACAAGGGGCTTCGCGCCATCGTCCTGCTGGGGCAGGAGGCATGGGCATCGTTCGTCTCGCTGGGGCATATCCCCAAGGATGTAATGTGCTTCTGCTGCTATGTCAGTTCCAACGGCATCGTGCTCCCGCCGCCGGAGGACAGTCTCGGCATGTGGCTGCCCCCTTCGATCAATTACATGAACATGACGGACAGCCTGAACAATGTGGGCGGTATGCTCAACAAGTATGACGTCCGCCGCAATATCGAGCTGGTTCGTTCGCTTTTTCCCGAAGCCGAGAACATCGCCTTCATCTCGGATAACACCTACGGGGGTATTTCCCTCCAGGCGCTCGTACGCGAGGAGATGAAAAACTATCCCGACATGAACCTTGTGCTGGTGGACAGCCGCGAGGGGGATGATGCGATGCATGAGACCTATGCCTCGCTGTCGCACCGTTCCGCGGCGATACTCGGAACCTGGCGTGTGGGCCGCGACGGGGAGTACCTCATGCAGCGTTCGCTCAACGACCTGGTGCAGTTCAATCCGCGCATACCGGTCTTTTCGATATCCCAGATCGGCATCGGCGACGTGGCTGTGGGTGGCTATGTCCCCAAATACGAGAACGCCGCCTCGGTCATCGCATCGCAGATCAAGGAGTATTACGCCTCGGGGAAGATAGACGGGACGCATTTCCGCCTTACGGACGGCCAGTACCTCTTCGATTCGCGCAAGCTCAAGGAGTTAAAGATTGCCGAATACGCCCTGCCCAAGGGGAGTGTGGTCGAGGATACCGTAGCGGCCAAACTCTCGAAATATTCCCATTACATCGAGTTGCTCGTGGCGGGTATCGTACTGCTGGTGCTGCTGCTGGTTTTCGTTGCGGCGCTTTTCCTGCGCACGCGGCGTCTCAAGCGCACGCTCGAAGAGCGCGAGGGACAGCTGGTGGTCGCCCGCGAGAAGGCCGAAGAGTCCGACATGCTCAAATCGGCGTTCCTGGCCAATATGAGCCATGAGATCCGCACGCCGCTCAACGCCATCGTGGGCTTCTCGTCGCTGATGCAGGGCGAAGAACTTTCACAGGAGGAACGTGCCGAGTACTGCGCCATCGTGGTCAACAATTCCGAGATGCTGCTCACGCTGCTGAACGACATCCTCGACATTTCGTCGCTCGAATGCGGCAAGATCAAGTTCAACTGCTCGTCCGAGGAGATCGTGCAGGTCTGCCAGCATGTGCTCATGACGACCGCCCATACGCGGCAGGAAGGTGTCGAGGGGCGTCTCGAATGTGCCGTGGGTTCCTACATGCTTGTAACCGATGTCCACCGCTTGTCGCAGATTCTGATCAACCTGCTCACCAACGCCGGCAAGTTCACTTCCCAGGGGAGTATCACACTCGGCGTGGAGATAGACGAGGCACACCGCGAAGTGCTCTTTTCGGTAGCCGATACGGGCCCCGGTATTCCGCTCGACAAACAGGAGATGGTCTTCAACCGTTTCGAGAAACTCGATGGCAACAAGAAGAAGGGCACGGGCCTCGGCCTTGCCATCTGCCGCCAGATAGCCATGATCTTCGGTGGCCGCATCTGGGTCGATCCGACCTATACCGCCGGTGCGCGTTTTGTCTTTGCCCATCCGATCGACATTCGTTTCCCCGAGGATGGAGAGAACCGTGGGGGGGTGAGCCCTCTGGAAGCGCCCGGATCCTCAAGGTGATGGGGGAAGGCCGCCTCGTTTGCGATCGGAAATGAGCCCTCTGAGTGTGGAATTTCCGCTTGGTTCCAGCTTGTTCCGCAGATGTGTAGAACACCGCGTGAGGCGGGGTGTGTGATGCGGTGGACAGCGTTGCCGCGATATGGCAAAAAGACCCGTACGGGTCTTTTTTTTGTGCCTTCCCGTCGGAGATGCTTCCCCCGAAGTTATGGCTTCCCGGCCGGAAATGTGCCCGTTTCGGATAATATTCCGGCCGGATTTGCTGTAACCTTCCTGGCGCATTTTTTCGCCTGCCCGGACTTGTTTTGTTACCTTTGCGCCGCGAAGCCGGGGCAGTTGCCTCCAATGCGTTCGGATGCGTCGGTTACGGCTCCGGCCGTCGCAAGACTCCGGGCAGACGGACGCTTTGCCGGGGTGTTGTGGAATAATTCCACACGGATGTAGAATTATTCCACAGATTTTTGTATATATTTGATTTGGTATTTGGTAGATATTTTGCTGTCAATAAATGTTTTAAAGGGCTGCCTGCAATTCTGGCGCAAGGTTTGAACCCCGTTTTGCTGCCCCCAATGATATTAGTGCTTTATGAAATTTGACAAATTGAAACCGAATTTGCAGGAGCTGAACCTGAACGGTGTGAAAAAAGCGGCCTCCCGTGTCGCCCATGTCCGGATAAGACTGAGCCGAGGCCAGTGGATCGGAGTCATTGCCGGCCTTGTGGTCGTGACGGTGTTGCTCGTCATCCTGCTCCGGCCGCGTCCCGCCGCAGTCGTCCTGCCTGTCGTGGCGGTGGAACCCGTAACGACCGAAGACGTCAATATCTATGGTGATTACGTTGGCCGCATCCGCGCCCAGCAGTTCGTCGAAATCCGCGCCCGCGTCGAGGGCTACCTCGAAAAGATGCTCTTCGCCGAAGGTACCTACATCAGGAAGGGACAAACCCTCTTCGTGATCGACCCCCGGGTCTACCGTGCGCGCGTGGACAAGGCCAAGGCGCAGCTGAACAAGGCCCGGGCGCAGGCGCTGAAAGCCAAGCGCGACCTCGACCGTATCCGTCCGCTCTTCGAACAGAGTGCCGCCAGCCAGCTCGAACTCGACAATGCCACGGCGGCTTACGAGAGTGCCGTGGCCGACGTGGCCGTCGGCGAGGCCGACCTCACGCAGGCGCAGATGACCCTGGGCTATACCTCCGTGCAGTCGCCTATTGCGGGTTATATCTCCGAACGCAACGCCGACATCGGTACGCTCGTGGGGCCGAGCGGCAAATCGCTGCTCGCCACGGTCGTGAAGAGCGATACCGTGCGTGTCGATTTCAGCATGACGGCCCTCGACTACCTGCGCAGCAAGGCGCGCAACGTCAACCTCGGGCACCGCGATTCGACCCGCAAGTGGGATCCCTACATCACCGTGACCCTGGCCGACGGCTCGGAATACCCCTACCGCGGCCTGGTAGATTTCGCCGATCCGCAGGTCGACCCGCAGACGGGTACCTTCTCCGTGCGAGCCGAGATGGCCAACCCCGACCACATCCTGCTGCCGGGGCAGTTCACCAAGGTGCGGCTGCTGCTCGACGTGCGTGAGGATGCCGTTGTCGTGCCGTCGAAGGCTATCGAGATCGAGAAGGGCGGCGCCTACATCTACGTGGTGCGCCCCGACAGCATCGTCGAGAAGCGTTTTGTCGAGACGGGCCCCGAATGGGGCAACAACATCGTCGTCGAACGCGGCCTGGTGCGGGGCGAGGATATCGTCGTCGAGGGCTACCATAAACTCCAGCACGGCATGAAAGTCGAACCGGTCGCTCCGCGCCGCGATGAGGAGGCCGAAAAACAACAGTAGCCTATGAAAGCGGACTTCTTTATCGACAGGCCCGTCTTCTCGACGGTGCTGTCCATCATCATCGTGATCGTGGGTTTCATCGGCCTGGCACTGTTGCCCGTCGACCAGTATCCCCAGATCGTACCTCCCGTAGTGCGTATCTCGGCGTCGTACCCAGGTGCCGATGCGCAGACCGTGACGCAGGCTGTGGCTACGCCCATCGAGCAGGAGCTGAACGGTACTCCCGGCATGATCTACATGGAGTCGTCGAGCTCCAACTCGGGCGGTTTCTCCGCCACGGTGACCTTCGACATTTCGACGGATCCCGACCTGGCAGCCGTGGATATCCAGAACCGGCTGAAGAAGGCCGAGGCGCGCCTTCCTGCCGAAGTGGTGCAGAACGGCATCTCGGTCGAGAAGCAGGCGGCCAGCAAACTAATGACCATAACCCTGCTTTCGTCCGACCCCAAGTTCGATGAAATCTACCTTTCGAACTATGCGACGCTCAACGTGCTGGACATGTTGCGCCGCGTGCCCGGCGTGGGCAGCGTTTCGAACGTCGGCAGCCGTTATTACGCCATGCAGATATGGGTCATGCCCGACAAACTGGCCGACCTTGGGCTGACGGTCAAGGATTTGCAGACGGCGCTCAAAGACCAGAACCGCGAGTCTGCCGCCGGCGTGCTGGGGCAGGCCCCCATGAACGGCATCGACGTGACGATCCCCATCACGGCGCAGGGGCGTCTGTCGTCTGTCAGCGAATTCGAGGACATCGTCGTGCGGGCCAACCCCGACGGGTCGATCATCCGCCTGAAAGACGTGGCGCGTATCTCGCTCGAAGCTTCGTCCTATAATACCGAGAGCGGCATCAACGGCGGGAACGCCGCCGTGCTGAATATCAACATGCTGCCCGGAGCCAATGCCATGGAGGTGGCGGCGCTGGTCAAGGCGGCCATGGAGGAGATCAGCCACAACTTCCCCGAGGGCATCGGCTACGAGATTCCGTTCGACATGACGACCTACATCTCGGAGTCGATCCATCATGTCTACCAGACGTTGTTCGAAGCGTTGCTGCTGGTGATCCTCGTGGTCTTCCTCTCGTTGCAGAGCTGGCGCGCCACGATCATCCCGATCGTCGCCGTGCCCATCTCGCTGATCGGTACCTTCGGCGTGATGCTCGTTTTCGGGTTTTCGCTCAACATGCTGACGCTGTTGGGGCTCATTCTCGCCATCGGCATCGTGGTCGACGACGCCATCGTCGTCGTGGAGAATGTCGACCGCATCATGAACGAGGAGCATCTCTCGCCCTACGAGGCTACTAAAAAGGCGATGTCCAACCTGAGCGGGGCGCTGATCGCCATGTCGCTGGTATTGTGCGCCGTGTTTGTCCCGGTGAGTTTCCTTTCGGGCATTACGGGTCAGCTCTACCGCCAGTTCACCATCACCATCGCCGTGTCGGTGGTCATCTCGACCGTCGTGGCGCTGACGCTCAGCCCCGTGATGTGCGCGCTTTTTCTGCGTCCCGAAGGCGAGGGGAAGAAAAACCGCTTTTTCCGCCGCATCAACCTCTCCCTGGCGACGGGCAACAAGTTTTACGGCCGCATGATCCAGGGGGCGCTGAAACATTCGCGCCGCATGTTCGCCGCCTTCGGCATCGTGCTGATCGGAATCTGGCTGATGAACAGGCTCGTGCCGCAAAGTTTCATGCCGCAGGAAGACCAGGGCTACTTCACCGTCGAACTGGAGTTGCCCGAGGGGGCGACGATCGAACGTACCCGCGAGGTGACCGACCGCGCGATGAAGTTCCTGATGGCCGACCCCGACGTGGAGTACGTGCTCAACGTCACGGGTTCCAGTCCCCGCGTGGGTACCAACCAGGCGCGCAGCCAGCTGACCGTGATCCTCAAACCGTGGGGCGACCGCGACTCCGAGGGGCTGAGCTCCGTGATGCAGCGCGTGCGCACCGAACTCTCGCGCTACCCCGAAAGCAAGGTATACCTTTCGACGCCCGCCGTGATTCCCGGCCTGGGCAACTCGGGCGGTTTCGAGATGGTGCTCGAAGCGCGGGGCAATACGACCTATCAGGATTTGCAGCATGCCGTCGACACGTTGATGTACTATGCTTCGCAGCGTCCCGAATTCACGGGGCTGGCATCGTCCATGCAGGGCGACATTCCGCAGCTCTATTTCGACGTCGACCGCGACAAGGCGCAGCTGCTGGGTGTATCGATGTCCGACATCTTCTCGACGATGAAGGCCTTTACGGGGTCGATCTACGTCAATGACTTCAATATGTTCAACCGCATCTACCGCGTTTACATCCAGGCCGAGGCTCCCTACCGTGCGCAGCGCGACAACCTGAACCTCTTTTTCGTCCGCGGAGCGGGCGGTGTGATGATTCCGATCACTTCGCTCGGAACGACGCACTACACGACGGGTGCCGGGAATATCAAGCGTTTCAACATGTTCAATTCGGCTACCATTTCCGGTGAGGCCGCACACGGTTACAGTTCGGGGCAGGCGATGGGCGTACTGGAAGAGCTCGTCCGAAAGCACTTGCCCGCGTCGGTCGGCGTCGAGTGGAGCGGCCTTTCCTACCAGGAAAAGCATGTCGGCGGGCAGACCGGCCTGGTACTGGCGCTGGCCTTCCTGTTCGTCTTCCTGTTCCTCGCGGCGCAGTACGAAAGCTGGTCGGTGCCCGTGGCCGTCATCCTGTCGCTCCCTGTGGCCGGTATCGGCGCCTACCTGGGTATCTGGATCTGCGGGCTGGAGAACAATATCTATTTTCAGATTGGACTGGTGATGCTCGTGGGCCTGGTGGCCAAGAACGCCATCCTGATCGTGGAATTTGCCAAGGAAGAGGTTGAGAAAGGCCGTGACGTGGTCTCCGCTGCGCTCACGGCGGCGCACCTGCGTTTCCGCCCGATCGTCATGACCTCGCTGGCCTTCATCCTCGGCCTGCTGCCGCTGGTCTTCGCTTCGGGGCCGGGCTCGGCGAGCCGCCAGGGGATCGGGACGGGCGTCTTTTTCGGCATGCTGGTCGCCATTACGGTAGGCATTGTCTTCGTGCCCTTCTTCTTCGTGTGGATTTACCGGATTAAAGAAAAACTGAAACGATGAAACGACTTGCGATATTACTTATGATATTGGCCGCTGCCGCTGGATTGGGCTCCTGCTCGGCCGTGCGTCACTGCAAGGCGCCCGAGGTCGACTTCCCGGCGGCTATCGCCGGGGGTGCTGCGGCCGATTCGCTCGCCATCGCCGACATGGAGTGGTGGCGGTTTTATGGCGATTCGACCCTGTGCAACATCATCCGTCATACGTTGGCCAACAACAAGGACATGCTTGCCGCGGCGGCGCGTGTCGAACGTATGCGCCAGCTCTACCGTATTGGCAAGGCCGGACGCCTGCCGTCGGTGTCGGGAACGGTCTACGCCGATCACGAAACCAACGACTATGCGGGCGAGGAGCCGAGCCGCGACCCCGAACTCGGCGCCAAGGCTACCGTGAGCTGGGAGCTCGACCTGTGGGGAAACCTGCGCTGGGCCAAACGCAAAGGCGGTGCCGAATATCTCGCATCGGTCGAGGACAGGCGTGCGATGCAGATGACGCTCGTCGCGGAGGTCGCCGCCGCCTATTTCCGGTTGATGGCGCTCGACAACGAGCTTTCCATCGTGCGGCGTACGCTCATCACGCGCAGCGAGGGCGCTTACCAGGCGCAGTTGCGTTTCGAGGGCGGCCTCACCTCTGAAACGGTCTTCCAGCAGGCGAAAGTGGAGTACGCCTCTACGGCGGCGCTGATCCCCGACCTCGAACGCAAGATCGAGGTCATGGAGAACAGCATTTCTCTGCTCATGGGTGAAAATCCCGACTGGCGGGTCGTGCGCAGCAAGATGAATACCGAGGCGGAGTTCGCCGAATCGCTTCCCGTGGGGTTGCCGTCGGAATTGCTCCTGCGGCGTCCCGACGTGCGGGCTTCTGAGCAGCAGCTTCGTGCGGCGATGGCCGCCGCGGGCATGGCCTACGCCGACCGCTTCCCGCGCATCGTGTTCAACCTGACGGGCGGCTGGGAAAACGACGATGTGAGCGGGTTTTTCCGCTCGCCGTTCTCGTATGTCGCGGGTACGCTCGCCTCGCCGATCTTCGGGTTCGGCCGTAAGCAGGCCCGGTACAAGGCCGCGCTGGCCGCCTACGATGAGGCCCGGCTGGGGTATGAACAGAAGGTGCTGACGGTTTTTAAGGAGGCAAACGACGCCGTGGTCAGCTACCGCAGCGTTCGCCGGACGGCCGCGCTGAAGGTTAACCTGCGCGACGCAGCCCGGAAATACGTCGAACTCGCCCAGCTGCAATACCGGGGCGGGAGCATCAATTATATTGACGTGCTGGATGCCCAGCGCCGCTATTTCGACGCCCAGATCGGGGTCAGCAATGCCGTGCGCGACGAACACCTGGCTCTGGTCGACCTTTACAAAGCTCTGGGTGGCGGCTGGGCGGAATAACCCTGCCGGCTTCTTTGGTTTATCGGTATGCCCGGATCCGTGCGGGTTCGGTATTTGTAGGTAAAGAGAAGCGCAGGAAAGAGTA
>ULUT01008474.1_pt1 | contig 14563 bp, 9 predicted proteins | sample 1958691 | NCBI WGS metagenome assembly ULUT01 (sample SAMEA4835766, study PRJEB28245) | human gut metagenome | biome: gut microbiome; material: fecal sample | place: Denmark | collected 2008 | reverse complement strand
CCGGAAAGCGCTTTGGCCAAGATGAAGGCCTTTGTCCGCAAAGCCGTCGACTGTTGCATCGAATAAGTAAAACGCAAACGTTCAAACCGGTTCGGAGAGGCTTTTCTTTGGACCGGTTTTGTTATTGAAATATTAAGCATTATGCTGTAACCTAAAGCCGATTTGTGCAAATTCTAATAATTCTGGAAGTCTGAAATGATTCATAAAAGCAAGTCCGAAAATCCTTCTTTGGAAGAAAACGAAAATTCCTGGCTCGGCAGCAACCTGTACCGGCTGATGCTGGTCGTAACCGTTGTCTGGTTCGCGATCGTGCTGATTTACATTACCCAGTTTTTCGGCTGGTCGAATTTGTTTCTGATGATGCCCGACGAGTTCGGCGGTTTTCTGGCCGGGGCAACTCTGCCGCTGGCGCTGATCTGGGTCGGCATGGCTTATGTGGATCGCAGCGCGGCCTTTAAAAAAGAAGCTAAGTTTCTCCGTGCTTACATGAATCAGCTGGTCTATCCGGAAGAAGGCGGCGCCGCCACGGCCAAGGCAATGTCGGAGGCGATTCGCTCACAGGTGTCGGAATTGCAGGAAGTGACCAAACTGGCCATGAGCCAGACCTCCATGATCAAAAAGGAACTGGATGAACGGGTGGACGACTTTGCCAGTCTGGTGCGGGTGCTCGACAACTATTCGACCAAAAGCATCGTCGAATTGACCAACGGCGTCAAAACCCTGACCAAGAGCTTTGACGGCGTGACCGACAAAGCGTTTAAAACCACCAAAGACTTAAGCAGCTGCATTGCCGAATTTTCAAGTGTTGCCACCCGTTTGCAGGGAGATATCAACGGCATTGTCGACAACCTGCTGCCCGGCATGCACGAAATCAAAAATTCCGCCGATGTGATCCAATCGGTGGCCGAAAGCAGCTCCCGCCAGATTATGGAAGCCAGTGAAAACATCAAATCCTACGGCAGCGTTTCGGAAGAAAACTTCAATCTGGTTTACGAAAAGATTCAGGCGCAGGGCAAATATCTGGAAGACATTACCAACCAGGCGGTGGAAAGCACCAGGGCGGTGGGCGAAACATTCCGTTCGGTGGCGGCCGAGATTGACGAGCTGATCGAAACCCGCGGGCAGAAAACCGTTGAATATGCGGAAAACATGGACAACAGCATTCAGGAGGTTTACCGCAAAATTTCCGAACACAGCGACCTCTTTGTTAACGAGGCGGAAAAGATCATTGCCCAGACGGCGCTGGTGGAAGACAATATTTCCTCTCAGGCGAACGAACTTAAAAACATTGCCGACACGGTGGCGGAAAGCCTGCGGTCGGCCGAGGATTCGCTTAATTCCGGTTTTGACGACCTTGACGAGCGCAGCTCCAAAGCGGTTGAAAATCTGCGAGAAGTGGTCGATACGGTAAAAGTCAAAACCGAAAACCTGATCACCTTTACCGACAGCGCCTGTGATAAGATCAACGCCGGCAGCGACAATATTGCCGAACGTTTCAGGGAGCTGCAGGGGATCGGCGGCGAAATCGGCGGCGGTCTTGACATCGTGGGCGGCAAATTTGCCGAGGGAATCGACGGCATCAGAAAGTCGATTGACGAAATGATGCAAAACTTAAACGAAGTCAACGACGCGATCGCCGCGCAGACCGAACGGCTGAACGAAACTGGCAACATGGCGGTTGCCCAGAGCCGTCTGGCCGAAAGTTCGCTGGCCGAACAGCACGGCAGCATCAATGCTTCGCTGGCCAAAATCGAAGAAATCAAATCCGAACTCAACCGTCAGATCGAAGAGCTTTCGACCGCGGCCGGCCGCATTGCCGGCGAGGCGGGCGAAGCCGTCGACAGGCTGAAAGAAAATCTTTCCGCTTCGCTTGAAGCTTCCGGCAAAGCCGCCGAGCAGACGCGTAAAATCAATGACAGTCTGGAAGCGGAAGTTCGCCGTCTGGACGAAGCGGCGGATGCCGCGGCGCAAAAAGTTTCCGGCCTGGAAAGCACCGTTGCCGCGCAAAGCGATCATCTGCGCAGCCTGATCGGTGATGTGGACGAACGTACGGCGCAAATTGCCGCGATTATGGAAAAGCACGAAAATGCCGTCAACGAAGCGACCGGCGGTTTCTCCAGGCAGTTTGCCGAAATCGTCGCCACTTTTGAAAGCCAGTCGGAACTGTTTAACTCGGTGGCCGAAAACACGGCCGGCGTCAGCCGTTCCATCCGCGAGCAAATTGCGGCCGTCGGCGAAAGCGCGGACAGCGTGTTCGCCAAGATGAGCGCGCTTGAGGACGAAGTTGCACGCCGCGGTTCCGACGTAGCGGACAAGTCTAACGTCGCCATTGACAAACTGAGCGAAATCGATCAGGCGATTGCCGAAAGGATACGCAAACTTGACGAAGATCTGGAAGATGTTTCCGCCCGCCAGAACCGGATTGCCGAAAGCATTGCCGCCGGTCTGGAGCAGTTCGGCGAAGCCGTCGACCGTGCCAGAGGCGGCGCCGACGAAGCGGCCGCGGCCATTGTTGACAGCATGAATAACGGCGCCGGCGAACTCGGACAGATTATTGAACGGATTAAAAACGAAGCCGGCGCAGGTGCCGAAGCGATGGTGGTCGGCATGAACGACGGCGCCGACAGGATCGGCCAGATTATTGAACGGATTAAAAACGAAGCGGGCGCCGGAGCGGAAGCGATAGTTGCCGGTATGAGCGACGGTGCCGACCGGATCGGCCAGATCGTTGAGCAGGCCAAAACCGGTGCCGACGAAGCTGCCGAAGCTCTTGTCAGCCGCATGAACGACGGTGCGGGTGAACTTGTCCGAGCCGTTGAACAGATGAAAGAAACCGCCGAAAACGCGGCATCCTTTGTTGCCGGCAGCGTCGAAAAGATTAAGGGCGTTCATAATGAGTTTGGCACCGAGTTTACGGTTCTGGCCGGTCAGATGGACGGTTATGCGGACAAAATCGGGCGTTCGGCGGAAGAAATTGCCGTCCGCGGAACGGAAATCAATGAACGTTTTGGCGGGCTGGTTGAGCAGATCAACGCGGAGAGCGCAAAAGCCGACAGCATTTTTGCCGCTTTGGGTGAACAGATGCGTGTTCAGAGCACTGCCATCAATGACAACTTCAACCGTCAGCGCGAAGACCTGATGGACGTCGTCAATCTGGTCAGCGCGCAGACACGTCTCGGCGAGGCGGCTTTGAACGAACAGTACAAATGCTTGATGGACGTTTCCGACGCAGTTTCCCGCAAAATGACGGGGTTAAGCGATCAGTTTAAGAAAAACACCGGCGGACTGCAGGAAAATGCGGCGGCCATGTCGGCGGAAATTTCCGCGCTGGCGGATCACCTGCTGCAAATCGGCAGCACCATGGGACAGACCACTCAGAATTCCATTGCCGGCATAGAGCAGGTCAATCAGGCGCTGGTTCTGTGTTCGGACAATCTCAACCAGGCGACCGACAACGCCGCCGCCAACATGAACAAGGTGACGGAAGACTACCACCGCTGCCTGAACGGTTTCGGCGCGGTTACCGAAGAAAGCAACCGTGCGCTGAACGAAGCGGCCGGACTGATTGCCGCGCAAAACGACAAGATGACGCAGATTGCCGAAGACACCAAAGCGCTGACGGATTATTTCAACAACCTGATGAACAACGCTTCCGAGCAGTTGATTGAAAAAGCCAACGTTGCCCATGACCGGATTCGCGAACTCGGCGAGGGGCTTCAGCAGCTGGGCAGACAGCTGGAGGAAACCGCCGGCAGCAGTGCGGAGCATTTTGCCGCTTCCGGCGAAAAACTGCGCTCTGCGGTTGCCGAAGTGATGACCGATGCCGAGCGCGTTGCCGGCGAGGTACGGGCTTCGCACGAAGCCTTTAAAGAGCAGTCGGACAATCTGCGGGCAACCGCCGACGAAACGCTGACCAAAGTCAGCGAAGTGATGGGCAGTTTCAGCGGCAGTCTGGAGGAATTTACCGCCAAGAGCAACGCGATTGTCGACAGCACCAGTAACTTTAACGGCGTGATCAAAAAGCAGATCGAACTGCTTGACATCGGTGCCAAGCAGGCCGGCAGCGAACTGGCGGACATTGAGAAGCGCTACCGCGAAATGAAGGTTGAAAACTTCCTCAAGAATGCGACTTCCATTATCGAAAAACTGGAAACGCTGGCGGTTGACATCAACATGATCTTCAACCCCGAAAGCCAGGATAAACTGTGGCAGAAATATTATGAGGGCGATACCGACGTCTTTGTCCGATATCTGTCGCGCACCATGAGCCGTAAACAGGTAGTGGCGATCAAGGAGGAATTTGAGAAAAATCCGGAATTCCGCAAGATGGTCAACGCCTATATGGGCGAGTTCGAGGAACTGATCAACCGCGCCCGCGGCTGCGAAAAGTCGGGCATTCTGCTGTCGGTTATTTCCGGCGCGGACATCGGCAAAATCTACTACGTTATTGCCCGGGCTTTGGATAAGCTGAATTAGTCCGATGAAAATACTCGATTTTGACAGTCAGGTATTTTTGGCGCCGATGGCCGGTATAACAGACCGGCCGTTCCGCGCATTGACGGCTTCTTTCGGCGGCGGCAATATTGTTTCCGAAATGGTGGCGGTTAATGCGCTGGAGCGAAAAAACGCCAAACCCTGCCGCATTGCCGACGTGCGCGACGAGCCCTATCCGGTGGTCGTGCAGCTGGTCGGCGGTGATCCGGCTTTGTTTGCCGAAGCGGCAAAACTGGCGGCCGACCTCGGGGCGCACAGTCTGGATATCAACATGGGCTGCCCGGTGAGAAAAATCGTCAACAATAATTCCGGCTCGGCACTGATGAAGGATCCGTTGCTGGCGGCAAAAATCATTGAAACGACGGCAGCTGCTACCCCGCTCAAAGTCAGCGTGAAATTCCGCAAGGGATGGGATCATGATCATGTCAACGCGGTAGAATTTGCCCGCATGTGCGAGGAAAGCGGCGCTGCTTACGTGACCGTTCACGGTCGTACCCGCAGCGATTTTTATGCCGGTACGGCGGATTGGGACATCATTGCCGCGGTAAAAGACGCGGTTAAAATTCCGGTGGTTGCCAACGGCGATGTTGCCGATGCGGCTTCGGCGGCAAAAATTCTGCACCATACCGGCGCCGACGGGCTGATGATCGGCCGCGCGGCTCTCGGCGCGCCATGGCTGATTGCGGATATTGACCGCTTTTTAAAAACCGGAAAAGAACCGGAAACGCCGGCACCCGGAACGATAAAAACGGTGCTGATCCGGCATATTCGCGGCTTGTGCGATTATTACGGCGAACGGACGGCGCTGCAGCTTTCGAGAAAATATGTCTGTTGGTACTGCAAAGGGTTGCACGATGCCAAAAGGTTTCGCGAGCAGTATACGAAAATAGGCAGTCTGGCAGAAGCGTTTGCGGCGGCGGAAGCTTATTTTGACGGTTTGGAGAAAGACATAACGGAGGAAGAAAGATGAAAATCATCGTCGGCGGCGCCGGCAGCGTCGGCAAGAGCATCGTCGCCTATTTGAGCCGCGGCAACAACGACGTGGCCGTGGTTGACGAAGACGAAAGAAAGTTAAACGAAGTCGCCCGCGAATGGGACGTGATGCCGGTTTTGGGTTCGGTCGCCCATCCTGACGTGCTGCAAAAGGCCGAAGCCGGCAAAAGCGACCTGCTGATCGCTGCAACCGAAAGCGACGAAGTCAACATGATTGCCTGCCAGGCGGCATATTCGCTGTTTAATGTTCCCCGCAAAGTGGCGCGCATCAGCGCCCGGGTGTATCATAAGGCGGCCTGGGGCGGCTTGTTCGGCGACCACGACATTCCGGTGGATCTGGCGGTTTCCCCCGAATATGAAATTGCCGGCGCTATCAAACGGGTGCTTCAGTTTCCGGGCATTTCCGGAATTTGTCCGTTTGCCGGCAAAAAGCTGATGCTGCTGTCTTTCCGCTGTCCGAAAAAGTCGCCGCTGCTGCAAATTCCGCTTGACCATCTGGAACGGGCGGAGCCTGATCTGCATATTGCGGTGGTCAACGTCATCCGCAGCGGCCGCGGTTTCATTCCCGGCAGCGACGACACTTTCCATGCCGGTGACGAAATTAACCTGCTGGCGGCGGCAGACGAAGTCGAAGACGTCATCCGCGCCTTCGGCCTTGAGCGCAAGGACAACGAACGGGTGCTTATTTTTGGCGGCGATCAGATTGCCGAATATCTGGCGGAAGCGCTGGAAGAAGACGACGGCATTGCCGGCTGCCGGGTGATTGACGAAGATCCGCGCAGCGCCGCCCGTCTGGCGGAACATCTGAACAACACGGCGGTGTTTAACGGTTCGGTCATGAGCGACGTGGTGCTTGCGGAAGCCGGCATTGCCGACGCCGATGCGGCGGTTGCGGTCACCGGCGAGGACAAGGACAATATCATTGCCGCGATGATTGCCCGCAAAAACGGGGTGGAAAACACTTTTGCCCTGGTCAATTCGCGTTCGGCCAACACTCAGATGATCAACGTCGGCGAGAATATCCTGATCGACCGTACCACCATTACCATTTCCGCCATTTTGAAGGAACTGCGCAAGGTGCGGCTGAACAACGCCTGCACGCTGGGGTTGTCGGGAGAGGTATGGGAAATCGCCGTTGACGGCAATTCGACTTTGATCGGTTCGACTTTCGCACAGCTCGGCCTGCCTGAGGAAAGCCGTGTCTGCGCCCTGATCCGCAAAGGAGAAACGAGATTTTTACCCGCGGCGGACGAGCAGGTGGAAGAAGGCGACGTGTTGGTCTTTTTTGTTGCGCCGTCGTCAATTCGCCGGGCGGAAAAAATCTTTGCATAATTATCCCCTTGTTTCATAACAACTCTTTACTATTTTTACAAAATAGGGTTACAATCGGACAAACGACAAACAATAATAAAAAGGAATATAGGACAATGTCACAAAAAGTTCAGGAAGATTTTTTAGGCGATATCCGGAAAAACGAAATTGCAGTAACCGTTTTCCTCATCAACGGCGTTAAGCTGCAAGGGGTCATTACCTGGTTTGACGACGCCTCCATCCTGTTGCGCCGCGACGGACACACCCAGTTGATTTACAAACATGCGGTTTCGACCATCATGCCCGGGGTGGCGGTTGACATTGCCGCCAAAGCCGACAAAGAGTAAGTCTTGGCGGAAAACATATTTGAAATTCCGGCGGTAAAAACCGGCATCGTTTATCCGGAAACGCCGGGTGAAAAAGCTTCCCTTAATCCGGAGCAGCGGCTGGAGGAAACCGTCAGGCTGGCGGCGGCGATCAATCTGGAGGTGGCATTTGCCGAAATTGTCCGGCTGCGGCAGATTCGTCCCGACGCTTATTTCGGCAAAGGGGTGATCGGACGTTTTCGCGAAGCGGCCGCCGCCGGCGGGGTCGAACTGCTGATCGTCGATGCTGCCCTGACCCCGATCCAGCAGCGCAATCTGGAAAAGGCGCTTGATCTGAAAGTGATTGACCGCACGGCGTTGATCCTTGAAATTTTCGGTGAACGGGCACAGACCCGGGAAGGTTCGCTGCAGGTTGAACTGGCACATCTGACCTATCAGCGCAGCCGGCTGGTGCGCAGCTGGACCCACTTGGAACGTCAGCGCGGCGGTGCCGGCTTCCTCGGCGGTCCCGGCGAAACCCAGATTGAACTTGACCGCCGCATTATCGACGAGAAAATCACCAAAATCAAAAAAGCGCTGGAAAAAATCAGACAAACCCGCGGCCTTCAGCGTACGGCGCGAAAGCGGGTGCCGTATCCGGTGGTGGCACTGGTCGGCTATACCAACACCGGCAAGTCCACATTGTTCAACCGCCTGACCAGAGCCGGCGTTTTTGCCGAAAATCTGCTGTTTGCCACTTTGGATACCACCATGCGGCGGCTGACGCTGCCTTCGGGACGGGAAGTCATTCTTTCCGATACGGTCGGTTTCATTTCCGATCTGCCGCATGAGTTGGTAATGGCCTTTCGCGCCACGCTGGAAGAAGTGCTGGAAGCCGACGTCGTGGTTCAGGTGCTGGACGCCGCCAACCCCGGTTGCAAGCAGCAGCGGCGGGACGTGTTGACGGTGCTGGCCGGTCTGGGGCTGGACAAGATTGAGCATCAGCCAAACTATCTGGAAGTTTACAATAAAATTGATCTGGCGCCGTCTTTTGCCGCCCCTTCCGCCAATGCGGTGAAAGCGTCGGCACTGACGGGAGAAGGCTGCAAAGAACTTTTGCGGAAGCTGGACGACGTTTTGGCGGCCGGCAGCGCGGTTATTGACGTGAATATACCGTCTTCCGACGGCAAAACCATTTCCTGGCTGCATCGTAACGGCGAAGTCCTGTCCTGCCTGCCGGGAGAAGAATTTTTGAAAATGTCGGTACGTTTGGACGCGGCCGCGCAGAGCCGGCTGACCGCGCTGTTGAAAAACGCGGCCGATTGAAAAACTTTTTTTTGCTCCTATATCAATGCGGAAACGTTTATTTGATACGGGAGAAACGATATGCTGGTTTTATTGTGCGCTTTTATTCTGACCGCCTGTTCCTCAACCCCCGGCTATAATGAGCAGCTGGAAAGCTGGGTCGGCGTGTCGGAAGAACATCTGGTGGACAACTGGGGAATGCCGGACAGTACCTTTACGCTGGACGCCGACACCAGGGTTCTGACTTATGTTGAATACGACGGAGAAGGGGATCGGGAAGTTTATTCCGAACAGATTTATTATCCGGCAATTTCCGGGCAGAATTTTCCCGGTCCGAACCCGGATGGGGAAAATATTGAGTATTGCAAAATTTCCTTTACCGTCGACAACAGCGTTGTCACCGGTTACAATTTTAACGGCGACGACTGTGCGGGAAAACTGCTGCCGGGCGGTTCAAACTAGTACGCAGGCGTAGAGGACGGCAAAAAAATGCATGACCGTGCCGGCAAGCACCATCAGGTGCCAGACGGCATGGGTGTATTTTTTGCTTTTCCAAACGTAAAAGAAAACGCCGAAAGTGTAAAACAGGCCGCCGAGGACGAGAAACAGCGCGCTGACGGCGCTGATTGCGGCAAACAGCTGCCGGGAAACGAAAATGATTGCCCAGCCCATGATCAGATAAAGCGAAATCGACCACAGTTTGGTGCCGCTGCCGGAAGTGACGATTTTCAAAACCGTGCCGATGAGCGCCAGGCTCCAGATGACGGCAAAAACCGACCAGCCGACCGGCCCGCGCATGTTGACCAGCAAAAAGGGCGTGTAACTGCCGGCGATCAGATAGTAGATGGCGATGTGGTCAAACTTTTTCAAAACCTTTTTCACCCGCGGATAGGGCACGGCGTGGTAAAGGGTGGAGGCCGTGTAGAGCAAAATCATCGAAACGCCGAACACGGCGGTGGAGGCGACGGTCCAAAGGTCGCCGTATTTTGACGACAGGCTGACCAGAACCGCCAGGCCGGCGACGCTGAAAATGATCCCCAGTCCGTGGATGGCGCAGTTGCATACTTCCTCGCCGAAAGTGTAGGGGCGGATCGCCGATGATGTCTGCATGTTAAAAAACTCCTTTTTTTGCTCTCTTGTTTTTTTCGTTTGTTTATCGCATCTGTTTTTGCATCTTTTGCTTTTTCAACCGAAATCGCAACCGTGATATTAGATAAGACGGACAGATTGAAAATCAAGGGCGGCGGATTAACAAAAAACTAAGTTTTGCCGGATATACTGTCGGCATAATTTATGAAATGCGAGGTTTGTCATGTTACTCAGTCAGATATTGGCGGGCGTTCCGCTGGCGGAAAAGCTTTCCGGCGATACGGAAATTTCCGCGGTCGAACTCGATTCGCGAAAAACGGTGCCGGGAGCGTTGTTTATAGCTCTTAACGGAAAGAATTCCGACGGCAGAAAATTTATTCCCGACGCATTGGAAAAAGGCGCTGCCGCGGTTTTGTACGACGGCGATTATACTCCCCCGGCGGCTGACGGAGTTTTGTTCGTCAGGGCCGACGGTGATATGCGGCAAAATATTGCCCGGGCGGCGGCCAATTTTTATAAACCGGTTCCGCCGTATATTTCTGCCGTTACCGGAACCAACGGCAAGACCTCAATTGCCGATTTTACCCGCCAGCTGATGAAGAAACTCGGCTATTCCGCGGCCAGCATCGGCACTGTCGGCGTGGTTTCCGACGTGGCGGAAAATGCGGAAACGCTTACCACACCGGACAGCGTGACTTTGCACCGGATTTTGCGCGATCTGGCGGTCAGGGGCGTCGACTATGTTTCGCTTGAGGCCTCAAGCATCGGCATTGAACAATACCGGCTGGACGGTTTGAAAATCAAAGCGGCCGGCTTTACCAACTTCACCCAGGATCACCTTGACTATCACCTGACCATGGAAAATTATCTGAAGGCCAAGGAAGAGCTTTTTTCCCGGGTAATGGAAACTGACGGAACCGCGGTTTTGAACGCCGACATTCCCGAATTTGCGGAACTGGCGGAAATTTGCCGCCGCCGGGGAATTAAAGTGATGTCTTACGGCCGTAACGGCAGCGATTTGAAAATATTGTCGCGGGTACCGCATGCGGAGGGACAAACGCTGGAAACGGAAATAGAAGGGCGTCCGTATCGGCTGGAACTGCCGTTGATCGGCGAATTTCAGGCGATGAACGTGCTTTGCGCCGTCGGCATGGTGATTGCCATGCATGGTTTTTCCGGCAAAATCATAGACAGTCTTCCGCATTTGAAAGGCGCGCCCGGCCGTCTTGATCTGGCCGGCCGGCTGGCAAACGGCGCTGCGGTTTACGTCGATTATGCCCATACGCCGGATGCGCTGGAAAACGTGCTGAAAACCATGCGCCATCATACGGCAGGCAAATTGTGGGTCGTTTTCGGCTGCGGCGGCGACCGTGATAAGCTCAAGCGCCCGATCATGGGCAGAATAGCCCGCGAACTGGCGGACAGGGCGGTGGTGACCGACGACAATCCGCGTACCGAAGACGCGGCGGAAATCCGTCGGCAGATTTTGTGCGAATGTCCCGATGCCGCAGAAATCGGCGACCGGGTGGAAGCGATCAATTATGCCGTTTCCCATTTGGGAGAAGGCGATATGTTGGTTATTGCCGGCAAAGGGCACGAAAACGGCCAGAAAATCGGTGACAGAATTATCCCGATGAACGACTTGGAAGAAGCGGCCAAAGCGATTGCGCGGCTTTCCCGCTGACGTTTTCCCTGCCGGTCAGAGCGCCGGCAGCATGACGGCAAAGCGTCTGACTGCCGTTTCTGCCGCAGATTGCCCGATCAATGGTAAAACCAACTCTGTTATGGTAAAACGCTCTTCGTTTTTTTGCTGACAATTTTTCTGAAAGACTTGAAAAAAAACGGCTGCAATCTGTTGATTTGCAACCGTTTTCCTTTTGAGAATAACTATAACAAAAAAAGGATCAATTTTTTGTTATACAAAAGCACTATATCATCTTTTTTTATAAAAGTCATCTAACTTGTTATTTTTAGGAACAATTTTTTTAATCAGAAAAATCTGATGCTAACCTGTTGATGTATAACAAAAAATTGATCGTTTAAATCCAACGGGGACGATTGAAAGGATAACGGCCGCGGCAGCAGCGGGGATATCGGCCGTTTTTTCTTTCGGTAAATGTTCCCGTCTTTTTCTTTTTTATAAAACGCGGTCGGAGAAATAACCGGGCTAAAACGGCCGGTGAACATGAGACGGAAACGGCTGCGAATATGTAGTAGTTTGATCAAGATTAAAAGCGATAAGCGGCGTTGTTCGGCAGCCAGACATTCAGTGCCCGGTAAACCGGGAGAAACTGTAGGAAACATGATAAAAAAATCTTCCTCCGTCGGGGAGAAAGATTTTTTTGTTTTTCGTAAAGCCGTCGGCGCTATTTTTTGGCAGCGATGATTTTAACCGCGTCTTCCAGCGTCGGTTCCTTGTCCTTGAACTCTTTCGGCAGCGCATAATTGGTCTTGCCGCATTTCAGGTAGGGACCGTAGCGCCCGTTGTTAAGTGTGATTTCGAGTTTGCTTTCCGGGTGGGTGCCGATCACTTTCGCCGGCGTTTTTTCGGCGGCGCCTTTCAGCAGCTCTTCTGCCCGTTCCAAAGTGATGGAAAAGACGGTGTCGTTGCCGTAAAGCGATTTGGACTTGTTGCCCTGTTTCAGATAGGTGCCGAATTTGCCGATGTTGACCTCAATGCCGTTGCCGAGCTGGCGGGGCAGGGAAAGCAAAATCTGCGCCTGTTCAGGCGTAATTTCTTCCGGTGTAATCCCTTTGGGCAGCGAGCAGCGTCTGGGCTTGACTTTGCCTTTGGGGTCGTCTTCGCCGAGCTGGACATAATGTCCGTAAGGGCCTTTTTTGAGATATATCTTCTGTTCGTTCATCTCGCCCAGAACCCTGTCTTCCGGGTTGGGAGCTCTGGTGGCCGCGTTGGCGGCGGCAGCTTCCTCTTCGGCGGTAGTGTCAACCAGCTGCTGGGTGTATTTGCATTCCGGATAGTTCGAGCAGCCGATGAAAGCGCCGAATTTGCCGAACTTGATGCCGAGACGGCCGGTTTTGCATTCCGGACAGCTGCGCGGATCGCTGCCGTCTTCCCGTTCGGGGAACAGGTGTTTGGCCAGCACTTCGTCGATCTTGTCGATCACTTCGCTCATCTGCAGCGGCGTGACGGCGTCGATGTTTTTGATAAATTTGGCCCAGAAACCGGTCAGCAGCTTGCGCCATTCCATTTCCCCGGCGGAAATGTCGTCGAGGAATTCTTCCATCTGTGCGGTAAAGTCATATTCGACGTATTTATGGAAGAAATTTTCAAGAAACGCGGTGACGATTCGTCCGCGTTCTTCGGGGATAAAGCGCAGTTTTTCCACCTTGACGTATTTGCGTTCCTGCAAGACGGCGATGATGGTCGCATAAGTGGACGGCCGGCCGATGCCCAGTTCTTCCAGTTTTTTGACCAGACTGGCTTCGGTAAAGCGCGGCGGCGGCGCGGTAAAGTGCTGGTCGGTAAAGATTTCGCCCTTGGTTTCCTTTTCGCCCGGTTCGACGTTCGGCAGGATGCGGTTTTCGTCATTTTCCTCTTCGTCGTCAAAACTTTCCTGATAAAGCTTCAAAAAGCCGTCAAAAGCAATAACCTGGCCGTTGGCGCGCAGCGTGATCTGTCCGTCGGCGGAAGTTGAATCGATGCTGACTTTGTCAAGCACCGCCGGGTTCATCTGGCAGGCGACCGTACGTTTCCAGATCAGTTCGTAAAGGCGGTGGGCGTCGTTGTCAAGCTTGGCTTCCATCTTTTTCGGCGTGTTGGTGACGTCCGAAGGTCTGATCGCCTCGTGCGCTTCCTGCGCGTTTTTGGATTTGGTTTTGTATTCTTTCGGCGCTTTCGGCAGATACTCGTCGCCGAAATACCTGACGATGACGTCGCGGCAGGCGGCGATTGCTTCTTTGGAGAGGTTGACGGCGTCGGTACGCATATAAGTGATCAAACCGTCTTCATATAGCTTTTGCGCAATCTGCATGGTTTTCTTGGCGGAAAAACGCAGTTTGCGGGCGGCTTCCTGTTGCAGGGTAGAGGTTGTGAACGGCGCTGCCGGATAGCGGTTGGCCTTTTTGCGTTCGACGTTTGCCACCGCAAATTCCTGCGCTTCGATTTTGGCCTTGGCGGCGAGCGCCTTTTCTTCCGTATTGATGTCGAACTTTTCGAGTTTTTTGCCGTCAAGCACGATCAGCCGAGATTTGATCAGCGCCTGTTTGGAGGTAAACAGTTCGGCGTCGATCGTCCAGTATTCTTCGGGTTTGAAGTTCTCGATTTCGATTTCCCGCTCACAGATCAGGCGAAGCGCAACCGACTGTACCCGGCCGGCGGATTTCGACCCCGGCAGCTTGCGCCACAAAACCGGCGACAGGTTGAAGCCTACCAGATAGTCGAGCGCGCGCCGCGCCATATAGGCGGAAACCAGATTGTCGTCAATCTGACGCGGGTTTTTGATGGCTTCGGTTACCGCCGATTTGGTGATTTCGTGAAAGACGACACGTTCTATTTTTTTGTCTTTGATTTTGCCGCGGGCTTTCAGTTCTTCCAGAATGTGCCAGGCAATCGCTTCTCCTTCCCTGTCCGGGTCGGAGGCGAGGATAATGGTGTCGGCGTCTTTAACCGCCGCGATGATGTCGTTTAAGCGTTTTTTGCCGCCCGGACTCAGTTCCCAGCTCATGGCAAAATCGTGATCCGGCTGTACGGAACCGTCTTTGCTCGGCAGATCGCGGATATGTCCGAAGCTGGCGAGCACCTTGTAGTCGGAACCGAGGTATTTGTTGATGGTTTTGGCTTTGGCCGGAGATTCTACGATAACTAACTTCATCTTCTTACTTTCATGTTTTTGCCGGTCAGGGCAATTTTGTTGCCGGGCAGGCGGATGATTTTGTCTTCCATTTCCAATTCGATCAGGAGCATTGCCACGCTCGGGGCATCGAGTCCCGAACTGCGGATGATTTCGTCCGTGTCCGTGCCTTCCGCCGACAAATACGCCAAAATCGAATTTTTATCGCAATTCTTTACCGGTGGAATATCGGCAGTTTTTTGCAAATTGTCAAGG